>OGIG01001177.1_pt1 | contig 16689 bp, 14 predicted proteins | sample 1571601 | NCBI WGS metagenome assembly OGIG01 (sample SAMEA2581953, study PRJEB24529) | metagenome | biome: Human gut stool | place: China | collected 2011 | reverse complement strand
ACTAGTGGTACTTCTTGATTATCAGCAATTTTATAAGCAAAAATTTTTTCATTAAATCCATCCATAATAGCAGACAGATATAAAGTTTTATCACTGAATTTTAAGTATGTAATATCCGTGAACCATTTTGTATTAGGTGATTTAGCTATAAAATCTCTTTTTAATATATTAGATACAATAACTATAAAAGAATTAGTTGAAAATGTAGAAGCATTAGATTTTAATGATATAGAATTCTTATTAGAAGGAATAGCTATGAATGAAGAAATAGCTAATTATGGATTAAATCATAAAGTTGGTATAGGTGTTGGATACGGAATAAAAAAATCTATGGAAGATAGATTACTTGGAGATGATTTATTAAACAATGCGATGATGATAACAGCAGCTGCATCAGATGCTAGAATGGCAGGAATTAAAATGCCAGTTATGAGTTCAAATGGTAGTGGAAATCATGGTATAACAGCTATACTTCCAATAGTTGCTTATAATAAAAAATTCCCACAAACTGATGAAAAATTAGCTAAAGCATTAGCAATATCTCACTTAGTAACAGCGTATGTTAAAAACTATACTGGTAGATTATCTGCCGTATGTGGATGTGGTGTTGCTGCATCAACAGGAGCTACAGCAGCTATAGCGTGGCTAATGAGTGGAGACATAAAGAAAGTTGAAGGAGCTATGGAACATATAGTAGCTAGTTTAAGTGGTATGATATGTGATGGAGCTAAATCTGGTTGTGCAGTAAAATTAGCATCAGCAGCATCAGCAGCGCAAAGCCCGCAATGTGGACATAGCTCTCAAACTTCTGCGGGATGCGCTTGCGGATCACCAGCATGCACAGGGCGTTGATGACCAGGAAGAAGATTTTTCCCCCGTCCAGCGCCGGCAGGGGCAGCAGATTCATCACCGCCAGGTTCACCGCGATCATGGCCGCCAGATACGCAATGTTCCGCACGGCTGCGGAGGCCGAGCTGCTGCTCTGCCCCACATCGGTAATAACGGAGACGATACCCACCGGCCCGCTTATGTCCTTAACTCCGGCCTGACCTGTGACCAGCATCTGCAGCGACAGACGCACCATGCGTACAAAGTCTATGGCGTTGGCAAAGCTGTAGCTGATCCGGTCGCCGATGCCGGCCTCCTTCACGGAAAAAGTGAGTCCATAGCCCGTGTAAGCATTGCCGTTTTTGTCGGTATACTCCCGCAGCTCCATGGGGACATTGGTAAGCTCTGCCTTCTCGCCGTTTCGGAGCACCGTCAGGTCATGGCTGCCGCTCTGCTTCAAATTCAGCAGCAGGCTCACATCGCTGTAGACATAGATCCGCTCGCCGTCAATGGCGGTGACCTTGTCGCCGGCTAACAGTGTCCCCTCCAAGGGACAGCCCTGGGCAAAGTCGGCGATCACCGGGGTGACAAATGCCTTTGCCCCGCCATACAGGCACAGGATGATCAGCAGGCCCGCCAGGAAATTCATCGCCGCCCCGGCGGCAAAGATCAGCAGCTTCGCCCAAAAGCCCTGGTTTTCCAGGGCCCGGGGATCCTCCGAGGTCTCGTCCTCCCCCTCCATGGCGCAGAATCCGCCGAAGGGCAAGCATCGCAGGGCATACAAGGTCTCCCCCTTTTGCTTTTTGAAAATGGCGGGGCCCATGCCGATAGAGAACTCATTCACCTTCACCCCACAGGCCTTTGCCGCCAGAAAATGCCCCAACTCATGGACGGCGATAAGTACGCCGAACACCAGCAGCGCAACCAAAATATACAAAACAGTGGACATAGTCGCTCCCATCTGACGCCGCGGCGTCTTTTTTTACCGGGCAGCCTCCCGGCCCAACCGGTCTGCTTCCAGTATATCCCCAAGGCTCGGCTGATATTTCACCGCTACCCGGGAAAGGGCCCGCTCCACCCGGCGGGCGATGTCGTTGAAGCCGATCTCACCCCGGAGGAACTGCGCCACGGCCACCTCGTTGGCTCCGTTCATAATGGCGCAGGCGGTGCCCCCGGCGGCAGCGCAATCCTTAGCAATGCGCAGGCAGGGGAACGCCTCCTCATCCGGGGCGCTGAAGGTCAGCGGCCCGCAGGAGAGCAGGTCCAGCGGTTTATCCGGGGTCGCGGCCCGGTAGGGATAGGTCAGGGCGTAGCGGATGGGCAGCTTCATATCCGGTGTGCCCAGCTGGGCGATCATGGCGCCGTCCCGGTATTCCACCAGGGAGTGGATGATGCTCTGCCGGTGGATCACCGCATCCACCTGGGCCAGGGGCAGGCCGTACAGCCGCATGGCCTCGATGATCTCCAGGCCCTTGTTCATAAGGGTAGCGGAGTCGATGGTGATTTTTGATCCCATGCTCCAGTTAGGGTGCTTCAGGGCGTTCGCCGCCGTCATATGCTCCAGCTCCGCAAATGTCTTGCCGAAAAAAGGCCCACCGGAACAGGTAAGCAGAAGCCGCTTCACCTCGCCCCGATCCCGACAGCCCTGGAGGCTCTGAAAAATGGCCGAATGCTCCGAATCCACCGGCACGATCTCCGCGCCGTATTTCTCCGCCTCCGCCATCACCAGCTCCCCGGCGCACACCAGTGTCTCCTTGTTGGCCAGGGCGATGCGCTTTTTCCTGCGGATGGCCGCAAGCGTCGGCTCCAGGCCCACACTGCCCATGACCGCCGTGACCACGGTGTCGCTGTCGGCCAGCTCTGCCGCCGCCAGAAGGCCCTCCATGCCGCTCATAACCTGTATATGCAGATCCGAAAGCCGCTCCCGCAGCTCCCGGGCGGCGTTTTCCTCAAACACGGCAACAAGGCACGGACGAAACTGCCGTGCCTGCTGCTCCAACAGATCAATTTGTTTACCGGCGGTGAGAGCCGCCACCTTTAGTCCCAGCTCCCGGGCCACCTGCAGCGTTTGCCGGCCTATAGAACCGGTGCTGCCCAAAACAGAAATACACTTGCTCATTTTATTCTCACATTCCAACTGCCGTTGCAATCATCCACACCACCGGAGCGGCGAAGATAACGCTGTCAAACCGGTCCAGCACGCCGCCGTGGCCCGGCAGCAGGCGGCCATAATCCTTGATGCCGCACTGGCGCTTGATAACAGAAAAGCTCAGATCGCCCAGCTGGCCCATAAACGCGCCCACCAAGCCAATGACCATGCACCAGCCGATGGAAAGTGGCTGCAGCGTGACGAAAAAGAACACGATGCGAAAGACGATCATTCCCAGCGCACCGCCGACGAGTCCGCCCACGGCGCCCTCCACGGTCTTTTTGGGACTGGCTTTGGATGCCAGCTTATGCTTGCCGCAGGCCATGCCCGTAAACAGGGCCGCCGAGTCGCTCATAAATGCGGCCACCAGGGGCATCAGCACCAATCCGCCGCCGTAGTTAAGCAGCCGCAGCCGCAGCAGGCAGCTCATGGCCAAGGGGATGGCCACGCCGCCCAGCAGCACTGCGCAGATATCCTGAAATGCCACGGCATTTTCCCGGCCGTACCACCGCACCGCCAGTAAAAACAGCAGTGCCGCCGCCGCACACAGCAGCCAAGGCGCAGCCGCCAACACCGTGCCCTTGTATTCCTCCCTGCCCGCGTAGGTGGCAAACACCGTAAGCACGGCCAAAACGCCCGCCAAGACCCACAGCCGTTTCGTCTTTTCCGGGCCGCTCACCGCCGCCAGCAGTTCGTGGGCGCCAATGACGCCCAATGCCGCCAGCAGCGCCGCCGTAGCCCAATGGGGCAACCAGCAAAGCACCAAAAGCAGCAACGGGATACCGATGACCGCCACTAATATTCTCTGTTTCATAGCTTCAGTTCCTTTTTTATTTCTCTTACTTGACTCCGCCAAAGCGACGGTCCCGCTGCTGGAAGGCCACGATGGCCTCGTCCAGATCCCTTTCGCCGAAATCCGGCCACAGGGTATCGCAGAAGTAAAACTCCGAATACGCGCACTGCCACAGCAGGAAGTTACTTAGCCGCAGCTCTCCGCCGGGGCGGATGATAAGCTCCGGATCGGGGATCCCGGCGGAGTAGAGATGTCTTTCCAGGTTCTCCTCCGTCATCTCCTCCCCCGCGGCGGCACATTCCCGGGCCGCGTGGAGGATCTCATCCCGCCCGCCGTAGTTGATGCACAGGTTTGCCTGGAAGCCCTCCACCCGGTCCGCCACCTCATTGGCTTTATGGGCCAGGGCCTGCAGCTCCGGGCTCAGGGCCGAGAGATCGCCGAAAAAGCGCAGCTTCATTTGGTCCCGCTCCATGGTGTCAATGGCCTCCTGCATATACTTTTTCAGCAGGCCCATGAGGGTGCTTACCTCATCGGCGGGCCGCTTCCAGTTCTCCGTGGAGAAGGCGTAAATGGTCAGATATTCCACGCCCAGGGCCTTGCAGTACAGGGCGATTTTGCGGAACGTCTCCGCTCCTACCTTATGTCCGGCAGTACGAGGAAGCCCGCGCTTCTTCGCCCAACGACCGTTGCCGTCCATAATGATAGCGATGTGGCGGGGAAGGCGGCTTTTATCCACCTGCCCCGCCTTATGAGAGACTTTTTTGGAAAACAGCCCCATCAGACAGACATCAGTTCCTTTTCCTTGATCTCCAGGAGCTTATCCAGCTCCTTGCAGTTGTCGTCGGTAATCTTCTGCAGATCCTTTTCCGCCAGCTTCAGCTCATCCTCGGTGATCTCAGAAGCCTTCTGCATCTTCTTAAACCTATCCATGGCGTCCCGGCGGATGTTGCGCACGGCCACCTTGCCGTTTTCAGAATACTTGTGGATCTGCTTCACCAGCTCCTTGCGGCGCTCCTCGGTGAGCTGGGGGAAGGACAGGCGGATGCACTTGCCGTCGTTCTGGGGATTGATGCCCAGGTCGGACTCCAGAATGGCCTTTTCAATGGCCCGCAGCAAAGACCCGTCCCAGGGGGTGATGACCAGGGTCCGGGGATCCGGAGATGCCACACTTCCCACCTGCTGGATGGGCGTAGGGGTGCCGTAATAGTCCACGGAAATGCGATTGAGCACAGCGGCATTGGCCCGGCCCGCCCGCACGGCAGCGAAGTCATTCTTCACGGACTCGATGCTCTTCTTCATTTTTTCTTCGTAAACCTTGTATTCGTCTTTCAGCATGGGGTTAAGCCTCCTTTACGATCGTTCCGATTTTTTCTCCGCGCAGGGCGCGGATGATGTTGTAGGGATCCTTCAGGGCAAATACCAAAACAGGGATGTGATTATCCATAGACAGGCTGGTGGCGGTGCTATCCATCACGGACAGATGCTGAGCCAGCACATCGTCATAGGTAATAGAGTCGAATTTCTTTGCATTGGCAAACTTGGCCGGATCGCAGTTATAAACGCCGTCGATATTTTTGGCCAGCAGGATGACGTCCGCGCCGATCTCCGCCGCCCGCAGCACCGCCGCGGTATCCGTGGAGAAGAAGGGACTGCCGATGCCGCAGCCGAAGATAACCACCCGTCCCTTTTCCAGATGCCGGATGGCCCGGGCCCGGATATAGGGCTCAGCTACCTCCTTAATTTCCAGGGCGGTCTGCACCCGCACATCCACGCCCTTCTGCTCCAGCACGTCGGCCATAGCCATGCAGTTCATAGCCGTGGCCAGCATGCCCATGTGGTCGGCCCGGGTGCGCTCGATGTAGCCCTCGCCATTCTTTACGCCGCGCCAAAAGTTGCCGCCGCCGATAACGATGCCCACCTGAACACCCATCTCCACGCATTCCTTAATGACATCCGCCACCCGGCCCATAACGCCAAAGTCCAGGCCAAAGTGCTTTTCTCCCGCCAGGGCTTCCCCGCTGATTTTCAGCAGCACCCGTTTATATTTCGGCTCGTCCATACAAATCCTCCTGTTTTTATTCTCCACAGTATTTTACAATACTTCCCGCCTTTTGTAAATGAAATTTTCGCAAAAGGCGGCTCTTGTTTTTCTTCGCTCGATGGATATAATGAGATTATCAAAATCTGTCATTGCAGCCTGTCACTGCGAAATCAGTTTGCAAAAGCGGCAGCGGCAATCCGTTTTCTTAAAATGAAAAAGGTGGAGAAATTCAAAAAATAAAAAGGAGAAAAACACCTCATGGAGCTTCGCCATGTCCTGGGCAGCACCTATGTGGCTGTGGCCGCCACAGCCCTGCTGCCTATTTATAAATTAAATGACACCGATATTGTCCTGCTGGACACAGGCTATGCCAAGCTGGACCGCAGCGGCCTGACCCACCTGCTGGAGAACAACGGCTTCCATCTCAAGGGCATTCTCTGCTCCCACACCCATTTTGACCACACGGGCAACGTTCGCTATCTCCAGCAGCGGTATGGCGCCATTGCCGCTGCGCAGATCATTGAGGCGGGCATCTCCGTGAATCCCGACGCCTACCGGGCCAACTACGTGGCCCTGACCTACGGCCGCAGCCGGGCTTATTTCCTGGAAGAATGCTTCACCGCCGATGTAATCATCTCCGCCGACGCCACGGAGCTGGATTTTTGCGGCGTGAAATTCGGCATCCTGCAGCTCCCCGGCCACAGCGCCGGCCACATCGGCATCATCACCCCGGACGGTGTAGCCTACCTTGGGGATTGTCTCATTAGCCGCTCGGAGATTGAGGGGGCCAAGCTCCCCACCTCCATGTTCATCGCCCGGGACTTAGAGAGCAAGCGCAGCCTTTATGCCCTCCATTGTCCCGCCTATATCGTGGCTCACAAGGAGGTGCTGACAGACATCACAGACCTCATCGGCGAGAACATACGCTTTCTTGAAAGCAAGGCCCAGGAGATGCTGGATTGTCTCCGGGACGGCATGACCTTCGATGAGTGGATCTATGCTTTCTGCAAAAGGGAGAATGTCCGCACCCACAACCTGCTGAAATTCAGCGTTGCAGAGCGGAATTTCTCCAACTTTGCCGATTGGATGGAGGACGAGGGCACCGTGGAGGTCCGGCTGGAATTCTGCGCCAAAAAATACTATCACGGGCAGGTGAAGTAAAGCCGAGCACTACAGAGGCCCCTTTACAATAGCACAAGAAAAGACCGGCAGAAATCTGCCGGTCTCTTTTTGTATAGCGGACATCTGCCTATCCATGCTCCGTTATGGGCGGGATAAAGCTCTCAATGGCATAGCGCAGCTTAGGGTGACGGATGACGAAGTGGATGGCCGGCGCCTTTCCCTTGGACACCATGACCCACCGCCCCTGGTGGATCAGGATCTGCAGGTTGCGGAACGCCTGGCTTCCGCTCATCTCCCAGCTATAATTCGGATTCTGAGCGGCAAAAGCCTTCGTATCGTTCAAATGCGCCGTATATTCCTCTTGGCTGTACGGAATGTCGGCTTCGCAGAACACCCCCGACAGCTCCAGCACCGGCGGCTTCTCCCTGAATTCCTCCGGCGTAAAGGCCGGACTCTCGTCCTCCACCGTTCCCTCGGCCAGGATGGCCATGATTCTTTGTCTCTGCGCCGCGGCGTACCTTTTTATTCTTTGCTTTTGTTCCGCATCAATGCCGTTCCGGGCCAAAATACGTTCCAGGAGGTCCTCACTGGCCGTATACAGCGGCAATGTGGAGAGGATGCTGCGGCGGTGTCCCGGCTTTCTGGTGTCGGCCAGCAGGAAAGTATTCCTCTCGCTTTCCCGGTCACTGCGATAGATGTCCATAAGGGGGTATGCGTTATCCAGCAGGGCCCGGGCCCGCATGGCGTAATGGTCCAGCTCCCGCTTGTTTTTGGTCAGGTAATACCGTCCCTCAGCGTGGCGCCCGGCGATGGCTTCGCCGCTGAGAGCCGCCGCTCCGGACACCTTCAGCAGGTGTAAAAAGGGGCCGCCGGGCGCGTTTTTCAGATAGTATGGGGAAATTTGCCCGGTCATGTACATGGGGATCCAGCTCTCCAGCCCCAGCATCATATCCTCAAAGGATCGGTCCAGGTTGTGGATCTGGTTCAGGTGCAGGCCCTTTTTCAGCATCATGGCCATGCCGAACATCCACTTTTTGGGGAACTCCGGATCCTTGGCCATTTCGCCCATGGGCATATCGCTGTACATGGTCACCGGCTCCATGGACCGGCTGAGCACCGTGGCCTTGAGAAAGTCCAGCTCACTGTCCATCATCTCCCCCAGGCCGTAATAATAGCGGGCCGTGGGCAACTGGAAGGGCATAGAGGGCACCTTCAGCTCGTCAAAATGGATGGCCTTGATATACTCGTTCAAGTCGAACTCGTCCAGCTTGCTTAAAAAGTCGGTGATGTCGCCCTCACTGCGGGCAGGCTGCTCCTGCATCAGCCAACTGCACAGGCGCGTATAGCGAAAGGAGAGGTCTGCTATATCCTCCGCCGGGCAGGCCAGCAGCTCCGCCAGGGCCTCCAGCTCCCGGGGCGAAGCGACCTCCCGGGCCACAAAGGAGGCCACGGCCCCGGCAAACTGCCGGGAGTCGGCAGGCCGCCGGCTCCCGTTGCGAATGCGGAAGATGGTGGAGGGATCATAATTGGTGTACTGGCACAGCCGGGTAAGGTTGATGCCCATGGCCGCCACCAGGGTGTTAAAATTGCGGCGTAACTGCTCCTTGTCCGTGGCTACAAAGTCCTCGCAGGCAGCAAATGCCGCCCGCACAGCGTCGGCGGTAAGGTCCCCATAGCCTCTTTGCTCGGCAATCTCCCCCAGGGCGCGGCACAGGCCCTCAAAGGCCGGAGTACCCAGCTCCGGGACCCGTTCTCCGTTTTTATATCGGCTGAAGGAGGCGGCAGATATGCCGGCCAAGGCGCACAGCTCCTTGCCTGTGCAGGAGAGCCGGCAGAGGTATTCACTTAATTGCTGGCAGAATTTCATGGCTTTTCTCCGGATAGTTTTGTTTTTAGTCATTATACAGGAGGCGCAGCCAAAAGGAAAGTGCTTCATGACATATAATTCCAAAAGTGTCAATTGACACTTCGGAAAACGCCCTGTAGTCCGCCTTGCTCTATGCTATAATGGCAAATAATAACATGTGTGGGAAAGGAAGAAAGGAATGGAAGAAGCTGGAAAAGCAAGATTTCTGTTTGTCCCCCGGCTGTTCCTGTGCGCAGCACTGCTGGCTGTTGCACTGTGCGGGTGCTCCGCCTCCCCCGGCGAGGCCAAGAAGCCGGACCCGGACAGCGGGCAAAGCACAGCTACCCAGGCAGAGCCGGTAAATCTGGAACAGGCGCTTCTCAAGGAGCGCGGCAAGCCGTATGACCAATCGGACTACACAAAATTTCTCGGCGGCGAGGGCATTATAAACGAATACGCCGAATTCGATTGTAATCTGGATCACGGCTACAGTAAAACCGTCAACGATCTCGTGGTGGCTGACGGGAAGCTGTATCAGGCAAATTTCAACTCTGTTTTGGCAAACGGCAAGAACATACAGGAGGTCGGCACCCTGCCCGGAAAAAACATCCGATACTGGCGTCTGACCCATGACGGTGAAATGGGCGAGATCTACTTAAATGACGGCTCCGGCTATAAGGTCAGCAGCCCGCCGTTTGCGGCCTCACCGATGGATAAGGCGCAGCATCCGCTGTTCCGAAGTGTTTACCGCTATGCTTCCGACGGAAAGACGCTGGAGGATCATACGGCAGAATACTTAAATGCCGATAAGGTCTACTCCGGCAATCCGATGATCGCCGTTGCCGGCGGTAAAGTCAGCCTGCTTTTTTCGGGCAAATATCTTGATAAGGGTACGACCGGCTGGAATTGGTATCGGAACATGGATCGGCGGGAGTACATTGCCTTTGATTTGGAGCTGTCCGAGCTTGCCGGTGAAACACCGATCCGGCTGTTTAATCGGAACATTCTGATGACCAATTGTGCCTTTTATGAGATCGTGTATGCCTCGGAGCCTTTGGACGACAGCGACACAAAAGCGCAGCTTGCGCCGGACGGCTCGGTGTCTCCCTACTATCCTGCTGCGCAGCATCTCAACTGCAATGTAAAGCTAAGAAAGCTTGAGCTGCTCACCGCTTTTTACGGTGATGTCCGCAACATCAGCACAAGCCATGTGATCACCGAGGACTATACGATGCTCCCCATTGCCGAGGTGCTTACAGACGGATACGGTGCGTATCAAAAATACGATCCCTGCCGTTTCTATTGGGACTATGATCAGAAATAAGGAAAAGGAGAGAAACACGATGAATGCAAAACGAATCACGGCACTTGCGCTGGCCTTGGTCATGACCTTGCTTCTTGCCGCCTGCGGCAGCAAAACCGTTGTGAACGATGACGGCACAAAAACCGAACAAACAGAACGCGGAGTCAAGGTGACGCAAACGGCGGCAAAAGCCGTGCAGACCGAAAAATACGAAACCGCCGATTTCAGCATGACCATCCCGAAGGGCTGGACGGTAACGACCGGCGGCACCAACATCTACCACAGCATCCGGGTATACGACCCAGCTGAGCCGCTAAACCAGATGTTTGTACTGCTAAAGGCAGACGTCCTGCTCCATAGTCAGGCGGGCAAAGAAGCATGGCAGCAGAACTACAGCATGGGAAATACCCAAGCGGCCCTTTTCACCAAGGCCGCTGTGCTTGATAACCCATCCACAGAGGGCTTTTTCAAAATATTCTCACAGTATACGGCATTTGCATCGGAGGTGGAGCCTGCTTATTCCGGATATGCCTTCCCCCAGTTCAATGACTTCACCGTCACTGACCGCTATCCCTCTGCCAGCCCGATGAAGTCCTCCGCTCTCGGCGACGAGCAGCTTCGCGCGACATTCACGGATAACGGCAAAGAGGGCGAGGGCCTATTTGCCGCCAGTGTGGTGGACTTTGGCAGCTTTGCCATCTCCAACGGCAATGTGGTAGGCTATCAGCTCCAGGCGGTGGACGGCGGCTACTATATGGCTTACAACATCGTTGCTGTTACCGCCGCAAAGGACACCTTTATCGAGTGGGAAGGTGTGCTGACCGATTGCTTCAAAACCCTGCAGTATTCCGACAGCTTTGTCAGTGCCACCAATCAGGCAAGTAATGAAAAGGTTGCCCTTGCTCAGCAGATCAGCCAAAACTTCAATGCGACCATGGACGGCTTTATGTCCTCCTGGGAAAGCCGCAACAGAAGTCAGGACATTATGAGCCAGAAGCAGAGCGACGCCACCCTGGGCTACGAGCGCGTTTACGATACCGAGACCGGCGAAATTTACAAGGCTACGAACGGTTTTACCGATGTCTACGACGGCAAGCGGTACAAGGCAGTGACCGACGACAATATGTATGCCGAACCTGTCAGCGGGTATATTGAAAAGCAATCCTGAAGAAAGCCGGAGAACTGTCCAGCCTGCGGTGCTGATGTTAAATAAAACAGTGTCTTCTGCTCCGAATGCGGAGAAAAACTGTAAGAAAGGAAATTAAGACTATGAAGAATAAAGCGTTTAAGACAAAGCTGCTGACAGTCCTGCTCACGCTGTGTATGTTGCTGTCGCTGGTGCCGATGACGGCGGCTACGGCCTTCGCTGCCAATACAACCACCGTCACTAACGAAACAGAGTTGACGGCGGCGCTGAATAATGCGGATTGTACTGAGATCAAGCTTGGCAGCAATATTGAAACCACTGGGAAACTGTATGTGGAGCGCACCGTGACCTTGGATCTGAACGGACATACCCTGAGCTGTAGTTTGGAAAATACGGGTATAATCTGGGTGAGGAAAAACGGGAACCTGGCGATAAAGGACAGCGGTACCGGTGGCAAGATCGATGGACAGGAAAAAAACTGCGGCATTTTCATTAAGGGCGGTGTTCTGACCCTGGAGAGTGGCAGTATCGTAAACTGCTATGAAAAGATAATCGATGAGTACAGTGGAGACGGTGCTGCCGTAGATTTGGAAACCAACGGTCAATTCATTATGAACGGCGGTGCAATTGAGGACTGCCGGGCTGGTGATGACGGCGGTGCAATTGATATAGGCAGCGGCTGTACTTTCATTATGAACGGCGGTGCCATCAAGAACTGTAAGGCAACTAAAAATGGCGGTGCAGTCATCGTCAAAGACAAAGCCAAATTTGAGATGAACGATGGTCTGATCGAAGGATGCTCTGTCACAACTACCGATGGCACTGGCGGCGGCGTATATATTGCGAATGTCGGTCGTTTTGTCATGAGCGGCGGTACGATAAAAGATTGTACCCGATACTTTTCTGATTACTACGGCTATATAGGAAATGGGGTAGCTGGAGAGACTTTTTCTAAGGCAGAGATCGTTTTGAAAGGCGGCACCTTTGATAACTGCGGCACATTTGGATGCACCGTTGATACCCATACCGTCACTTTTGACTCTGACGGCGGCAGCGATGTGGATCAGCAGGAGATATGCAATACCTCTGCCATCAAGCCCTCCGATCCGAAGAAAGACGGCTATGATTTTGCCGGCTGGTATTTAGGCGATACGCAGTACACCTTTGATACCAAGATCACCACTGACATTACCCTGAAAGCCCATTGGACACCCACATCAGCGTCGACTGCCATCACTGCGGCAACGATCCAGGATGTGAACTTCAACTATCAGCCGGGTGATGCGCCCCGGGCCACGGCTGCCGTAGCCGCCGCCGATCAGGGCAAGTACCGGATTGCAGATGAATACTGGCAGGAGTTAAATGAAAACGATGTGGCCGTGGCTGTTTGGCATTCTGACGACGGGGCATACAGCACCTTGCCGACCATTACTGCGTTTGAAAGCGGGAAAAAATATGTATATTCCGTTTTGCTGCTGCCGGAAAGGGGTTATGACTTCGGCAGAGAGGTCGCCGCTACGGTGAACGGAAGCACGGTGACAGCGGTTCCCGGCACAGACGGATACCTGAGTCTCCCCAATGTTAAAACGATGATACCGACCGAGTCGGACAATCCAGCGGCAATTGACTTGATTGAGATAAACGATGTCACCGTCAGCTTTAAGAACGGAGATAAGCCGGTATTCACGGGATCGGTATCTGAAAACGCAGCTTACGCATTCAGATGTGAGTGGTGGAGCCTGGACAGCGACACAGGTATTCTTTCTACGGAGCCGGAATGGGGAGGCGATATTTATAAAAACAAAATCACCGCTTTTGAAGCCGGAAAGACCTATCATTACGGTGTATATGTGACTGCCTATACCGCTGACATCTCCCCCGATGCCACGCTAAAGATCAACGGCCAGGAAGCAAACTACACTCGCATAGGCGATGACGGCGACATGCAGAGCTTTTGGGTCGAAACGGAGCTGACGATGATACCCACGGCAGATTCTCATACCCATAGTTATGGTACGGCTTGGAAGTATGATGACACCAACCACTGGCATGAGTGCCAGTGCGGCGACAAGGCCGACACGGCGGCGCACACCTTCCAGTGGGTGATCGACAAGGCCGCTACCAAGGAGGCCACCGGCATCAAGCACGAGGAATGCACCGTTTGCGGCGCTAAGCGCAGCGAGAATACGGTCATCGACAAGCTCCCCGACGGCGGCAACACCGGCAATACAGGCAGCGGTGATAATAACACCGACAAGCCCGGAAAGGACGACTCCACCAAGTCTCCTCAGACCGGTGACAGCAGCTCCGTTTTGTGGCTGGCGATTCTGTGCATCAGCGGCGGTGTCCTGACTGTGCTTGGCATTGCAAGCAGGAAGAAAAGTAAAAATGCCTTGAAATAAGGCTTTTATAAAGGAGGAACTCTTATGGATAACCAAAACAAAAACACAAGGAGGAAAATCAATATGAAACTGAAAAGGGTGCTTTTGATGCTGCTGGTGACGGTGTTGAGCGTTTCCGGCATCGTGACTGCGAATGCCGTCACGGTCAAGGACGACGGGAAATATACGCTGCTACTCACCTGCGGCCTTAACGGCATGGACGGCAAGGTCGACGGCGATTATGCAAAAATAATAAAGTTTGATGCTGCCGACGGGGACACAACGGTTAGCTTATCCGAATTGACTGCGGGCGTTCTTCCGTTCAACGGCAGCACCAAATTCGCCTATTGGGCAACGGATTGGACAGGCGAAACAAGAGTCCCGGAGGATATACCCTTGTCGGATTTCAATTCGGAGGGTACATTTTGGGCAAACGACGGTGAGGTGGCATACACCAACGGTCTTACGATTTATGCGACCTTCTCCGAAGAAGTGCTAAAGGGAACGGGCACATATTACCTGACGCTTGACGGCGTCGGCGGCAAAGTAAACGGCAAGTATGAAATGACCCTGACAAGCAGCTCCAGTGCTTATCAGACAGTCGACCTGACGAAATACACCCCCGTAAGAGACGGCTATACCTTTGTCGGCTGGGCTTTGAACGGCGAGTTTGTAACGGAAATATCGGCTGATTGCTTTAAGGAAAGCGACGCTGTAAAGGTTCTCGCAACCTATACCAAAAACACCTTTGACAACGACGGTATCGTAGTAACTCTCAATGCTAACGGCGGACAGCTCAACGGTAAGGAGTCTAACACATACGACTATGTAGGCGGCAGAGACTCCGGCGCATCCATGTCGCTTTTGCCCTATGTTCCCGTAAGAGAGGGCTATACCTTTAACGGCTGGAACACAAAAAGCGACGGCAGCGGTACTATGGAGAAGTATATTTTTTGGAGAATTTGGGACAATAACGAGGAGACCAATAAGAAATATGATAAGGATACCTTGATTACGGAAGACAACGGTTATGTGCGGTATAAAAATGTAACCTTGTACGCCTCCTGGACGAAAGCCCCCGGAGAGCCGGAAAATCCCGGTAAGGACACGGTGAAGGAACTCCAAAGCACGGGGGAGACAAAGGCAAAAATCGAATTTGCAACAGAGGTCAGCAAGGATTACAAGCTGGATATCAAGTCCATCGAGGTCAAGAAGGAATTGGCAGATAAGAATGTGAAATTCGTTGCGGACATCAATGTGCTGGACGGAAACAACAATGTTGTGAAGATCAGCAACACCAAAATGAAGATCAGAATTGCTCTGCCGGAAGATTTGAAGGGGTATGACAAATACGAAGTCGTTTACATTGTAAATGATGAGATTAAAGAGACCTTGCCTGCTGCGGTAGAAAACGGTTATATTATATTTGAGACAAACCATTTGAGTCAGTACGGAATCATTGGGACAAACACCGGCAGCGGAGCAACTCCCCAGACCGGTGACAGCAGCCTCATCGGTTGGCTGGCTGCCCTGCTCGTCAGCGGCAGCGCCGCAGCCTGGATCACCTTCCCCGGCAAAAAGTCCAAAAGCGCAGCTGAGCGGGCGCAGAGTTTTCCTATCCCACGCGGATAAATTTACACACTTCAGCAAACCCCGGTGCGGCCACAGGTGCCGCACCGGGGTTTAAAAGCTTATCAATCCCAAAAATGCAAACCGCCCAGGGTCTCTCCTTTAGCGAATACCCCGGGCGGTTATTTCTTTATTCTGTCGGCTTTTTCCTGCCCAAATTGCGCAGGAAGCCTGTGGCCTGCTTCAGGCCATCCTGGGCTGAGGACGCCACCTCTTCCCCGATATCCACCGCCAGGCGCTTGAAGGTCTCCACCAGAATTCGCCGGGTCTTTTCATCCGCCCCGGCGTATTCCTTCACCAGCGCCACCGCGCCGCTCAGGCCCATCTCCTGCACATCATCCAGTGTGCGGGCCTTGCCGCCCATGCTGAGGATCTCAAAAAAGGCGTCTGTAAAATCCTTCCTCTCCTGGGGCGTCATAGACCCGATCCAATCCCGCAGCACGTCGTCGGATCGGCGGCCCATGGTCGATCGTTCCTCCAGATGGATAAAGCGGTTGCGCTCCGTACACCAGGACAGCGCCTCGTGCTGCATGATAGACTTCGCCGTGCTGGCAATGACCGTATAGTCCTCGCAATGCTCCAGCAGCACCCCCACGATAGACGATTCCGGGATGAATGTGTGCATCCTGTCTCTTAGGAGTACATATTCCGGCCGCTCCGTCATGCTGCGGTTGAAGCCGGGTCCGTCGTTATTATACACCGCCAGCAATCGGCCGTAATTCTTGTGGGGCAGGTGCAGGCCCGCCCAGGCCGCCAGGTTGCCGCCCTTGGAGTGTCCGCCGATGCGCACCTTATGGAACCTGCACAGCCTCATGATCTCAGCCGTATATTCTGCCGCCCGCACCTGGGCCGGAACAGACTCCAGGTAGCTCATGTTGAAGTCCTCCTTCCAGCCCACCAGGGAGGTATCCGTCCCCCGAAAGGCCACGAATACGGACTTATCCGGCAGCAGGAAGGTCACCGCTGCAAACTGCGTCTCCTGGTCGCTGCGGTCCTCAAAGGCAAACATCCGCGTCCCGGCAAAGCGCTCGGTCTGCGCCGCCTGCTGCGCCACGGGTATGTAGCTCAGCTGGGACAGGCCCAACTGCTCGTCCTCCTGCGTGAGCTTTTGGCAGATGTCGCGCAGGGAGACCGCCTCCCGGGGATTCCGGGTCAGCAGCTCCGGGAACCGGCGGAAATTGATATAGGAAATGATGCACAATACCAGATTGTCCACCTCGTTGAATGGGTCCACGGAAAAGGGAATATCCCCCCGCCAGGTGAGATAATCGGCCACTGTAGTGGTATATTTCATGGTTTTCTCCTCTTGGAACACAAGTGTGTCTTAAAATCCTGCGGCAAAAAAGCCTCGCAGAGTTCGCGTCCGCAGACGCGAAAAATTCAGATCATTTTTCCCCGCGACATGTGCGTGGGGAAAAATACCTCTCAGGCTGCCAGTGTGGAATTTTGC
>OGIG01001159.1_pt1 | contig 16937 bp, 23 predicted proteins | sample 1571601 | NCBI WGS metagenome assembly OGIG01 (sample SAMEA2581953, study PRJEB24529) | metagenome | biome: Human gut stool | place: China | collected 2011 | reverse complement strand
AGAAGGGGAAGCTTGTGCTGTTCGTCGTCGCGCTGGGGCTGCTGCTCGTGGCGATGGGGACGTACCGCTCGCCCGCGGTGGCGCTGATGCCGGACGTGACGCCCAAGCCCTTGCGCTCGCGCGCGAACGCGATCATCAACCTGATGGGCGCGGTCGGCGGCATTACCTATCTGCTGACGGCGGCGCTGCTGCTGTGGCGATTGGAGCCGCTGGAGAGCGCCTCGCGGGGCGGACACTGCGCCGCGCTGCTGGCCGCCACGGCGCTGATGGTGCTATTGTGCCGCTTCCTGTGGGGCGTCCTGCCCCTGTGGCTGCTGTTCTGCATCGCCGCGGCAGGAGCGATGGCGCTGTACCATTTCCTGCTGCGGCGGCACTTGCCAGGCGGCGAGCTGCTGTGGTATCTGCTGGCCATCCTGTTGGGGGTTGCCTATCTGCTGTTGACGGCGCTGCCCCTGACAGGCGGTATTTTCCTCGACCCCCGTGACGCGGCGGCCATGGCGACGATACCATATTAAAAACTGGCGCAAAATCTCACGATTTTGCTGCCAAAAGGTTTGCGGCCCGCTGCGCGCCTTTGGCACTTGCTGGGCCGAGAAGTATTTTTTGCCACGCACATGTCGCGGCAAAAAATGATTAAATTATTTCGCGTCTGCGGACGCGAACTCTGCGAGGCTTTTATAAGAACCCCGCCGCAGGCATCGCCTGCGGCGGGGTGTTCTTTCGCTACCTTTTATTTCTTCCAGTGCTTCAACTCCGGCACCACAGCTTCCATATGGGCTCTGACCTGCTCTGCGGGCCAGCTTTCACTGGCCATGTGGGTCACGCAGAAATCGATCAGCTGCTCCTTGCTGGTGTACTTGAACGTACCGTCGGCATAGCACCACTTGCAATAGTCCTCGTTGAAATCGCCGTCCGGCTCCTTGCTGATGGTGGAATCGTCCAGCGGCATTCCGCAGCACTGGCAGATCAGCTGCCGCGGGAAGCCCAGCAGCGTATTGATGGACACATCAAAAAGCTGGGAAAGCCGCTTCAAGGTCTCCAGTCCCGGCGTTGTCTCGCCGTTTTCCCAGCGGGACACCGCCTGCCGCGTCACAAAAACCTTTTCCGCCAGTTCGTCCTGCGACAGCCCCTTTTCTGTCCGCAGATGATGTAAAATCTCCTTTGTTTCCATGTCGAACACCTCCATACCGTCAGTATAGCACAGGATCGTTCGCCAGACAAGCAACTGGCAGTTGCGGTCAGCGCCGCGCGGCTTCCTGCCTGATGACCTCCAGCGCAGGCTTCACCCCCGCAAAATTGGTAAAAGAAAACACCGCGCCCTCGTATTCAAATCTCAGCACCTGACTGAAAAAGCCCGTCCGTATCTTCAAATTTTCGATCCGCTCCAGCGGGATCTCATGCAGCAGTTCGCCGATATTGCCCCTCATGTCCACATCGTAGAGGTACAACACATGCTCCCTGACGCACAGGGCCACCATGCCATATACCCCACCCGGCAGGCTCGTGGCCGTCGCGCAAAAACCCGCGCCCCGGGCATCGCAGTATCCGTCTGCGATCAATTTATCCTGAAATTTTGCCATTTTCTGCTCCTTTCTCCAGGCTGTAAAGCGCTGCGTCATTCCCGAACAGTCTCTTTTCCGAACAGCCAGCAGTCACGCCGCGCTCCCAACCACTTGGTAAAAAATTCCAGCACCGTCCCCACCAGAACGGCAGCAATGACCGTGCCAACGCCTACGCTGCCGAAACTGCCGATACACACCACGCTCAGCAGCAGCAATATGACCCGCAGCACTATGCCGTCCGGCTCCGGCAGAAAGGACACACACCAGTTGCAGAAAGTGGTAAAATACCCGAATACAATGCCCACCGCTACTTGCAGCAGGTCCACCGGCTTAAAATTCCTCCGCAGCAAAATGATCTGCAGCAGCACCAGCGAGCAATGCAGTAGGATGGTGCCTTGCCCATTTCAATGCCCCAGATGCACGTCATGGCATAGGAGGGATGGAGCTGATGGGCGACACCCCCAGCCGCGATTTTACCGACAGGGCGATTCCCACCGTCATCACAAACAATCCTGCAGTGTACATGGCAAGCCGCCGGGACAGATTTCCTTTCATCGCTTTCCTTTTCCGTCTTTCTTTCGCTCTTGTTTCATCTCTTGCGGCTCACTGCCCCAGCGCATTGCCCAGCTCCGCCATGCGCACATACGCGTTGGCATCCGTCACATCCTGCGCCAGCAGCTCCATCACCTCGATGACCTCCGCCATATGCGCCTTGGCCAGCTCCGGCTTCAGCAGCAGCGCGCCATAGACCTCGCTGCAAAACACCCGGTCAGCGGCCTGACTCGTCCCCTCCGTCAGGAGGATGTGAGCCTGCTGAAAGGTGTGAAACGCCGCCACGCCGCCCCAGTAGTCTCCGTCGTCTCCCCTTTTCTGAAAGTCCGAAAACCGGCTGCATGCCTCGTTCGCGCCTGCCTGTGCCAGTGCCTTAATATCGGAATGATCCCGCAGCGCACTCTGCCATAGCACCCCAAAAGTCACCGCCGCAGCCGCCAGCACCACGATCAGAATCACAGAAATCCGCTTTCCCATATCCGCACCCTCCTTTTTCCTTTATTATACCATTCCCTGCCCCACGACGCAACAGCAGCCTGCGGCGAATGCCGCAGGCTGCTGTTGGGGTCACTTTTCCAATATCTCTTTGATCTGCTGTAAATTCTCCGCGAAATAGATTCCCTGCTGTCGCTCCTCCGAGGACAGCTCCTTTTCGATCATGCGCCGCAGCAGCGCCTTCAAATCGTCATAATAGCCGTTCAGGTTATAGAGGATGCAGGGCGCGTCCAGCTGCTTCAGCGACACCTTGGACATGACCTCTGCGATCTCCTCCAGCGTTCCCGTACCGCCGGGAAAAGCGATAAAGGCGTCGCCCAGCTGGATCATCTTCGTCTTGCGTTCCGCCATATCTTTCGCTACGATCAGTTCCGTCAGACCGTCGTACTGAAAGCCCGCGTCCATGAAAAACTGCGGCTCCACACCGATGACCTCTCCGCCGGTCTCCAAAACGCTTCTGGCAATATCGCCCATCAGCCCGGTCTTTGACCCGCCGTAAACCAACGTGTGTCCACTTTCACCGATCCACCGGCCCAGTTCCCACACAGCCCGCCCCAAAGCCGGATCGTTGCCCTCGTTTGCACCCAGATAGACTGTAATATTCATTCGGTTTCCTCCTCACGCTGCCGTTTTGCTGCGCTTTTTCTCCTCATAAATGCTGTTCAGCGTATACAAAATCACGCCTGCCCAGATAAAGCAGAAGCTCACCAGCTTTTCCTTCGTCAGGCTCTCGCCCATGATCATGCCGCAGAAGATAGCCAGCGTGGGGCTGAGGTACTGGCAGATACCGGTGGTCATCAGCGGCAGGTTCCGCACGCCGATAGCGTAGAACAGCATGGGCACCGCCGTCACCACACCGGAGCCCATCAGCAGCAGCTGCCGCACCACCGTCAGGCTGCCCATGCCGTTGTCGCCCATGCGGCAGCACAGCACGAATACGATGGCCACCGGCACCATCATGATGATCTCCATGGTGGTGCTGACGATGGAATCAATGGTCAGGCTTTTCTTGATGGCGGCATAGATGGCGAACATGGCAGCCAGCGCGATAGTCACATAGGGCACGCCGCCGAAGCCGCTGGTGCTCAGCACGATGCCCACCACCAACACGGCCCTGCGGCGGCTTTGGGTGGGCTGCTTGTCCATCAGCACCCCGGCAAAGAAGTTCACCAGGATGAAGATCACCGCGCCGAAAGCGAACACCACCAGCGGCTGGATGTAGTAGCCCAGCGAGCACTCCAGCACCCGGCCGTTCTGCACCGCCCACAGATATACGATCCAGTCTCCGAACAGGAACACCGCTGCCGGGATCTCCCGCTTCATCACCTGCTTATCCTTGAAGGCCGCCGCCAGCTGGGGCAGCTTGCCCTGCATCCACAGCAGCAGCACGCAGCACACCGCCGCCCACACAATACGGCTGGCCATCAGGAAGAAGGTATCCATGCCGCCGCACAGATACCAGTATAACGGCTGGAACCCCCAGATGAAGAAACACCCTAGCATGGCGGTCAGACCTTTTTTGTAATTGTACGCAGGCATCGCGGCAACACTTCCTTTTTCTTGTATTTTCTCCGTAAAAATGATAGAATAGCAAAAGCACTATACCACCGGAGGACGAAAATGGCAATACTTTGTCGGAATTTTTATACAGGAAATACGGTGGATATCGCCCGCAGTCTTGTGGACTGCTATCTGGTTCGGCGGTATGAGGGGCAACTGCTGGTGTGCCGCATCACGGAAACCGAGGCCTACGTGGGCGCCATCGACAAGGCCGCCCACTCCTACGGCTACCACAAGACCGCCCGCAACGCCATCATGTTCGGCCCGCCGGGCCACGCCTATATCTATCTCATTTACGGCATGCACTGCTGCCTGAACTTCGTCACCGAGCCGGAGGGGGAGCCCTCCGCCGTGCTGCTGCGGGGTCTCGCCCCGGTGCACGGTCTGGAAGCCCTCTGCCGCCTGCGGTATGGCAAGGCTCCTGACGAGCTGACGGCCTATCAGCGGAAGAACTTCCTCAACGGCCCCGGCAAGTGCTGTCAGGCGCTGGGGCTGGACCGCCGCCAGAACGGCATCGACCTGACCACGGGAGAGGAGCTGTTCCTCTGCACCGCCCTCTCCGACGTGGGCCTGCCCGACCGGCCGCCCCGTCCCCTCACCATCCACACCGGCAAGCGCATCGGCATCGACTACGCACAGGAGGCCGTGGACTTCCCGTGGCGCTTCTGGATCGACGATAAAGGAGAATATTTATGCTGATTTTTGACATGGACGGCACCCTCATCGACTCCAACGGCATCTGGCGTGATGTGGACACCGCGTTTCTCGCCAAGCGGGGTCTGCCCTACACCCGGGAATACTACGAGGGCGTGGCCCACACCGTGTTCCCCAAGGCCGCCATCTTCACCAAGGAGTACTGCCATCTCAGCGAATCCACCGACGAGATCATGGCCGAGTGGATGGAGATGGCCGGCGACCTGTACACCACCAGCGTTCCGGTAAAGCCCGGCGTGGTGGATTATCTGGAGAAGTGCAAGGCCGCCGGAGAGCGGATGGCCGTCCTGACCTCCAGCGTTCCCACCCACTGTCACGCGGCGCTGGGACACCTGGGGCTGAAGCCCTATTTCGAGCATATCTACTTCGCCCAGGAGCTGGGCATGGACAAAAAGGAGCCCGCCATCTACCGCAAAACGGCGGAGCTGCTGGGCGTGGACGTAGCGGACTGCACCATTTTCGACGATTCCATCGCCGCCTGCCGCAGCGCCCGGACAGCGGGCATGCAGGTCATCGGCGTGTACGACGAATTTTTCCATGTGTCGTGGGACGAGATGCAGACGGTGTGCCATCGCTGCATCCGGAGCTTTGCGGAGCTGGTGTAAGGGTGATCCTCACCAGCCTCTCTGTAGGGGCGAACGACTCTGTCCGCCCTGACGATCAATCGCATCATTACTGGGGCGAACAGAGTCGTCGCCCCTACATCATTTTTCCCCCACAAAAAAACGGCCGGTGCGACGCACCGGCCGTTTTTTATACAAAACTCAAATCTTCACCAACTCGTATTCCCGTGTACCCAGTCCGATCTTCTCGCCGTGCTCCAGACAGCTGCGCCAATCCGTGTCGGGATGGATGCGCTGGAAGTGGTCGTGGGCGTGCTGATGATCCTCCGGGCAGTCCGCCGCGCTGCCGTGCAGCGGCGTCTGGGCGTTCACCGCGTCGATACAGGCCATGTCCAGCGCCACCGGATCGAAGGAGGCGAACATGCCCACATTGGGCACGATGGCCATGTCATTCTCGCTGTGGCAGTCACAGTTGGGGGACACGTCGATGACCAGCGAAATGTGGAAGCAGGGACGGCCATCCACCACTGCCTTGGTGTACTCGGCGATCTTGCGGTTCAGGTTGCTGGTGGATTCGTCCCAATTGATCTGCACCGCGTTCTTGGGGCAGATGGCGATGCACCGGCCGCAGCCCACGCACTTATCGTGGTCGATGGCGGCCTTCCGGTCGGTAATGACCGGTGCGCCGTGGGCGCAGATCTTGCGGCACTGGCCACAGCCCACGCACAGCTTCTGATTCACATGGGGCTTACCGGCGTTGTGCTGCTCCATCTTACCGGCGCGGCTTCCGCAGCCCATGCCGATGTTCTTCAGGCAGCCACCGAAGCCCGCCGTCTCGTGGCCCTTGAAGTGGGTTAGGGAGATGAACACGTCCGCGTCCATGACAGCCCGGCCGATCTTGGCGTTCTTCACGTATTCGCCGCCTGCCACAGGCACCTCCACCTCGTCATTACCCTTCAGGCCGTCGGCAATGATGATTTGGCAGCCGGTGGTCATATAGTTGAAGCCGTTGACCATGGCGCTGTCCATGTGATCCAGCGCGTTCTTCCGTCCGCCCACATACAGGGTGTTGCAGTCGGTCAGGAAGGGCTTGCCGCCCCGCTCCTTCACGAAGTCCGCCACGGTCTTGGCCCAGTTGGGCCGCAGATAGGCCAGATTCCCCGGCTCGCCGAAATGCAGCTTGATGGCCACAAACTTCTCGTTAAAATCAATATCGCCCATCCCCGCCGTTTTCAGCAGCCGCGTCAGCTTCTGCAGCAAATTCTCATGATAATCGGCACGCAGATCGGCAAAATACACTTTAGAAGCCATAATTTTGTTGTCCTTTCTCCGTTTTTTCAAGGTTGTTCTGATCGTGTCGATATAGTCTATCATATTTTGCCCTTTTGTGCTATACTCTTTTTAAGAAACTTTTCGAGGAGGCTTTTCCCATGCGTATCCTGACGCTGCCCATCACCCCGGCGCTGTCCGGCCTGACCGTCAAGCAGCTGTTGCGGCAGGAACTGCGGCTGTCCTCCTCCCTGCTGAAATCCCTGAAATGGCGGGAAAACGCCATTTTGCTGAACGGCAGCCCCGTCACCGTCCGGGCCGCAGCCTGCGAGGGCGATGTGCTGACGGTGGACGTGTCCGACCCGCCCGCCCACAGCGATATCGTCCCCGTGGACTACCCGCTGGACATTCTGTGGGAGGATGAGGATCTTCTCATCCTCAACAAGCCCGCCGGGATCACCGTCCACTCGGCGGCGCTGACGGAGGAAACCGTTACGATAGCTGGCGCGGTGGCCCACTATTTGGGCGGCGGCGCGTTCCATGCCGTGAACCGGCTGGATCGCGGCGTTACCGGCGTGATGGTGGTGGCCAAAAACGGCTACATGCACCAGCGCTGCATGGTGATCCTCCACACGGAGGACTTCCGCCGGGAGTATCGCGGCGTCTGCGACGGCGTGCCCCAGCCAACCAAGGGAACCATCGACCTGCCCATCAGTCGCCAGCCGGATTCGCTGCTGGAGCGCCGTGTCGACCCGGAGGGCCTGCCCTCCCGCACGGAGTACGAAACCCTATCCGTCTCCCATGGCCGCACCTTGCTGCGGCTGCGGCCCATCACCGGTCGTACCCATCAGCTGCGGCTCCATATGGCCGCCATCGGCTGTCCCCTCACCGGCGACTGGCTCTACGGCGCGGAGGACAAGTCTCTCATCGCCCGCCCGGCACTGCACAGCTATGAGCTGTGGCTGCGCCATCCGTTGACGGATCAGCTTCTCCACATCACCGCTCCCCTACCGGAGGACATGCGGTGTCTGTTGTAAGGGCCGCATAAAATTCATGTGAAAAGCGGCTGTGCATCGCACAGCCGCTTTTCGTTGAGAAGAAGGTTAGAGAGAGAAAATAGATGGAAACAGTAAGCTTTGTTACCTTTATGCCTTATAAGCGCCGGCTATCAGACCACAGATGACCGCCAGATCGGCGAACATCAGGTAGCCCAGCAGCAGGCCCGTGACCTTCACCACAGGATTGAACCAGCCCGTCACGATGGAAACGAATGTGCCCAGCACCACCAATGTCAGGAGCAGGGCCAGCACCACAGCAGTTTTCTTTTTCATAGCAAAAACTCCTTTCATCATTCTTTTTGTGTTTTGCGCTTTGCTCTTTACAGGTATGATGATACTACAGCTTTTGCCATTTGTAAAATACGTGAAAACTAAGTTCGCTATAGTCTAAAACTATGTCAAATGTGACTGCTTGTACTTCTCCGCATACTCCTCCATGGCCTGAATGTACGCCTGCGCCATGGGACTGAGCAGCATGTGGTTGCGCACGATATACCCCAGGCTCACCCGTTTCCGGGGCTTCAGCAGCAGCATGGCCGAGGCATAGACGGTGCGGGATACCTCGTCGTCCAGCCCAATACCCGGCTGATAGGCGTTGATCTCGCGGGTCAGGTCGTTGGCGGTGGCCCGGTCGCGCACCAGAATGTGCCGTGGCGTCACCGCCGGCATAGAGATATCTTCCGAGAAGAACACCGCATTATGGGTTCCCTGCTCAAAGGTCACGCAGGGATAGGGCGCCAGTTCCTCCTCCGTCACCTCGCCCCGGCCCGCCAAGGGGTGATTCTTGTCCACATACACGGTGGCGTCTTTCTGCACCAGTTCCGTATAGGTCAACTCGTATTCCCGGAATAGCCGCCGCAGCACCTCGCCGTTTTGCTCTGTCATCACCAGCACGCCCACCTCGCTGCGCATGCGGCCCACGTCCTCAATGACCTCATAGGTAGTGGTTTCCCGGAAGGTCATGCTGTACCGCTCGCCGCCCATATCCCGCACCACACGGGCAAACACACGGGCCGCGAAGTTATAGTGCTGGGCGGACACGGCAAACTGCTGCCGGTGGCTGGACTGTGCCCCGTAGCGATCCTCCAGCAGCTCCGCCTGCATCAGCACCTGCCGGGCATAGCCCAGAAATTCGTCTCCCTCCCGGCTCAGCACCACGCCGCGATTAGTGCGCAGAAAGATGGTGATACCCATCTCCTTTTCCAGCTCCTGAATAGCGGCGGTCAGACTGGGCTGGGAGATGAACAGTGCCTTGGCCGCACCGCTGATGGTGCCCGTCTCCGCCACGGTTGTGACGTACCGCAATTGCTGTAAGGTCATGGCCGTTCCTCCTTAAAAGCTGCCGATGGGAATCGAGCCGTCGTCGCTGCCCTTGGTGATGGACTGGATGGTCAGATAGTACCCCCGGCCATTCTCCATCTCCACATACACCCGATCTCCCGCCTTGCGACCCATGACGGCCCGGCCCACGGGGGATTCCTTGCTGATCCAGCCCTTCAGCGCGTCCTGCCGCAATGTGGTCACCAGCTGAATGGTACGGCTGCGGCCGGTGTTCTCCATCAAAATCTCCACCGTGTCGTAAAGTCCCGCCGTGTCCTCGGTGGACTTGTCGCCGATGACCTTGGCGGTCTTTATCATCCGCTGCAGGTACCGAATGCGGCTGTCGTTGCGGTTCTTCTCCTGCTTGGCGCACTTATACTCAAAATTCTCGCTGAGATCGCCGAAGGCCCGCGCCGTCTGCACGTCCTCGATGAGCTTGGGCCGCAGCTGCTGCACCCGGTAGTCGATCTCCTCCTGCATTTTCTGAATGTCCTCTTTCGTCAGTTCGTCGTACATACTATCACTCCTTGATGATTTCCGCCAGACGCGCCAGCGCCTGGGGTAATTTTTCCAATTCGATGCCGGAATAGTTCACCACCAGCACGTGGTGGGGCGCATCCTCGCCGTGGCGGTAGTAATCCGACAGCAGTGCCAGCCGCAGTCCCCGCTCCGCCGCCCGCTGCCGCAGCGTCTCGTCCGGCAGCGCCGTGTCCAACCGCACCAGAAAGTGCAGCCCCGCGTCCTGCTCCATGATCTCCGCCCGGCCTGCCAGCGGCCCGGACAGAATGCAGTCGATCACCGCGTCCCGCTTCTGGTGATAGCGCTTGCGCATCCGGTTCAGGTGCTGCTCATAATGGCCCCGTGACAGGAACTCTGCCAGCGTGTACTGCTCGAAGCTGGACACCGTGCAGGAGTAGAACCCCAGCTTCTCCCGATAGTCCTCCAGCAGCCTTGGCGGCAGCAGCATATAGCTGATGCGGATAGACGGCGCAATGGTCTTGGAGAAGGTGTTCAGATAGATGACGTGCTGGTGCTCGTCGTCGGAGAACAGCGTGGGGATCGGCCGTCCCACGAACCGGAACTCGCTGTCGTAGTCGTCCTCCAGAATGTACCGGCCCTCCCCCTCGTCAGCCCAGCGCAGCAGTTCGTGGCGGCGGGCAACAGGCATGACGATGCCGGTGGGATAGTGGTGGCTGGGAGAGATATGCACCACGTCGGCGTCGGTCTGCCGCAGCGCCTGACAGGAAAGCCCGCTCTCGTCCAGCGCCACGTGCCGCAGCTGCACCTGATTGCTCTGGTAGATGCGGCCGATCTTGCTGTACCCCGGATCCTCCACGGCGTAGCACTTCTCCCGGCCCAGCAGCTGGATCAGCAGCGTGTACAGCGTCTCCGTCCCGGCCCCCACGATGATCTGCCGGGGCGACACCGTCATCCCCCGGAACTGGTGCAGATAATCCGCGATGGCCTGCCGCAGCTCCAGCGCACCGGTGGAGGGTGTAGGCCGCAGCAGATGGGTGTCCTGCTCCAGAATGGTCTGCCGCAGCAGCTTCGTCCACGTGGCAAAGGGAAAGTATTCGGCGGCGGTGGAGTTGGTGACGAAATCCATAAACCACTGGCGCTCCGGCGGCTCGTCGATGGTCTCCGCCATGGCGGACGGCGCGGCGGTCAGCGGCTGGTCGATCCGCATCACGTAGTACCCCCGCTTCTCCACGCCGCAGATGTACCCCTCGGCGATCAGCTGCTCATAGGCATTTTTCACCGTGATAACGCTGACCTCCAGATGGGCCGCCAGCGCCCGCTTGCTGGGCAGCTTCTCCCCCGCCGCCAGCACGCCGGACAGAATGTCGCTCTTAATGTGGCGGTAAAGCTGCTCGTACAGGCTTACGCCGCCGCTTTTTTCAAAGGTATAGGTCAGCATGTGGCCCCTCCATCTGGTATGCACATTTTGTCGCATTTTGGATATTTTAATAATACCAAAGAATACTATAATACACTCCAGCAAGAAATGCAAGGAGGCAATGGCAATGTCTGATAAAAAAGTGCAAAAACTGGTGGTCAGCGCCCTGATGGCCGCTCTGACGTATGTAGCCACCATGGTGGTGCAGATCCCCTCCCCCATGAACGGCTATGTGAATCTGGGTGACTGCTTCGTGCTGCTGTCCGGCTGGCTGCTGGGCCCGTGGTATGGCGGCGCTGCCGCCGGTATCGGCTCCATGCTGACCGACCTGCTGTACGGCTATGGCTACTATGCGCCCGGCACCTTTGTCATCAAGGGACTTGACGCGCTGGTGGCCGCCCTGATCTTCAAGGCCATGGGCCGTACCAGTGCCGCCGCCATCGTCAGCGGCGTGGTGGGCGAGATCATTATGGTGGTGGGCTACTTCGGCTATGCCGGTCTGCTGCTGGGGAAGGGCATCGGCGCCGCCGCCAGCATCCCCGGCAATCTGGTGCAGGCCGCCATGGGTCTGGTCATCGGCTTCGTGCTGCTGAAGGTCATGCAAAAGACCCGTATTGCGGAAAAAATTTAACTGTGCTATAATAATGCTATTGAATCGGACGCACTGTCACCGCATGTGGCAGTGCGTCCGCAAAGCGCTTTCCAATACGTTGAAATGAGGTGTTTTTTATGGCAGGAACCGTTCATGACGTAGAGAATAAGAACCTGTTGGCGCAGGTAAAGGAAGAATCCGCCAACGCCGCCCGTCAGCTGGCCGAGGCCGCCAGGCTCCACAAGGGACAGATCGTGGTGGTGGGCTGCTCCACCAGCGAGGTGGTGGGCCACAACGTGGGCAGCTGGTCGACGCCCGAGGTGGCCAACGCCATCTTTGAGGGGCTGAACAGCGTGTTTGCTCCCATGGGGGTCTATATCGCCGCCCAGTGCTGCGAGCATCTGAACCGCGCCCTGATCGTGGAGCACGAGGCCGTCCCCAATGGCGAGATCGTCAACGTGATGCCTCAACCCAAGGCCGGCAGCTCCTTTGCCACCGCCGCCTATCACAGCTTCCGCCACCCCGTGGCGCTGGAGGAGATTCGTGCCGACGCTGGCCTTGACATCGGCGGTACGCTGATCGGTATGCATTTGAAGAAGGTGGCCGTTCCCGTCCGCCTGCAGCAGAACCACATCGGCCAGGCCATTCTGCTGGCCGCCCGCGTCCGCCCCAAGTTCATCGGCGGAGAGAGAGCCATCTATGACGAAAGCCTGAAAGATGGCTACCCCGTATTTGACGATTGATTGTCTCCTGAATATGATAAAAAATGAGACTGCTCACGCAGTCTCATTTTTTGTTCCTCTTTTCGCCAACCCTTGCCCCCCTTGTGTAAAGGGGCTGTCAGCCGCAAGGCTGACTTGGGGATCGTCCTGTAGGGGCGGACGACCCTGTCCGCCCTGTTGATAACAACGGCATTTCCGATGCGGGCCGACAGAGTCATCGGCCCCTACATACCACCCACCGGCAGTATACTCGTAAGAATCGGCGTCCCTGCCGCCCCGCACGGCAAATGCAGCGGTCTCAGTGCAGATTCATACCCCACTTACGCTGATACTTATCCAGTCGGCGAAGCATCTCCGGGCCGTCCTCGTATGTCCATGCGATCTTGTCATAAACTGCCTGCAGATCCTCCTTGGTTCCTTGCCAATTCGAGATCACTTTTATCAATACGTTATACTCGCTGTCCGGCATTTTCATGTTGTGTTTCCTCCTTATAAATTAAAAATGTATCGTCAATTTGCATTCATCATTTATAATATATGAACCATAATTATTGTCGACGCGATACCCTCTCTCCTCCGCACATTTTGTTATCACTTTTCTGGCAATTTCTGTTCTTTTCGTTCTTTCCTCTTCCCCTTCCAGTGGCTCCGCAGCACACACAAAACTAAAGTGAGGCATTTTGAAGCCATAGCGAATACTTCCACCTTCGTTTATCTCTTCAAAATTCAACTCTCGCAAATCGTTAAAAAAATGTGGGCATTCCGGGCTGTACTCTGTATCTTCCCTTAGCCAGTGCGGCATAAGTTCCTTTTTCAACTCCTCCGGACTCTTTTCCTCTTTGCATAAATGATACGCAACGGCCCGCTCGTGATATTGCTTCAAAAAAGCAGTACGATTTTTTTCCGCTGTCGTATACACCACCATAGCCCCCCCATGCGGTTCGAGCTTTATCTGTGCGGAATCAAACCGCAGTCCATCGGAACCGCTGATAGAATTGATATGGTCGATATCCGCAAATGTCCCCTCCAGGTACGAAACTATAAAAGAATCCTCCCGGAATATCTCAACCGCACGTTTTTCCTTGTCAGCAGGCCCAATAAATACACATGCGATCGTATAAATGACCGCCACCGGCAACGCTACAAATAATGCCCCCGGAACCACAGCGGACATAAGCACCGCCACGAGCCACACCACCGGCCGCAAAGCGATCCACCCGGAAGATTTCTTATTTTTCTTCATAACACTTTTCTTCTCTTTCGCTCGCCTAACTTTAGCATCTAAAATAGATCGTTATGTAATATTCGCTCATCGGGACATTGTGCTCATCTTTATAGCTATTATATTGCTTGGACACCTTATACCCTTTCGATTTTGCATATTCAACGATTGCTTTCACCGCAACTTCTCTTATCAAGTCACGCTCATTACAATATAACTTCCATAATGTCGGCAGGCTAAGAGAGTAACTGCGGACATACTCCTCTTCAAGCCTAAAATGCCGGGGACGAAGTCCTTGCAGATATTGCTGAAACTCTGGGTTTTTCGCAGTATACCCATCTCTTTCATATGACAAAGATGACGCAAAATTCTTCTGTAGTTGCTCCTCTGTCAAATAGGCTGTATCGCTATCATACGATTCAAATATGTGTGAATAGCTCTCGATAAAATCAATACGCTCTTCATCCGGCGTTGTATACAGCCGCATAGTTGACTCACTCCGGATAGACGCAAGCTTGAATTGAACGTAGAGGTATTGAATTCCATATTCATCGCTGATCGAGTTTATGTGGTCAATATCCTCAAGCATCGTCTTTATGTACGCCATTGTAGGGGAGTTTTCCAGAAATGACTCAACCTTTCCCTGTGTGGGAATCTTCTTTACGTCTCTAGTGACAGAAGAAACGATTCCCGGCACAATGGTATACAAAATCGCCACCGGCAGCGCTACAAACAATGCCCCCGGAGGCCCCATAGCAGTCACGAGGATCGCCACGACCCAGACAACAACCTTGACCCAGCCCGGTGGAGAAAAGAAGCTATTTTTCATTGATTGACCTTTCCTTTCATTTTCTCTCCATTTGCTTATGTGTACAATTCAAAACTCCATTTTTCTACATTGAACCGCTTATTTTATCCTTGAAAAATCAGCAATTTCCTGTATACTTGTAATATGAAAGGTGTACCTTTGCAATTTGCAAAAGTACACTTTTCCAAATTATCTACTCTTTTCCTTAATCCCCTTTTTCAAACTTCACCGCCTTGCCATAGAAGGTGCCCACCGGCATGCCGCAGGCAGCCGCCGCCTGCTTCAGGGGTATCTCTTTCGCCCGCCATGCCCGGTGGATCTCGTAAAAATTCTCCGGCAGCGGCAGCGCCGGGCGGCCAAACTTCACACCCCGCGCCATAGCCGCCGCGATGCCCTGCGCCTGACGGCGGCGGATATTCTCCCGCTCCGACTGGGCCACAAAGGACAAGATCTGCAAGACCAGATCGGCGATAAACGTCCCCATCAGGTCTTTCCCTTGCCGGGTGTCCAGCAGCGGCATGTCCAGCACGCAGATATCCACCTTTTTTTCCTTGGTCAGCACCCGCCACTGCTGCTGAACATCTGCATAGTTGCGCCCCAGCCGGTCAATGCTCAGCACATAGAGCAGGTCGCCCGGCTTCAGCTTTTTCACCATCCGCTTATATTGGGGCCGCTCAAAATCCTTGCCGGACTGCTTGTCCATAAAAATATTTTTGTCCGCCACGCCCTTGCCGTGCAGCGCCACCAGCTGCCGATCCTCGTTCTGATCCACGCTGGACACGCGGATATAACCATATACGCCCATACGTCCTCCTTTTGCCGCGGGAAAAACAGCTTGCGCTGTCCCTTTCCCACCGTGTGACATGATTTTACACCCGTGGCCGCCGGCAAAAAAGAGTTGCCTCAGCAGAGGCAACCGGACATGCAAAAAGCCGCCTATAGGCGGCTTTTTTACGATATAAAGGAGCTTCCCTGTTTTACAGTGTAATGGGGAACAACAGATGTAGACCACCGAACACCACCAGCGAGATCACAGTGGCGATCAGGAAGCCGCGGCAGATCTTGCGATTCTTCCGGGCCAGCGCTTCATCGTCGTGCTCATTCTTCCAGCGGACGAAAAACCATCCGGTACACAGCAGGCAAACCACCGGCGCAAACAGCAGGCCGATCATGGCAAAGTATTCCATAGAGTATCCTCCTTCTTCGTTGCCTCCATTATACCGGAAAACAGACACAACGTCAAGAAAATCCCCTGCGCGCGGATGCGATTCCATGCATCGGCCGTCTTTATCGGTACATTAACCGCCTTTATTGGTACATAAAACGGGGTTATTGGGTACATAAAAAAAGCTGTCCGGGTGAAACCGGACAGCTTCTTTATGTTTGTTGAGCGAAACCTTACTTGGCAGCCTTGGCGGCCTTGATGGACTCGATCAGCTCGGGAACGACCTTGAACAGGTCGCCGGTGATGCCGTAATCGGCAACCTCGAAGATGGGAGCGGTCTCGTTCTTGTTGACGGCGATGATGCACTCGGAATCCTGCATACCAGCCTTGTGCTGGATGGCTCCGGAGATACCCAGAGCAACATAGACCTTGGGATGGACGGTCTTGCCGGTCTGGCCGACCTGATGGTCAGCGCTGATCCAGCCGGCGTCCACGCAGGCACGGGAGGAACCCACGACGCCGCCCAGAACCTCAGCCAGCTCCTCGGCCAGCTTGATGCCCTTCTCAACGTCCTTGGAGATACCACGGCCAACGGACACGATGAAGTCAGCGCCGATCAGGTCAACCAGCTTCTTGGCGGCCTTGACGGTCTCGGTGACCTCGGTGTGGATATCGCCAGCAGCCAGCTCGAAAGCGGGATGCAGAATCTCCACGTTCTTCTTGCACTCGCGCTTCTTCATAACGCCGGGGCGCACAGTGGCCATGGCAGGACGGAAACGGGGGCAGATGATGGAGGCCATCAGGTGGCCGCCGAAAGCGGGACGGGTCATCTTCAGGTCGCGGGACACGTCATGGGGCTCGCGGTTGATCATCACGGTGCCCAGCTTCTCGATGCGCTCCTCGGGCAGAGTGGAGGCTTCCTTCAGGAAGTTCTTGTAGTTGGGCATGTCAATGTCCAGGTGGGTGCAGTCGGCGCACAGGCCGGTGTGCAGACGGGCTGCGCAGCGGGGCGCCAGGTCACGGCCGATGTTGGAAGCGCCGAACAGCAGCACTTCGGGCTTCAGCTCCTCCACGGCCTCCACGATCACCTTGGTGTAAGCGTCGGTGGTGAAGTCCTTCAGCAGGGGAGAATTGTACACATAAACCTTATCCGCGCCGTACTCGCCCAGCTCAGCGGCGATGCCGTCCACGTTGTCGCCCAGCAGAATGCCGCACAGCTCAACGCCCAGCTCATTGGCCAGCTTGCGGCCCTCGGAGATCAGTTCAAAGGTGGTGGGCATCATCACGCCCTGACGCTGCTCGCAGAACACCCATACGTTCTTGAACGCGCCGATATCAGCACTATTAAAAGCCATTTTCTTATCTCCTTTCCCTTAGATGATGTGCTTGGCCGCCAGAATGCCAGCCAGCTTGTCGGTGGTATCCTTACCGTCGCCTT
>OGIG01001141.1_pt1 | contig 17150 bp, 18 predicted proteins | sample 1571601 | NCBI WGS metagenome assembly OGIG01 (sample SAMEA2581953, study PRJEB24529) | metagenome | biome: Human gut stool | place: China | collected 2011 | reverse complement strand
CTGGGCTAGGAGCTTCTGCCCTTTCAGGGCGTGCTGCTTCTGGAGCTTTTGGGCCGCCCGTACTTAAACCGCTTGCGAAACTTGGTTTAATCGATAAATCGTCTGGTGATGTCGCCGTAGTTCTCGATGCGGCGGTCGCGGAGGAATGGCCACCAGCGGCGCACATTCTCGCTGTGCTTCAGGTCGATATCTACCACCAGGCTCTCTTCTTCCTGATCGCTGGCACGGTAGTAGAGCTCGCCCTGAGGACCGGCAATGAAACTGCTGCCCCAGAACTGGATGCCCTCGGTCTGACCGCTAGGATCAGGCTCGAAACCTACGCGGTTTACGGCAATGACCGGCAATCCGTTGGCTACGGCATGGCCTCGCATCACGGTAGTCCACGCCTCGCGCTGGCGCTGCTGCTCCTCCTCGGTATCATAGGTAGCGTAGCCGATGGCGGTAGGATAGATGAGCATTTCGGCTCCCTGCAGTGCCATCAGACGGGCTGCTTCGGGATACCACTGGTCCCAGCAAACCAGCACACCGAGCTTGCCTACGGAAGTCTGGATAGGGTGGAAACCGAGGTCGCCTGGTGTGAAATAGAACTTCTCGTAGTAGGCAGGATCATCGGGGATGTGCATCTTGCGGTATTTTCCGGCTATGCTTCCATCCTTCTCCATCACTACCGCTGTATTGTGGTAGAGGCCCGGAGCGCGGCGCTCGAAGAGGGAGGTGACGATGACGACGCCGAGATCCTTGGCAAGCTTGCCGTAGAAATCGGTCGAAGGGCCCGGAATAGGCTCTGCGAGGTCGAAGAGGTCAACATCCTCTACCTGACAGAAATAGAGGGAGTTATGAAGTTCCTGAAGCACGATGAGCTCTGCGCCGCGATGGGCGAGGTCGATGATGCCTTCTGCCAGGCGCTGCTTGTTGTTGGCGATATCTGCCGTATTATGAAGTTGTAATAAACCGACTTTCATATTTAATTTTTAATGTTGAATGTTAAATGTTAAATGTTGATGTTGAGTCTCTGAGGGCTCCTTCAGGAAGCTGCATGGTGATGCAGTGGATGCTGCCATGCTGGCGGATGATGGTCTGCGAATCTACGCCGATGATTTCGCGGTCGGGGAAGGCGAGCTGAATCTGCTTGCGTGCCTCCTCGTCCTTTTCCGGCTGATTATAGGTTGGATAAATCACAGCCTTGTTGAGTATCAGGAAGTTGGCGTAGGTGGCTGGCAGCCGGTCTCCCTCGCTCTCAGGGTTGGTGGTGAGGCAGTTGCCCTCATCATAGATAGGGTCGGGCATCGGCAGTTTGAGCAAGCGGTATGGATATCCCTCCCAGGTAAAGAGGCTCTTGAGCTGCTTTTCCAGCGCCTGGAAGTCCTCATACTGCTCATCTTCCGGATTGTCGCAGCCTACATATAATAAGGTGTCGTGCGGAGCCACTCTCACGATGGTGTCGATGTGGCCGTCGGTATCATCGCCAATCAGATTGCCGTGATCCAGCCAGATGACTCTCTTGAGCTGGAAGAAAGTCTGCAGCAGATGGTCGATGCTGTCGTGGTCGAGCGGCTGGTTGCGGTGAGGTGCCAGCAGGCACTGTGAGGTAGTGAAGAGCGTACCCTTTCCGTCGCTCTCGATGCTTCCTCCTTCGAGCACGAAGCCCTGGTGGTTCTCAATATCGGCATTGAAGGCTGCCTGATAGTATAGTTTCAGGGTGATGGCATTGTCTTTCTCCCATCTGAACTTTTCGCCCCATCCGTTGAACTTGAAGTCGAGTATGCGGTAAGGCACCATCCAGGTGTTCTGCTTTCTGCGCAGCACCATGGTGAGGGGGCCGTGGTCGCGCACCCAGGTATCATTACTTTCCACCTCGTAGAGCAGCACGCGGCTCATCTGCTCGGCAGAGAGCTTTTTCTTGAGCTGGTATCGGGTGGCGGGCACATCGGGTGTAGCCACAAGCAGCTGCTCGTAGCGCGTGATGATATCTGCCAGTTCGAGATAAGTATCTGTAATTTCAGGCAGATACGGCTTCCAGTCGGTACCGGCATGTGGCCAGGTGAGCATGATGGCGCTCTGTGGCTCCCATTCGGCAGGGAGTGCGAAATCGCAAGGTAATGTAGATTGATGCATAAGCTATACCATTTTTATTATATGATGTTCTATACCAATTTATTATACTCTGTTCGTCATCGGGAACCTTTCCTTGGGGGCGGGCTCCGTTCTGCTTTTATGAAGTATGCTTGCAAAATTAATAAAAAATCTACAACTATCGGCTGTTTTTATGAAATATTTTGCGCAAAAGCGAAACTTTATATTAAAAAAGTTTAAACGGAGGGCTGTATGGAGATAAAATCGGGGAAAAATGAGTAACTTTGCAGTCTAAAAAATAAAATATTGAATAGGAGCGTGAAAATTAAACAGGTAGTTGATGCCCTTGAACATTACGCGCCTCTGCCCTTGCAGGAAGGATATGATAATGCCGGCCTGCAAGTTGGATTGACAGAGGCGGTAGAAATGTCAGGGGCATTGTTGTGTCTTGACGTTACTGAAGCTGTGGTTGAAGAGGCAATCCAGAAGGGCTGCAACCTCATCGTGAGCCATCATCCGCTGATATTCCGCAAACTGGCGAGAATCTCGGACGAGAACTACGTGCAGCGTACCGTGCGCAAGGCGATTAAGAATGATATTACCATCGTGGCAATGCATACCAACATGGATGCGGCTGCGGGCGGCGTGAACTTCAAGATTGCCGAGAAACTGGGACTGGAAAACGTGCAGTTCTTTGCTGGCGAGAAGGAAGTGGACGGCGTGAAAGGTGGCGAGGGCGTCATCGGAGAGGTGGCTGAGGATATGGCTGCCGACGACTTGGTGCTGATGCTCAAGGAGCGGTTTGGCGTGGAGTGCGTGCAGTGCAACCAGTTGCTCCGTCGTCCTATCAGGAAGGTGGCGCTCTGTGGCGGAGCAGGTGCTTTTCTGCTCGACGCAGCCATCAAGGCGGGTGCCGATGCCTTCATCACAGGCGAGATGAGCTACCACGAGTATTTCGGTCACGAGCAGGAGATTCAGATCTGCGTCATCGGGCACTATCAGAGTGAGCAGTTTACGGGCGAAATCTTCCGCAGCATCATCCAGGAAAATTTCCCAGGAGCCAAATGCTGCATCTCGGAGATAAACACGAATCCGATATTGTATTTATAGGCTGGAAGGGCGCAAGCCCAATTTAACATTTAACATTAAACATTTAACATTTAAATAAGGAATTATGGCAAAGAAAGATCCTACAGATTTGACAGTGGAAGAGAAATTGAAGGCTCTCTATCAGCTTCAGACCACCTTGTCTGCAATTGATGAAAAGCGTGCGTTGAGAGGTGAGTTGCCTCTCGAAGTTCAGGATTTGGAAGACGATATTGCGGGTCTCACCACCCGTATCGAGAAGATCCAGACCGATATTGAGCAGTTTGACCGCGCCATTGATCAGAAGCAGCACGAGATTGAGGATGCTCAGGCTAGCGTAGAGCGTTACAAGAAGCAGCTCGAAATGGTAAGCAACAACCGCGAGTATGATACTTTGAGCAAGGAAATCGAGTTCCAGGAGCTGGAAATCGAGCTTTGCAGCAAGAAGATCCGTGAGGCTCAGCAGATGATTAACGAGCGTCTGTACGACCTTCACAAGGCTGAGGACCAGAAGGCTGACCGCGAGAAGGGTTTGGTAATGAAGCGTTCTGAGCTTGAGTCTATCATGGCTGAGACCCGTGAGGAGGAGGAGAATTTGAAGGAGAAGGCATTCGAGCTCGAGAAGAAGATTGAGCCACGTTTGCTCCAGAGCTTCAAGCGCATCCGTAATGGTGCCCGCAACGGTTTGGGTATCGTTTACGTGCAGCGTGATGCATGTGGCGGTTGCTTCAACAAGATTCCACCTCAGCGCCAGCTCGACATCAAGATGCACAAGAAGATTATCCCTTGTGAGTATTGTGGCCGTATCCTCATCGACCCAGAATTGGCTGGTGTTAAGATTGAGGCTCCTAAGACTGATGAGAAGCCAAAGCGCAAGCGCTCTATCCGCAGAAGAAAGACTGAGGATGAGGATTAAAAGATACAATGAAGGCTCGCCAAAATTGCTTGGCGAGCCTTTATTTTTCGACCTGTATGGTTTAAATTACCCAATACGCCCTGAAAGGGCAGAAGCTCCTAGCCCAGGGCATCGCCCTGGGTAATTATGAACGCAAACCCGTCGCCCTGTAAGGGCAAAAGCTTTAAAACTCCAGACAAAACATAAAGCTTTTGCCCTTACAGGGCGTCTTGCTGATTGCCATCATACCCAGGGCGATGCCCTGGGCTAGGAGCTTTTGGGCCTTCAGCCCGTACTTGAACCACATGCGAAAGTTCAGTTAGAGTCCTCGTGCCTTGTAGATGCGGTCTTTGGCGTCGTTGATTTCCTGGAATTTCTTCTCGGCTGCACGGCGCACATCTTCGCCCAGCGCTGCTACCTTGTCAGGATGATGCTTGAGCGCCATCTTGCGGTAAGCGGCCTTCACCTCATCGTTTGAGGCGTCAGGACTGATGCCCAGAACACGGTAGGCATCATCCAGGCTGCCGGTTGAAGAAGCCCCGCTCTCCAGGTTCAGCATTTGGTCTACATCCTCGGCAGAAAGCCCCATGTGGATGGCCATCTCCTTGAGCGCCTGAATCTCCTGAGGATTCACAACTCCATCGGCTTTGGCTATCATGACGAGGAAATTGAGCAACTGCAGGCGCTGCTCATACATCATGTTGGCACGTATCTGGTGGCAGCTGTCCTGTATCACCGAACGGTACTGCTGCATGCCCATCTGCTTCTGCTGCTCAAAGAGTTTGAGGAGGATTTCCTCGCCCTGCTGCTTGGCAGCCTCGCCGAAATTCTGACGCAGGAAGCGGCGCACCAGTTCCATCTCAGAATGCATAATCTTGCCATCTGCATTGATGATGTAGGAACTGAGCACCAGCAGCGAGAACATGAAGGAGTTTCGCTCTCCCTCATAGCTCTGCTGGCGGCCGTAGCTCTGGTTGCCGTAGCTCTGGTTGCCGCTGTAGGCATCGTAGGCGTTGTTGTAATGGTGGTCGCCGTCGCGGTTTACCGCATCCAGTCCGTGCTCAAAGAGCGAACCGAGGGCATAACCTGCCAGGGCTCCCAGCGGACCGGCTGTGATGAAGCCGAGCACACCACCTATCCATTTACCTGCTGCCATCTTTTAGTTGTTGAAATAGTAGAGGAAAGAAGCGATGCCTGAGAGGGCTGGCTTGCGCTGACCTTCTATTTCTATGTCAAACTTGATGCTGGTCTTGCAGATGCCACGGATGTTCTGGATTTCGTGGAGAGTGGCTACCAGGCGCACGCGTGAACCGGTGATGACTGGCTGGCCGAACTTCATCTTGTCCATGCCGTAGTTTACGAGCATCTTGAGGTTGTTAACCTCGATAATCTGCTGCCAGAGGTATGGGAGTACAGAGAGGGTGAGGTAACCGTGAGCGATGGTGCTGTGGTAAGGGCTCTCTATCTTGGCGCGCTCTACGTCTACGTGAATCCACTGTGGGTCGAGTGTAGCGTCTGCGAACTTGTTGATACGATCCTGGTCAATCTGCAACCAGTCTGATTCTCCTAACTTCTCACCGAGGTGAGATGCAAATTCCTCGTAGGAATTGATTACTAATTTTGCCATTTCTTATTTTTCTCTTTATTATAAATATTATTGTTTCCTATTTTCCGTCTTCAGCTTTCAACTGTTTTTTAACTATTAACTTTCAACTCAGATCAGTCTCTTCTGAAAATATCGCGGGTGTAAACCTTCTCTTCCACATCATCCAGACACTTGTCATACCGGTTGGCGATGATGGCCTGGCTCTGCTGCTTGAAGGCATCCAGGTTGTTTACGATGCGGCTTCCGAAGAAGGTGGTTCCGTCTTTCAGCGTAGGCTCGTAGATGATGACCTGCGCGCCCTTTGCCTTGATGCGTTTCATCACACCCTGTATGCTGCTCTGGCGGAAGTTGTCGCTGTTGCTCTTCATCGTGAGGCGGTATACGCCGATGGTGCAAGGCTTCTCTTCCTCCTCGCTGAAGTTGTTCTGGTTGGCATAATCGTAGTAGCCGGCCATGTTCAGCACGCGGTCGGCGATGAAATCCTTGCGGGTGCGGTTGCTCTCTACAATCGCCTGAATCAGATTCTCAGGCACATCGGCATAGTTGGCGAGCAGCTGCTTGGTATCTTTCGGCAGACAGTAGCCGCCGTATCCGAAGGAAGGATTGTTGTAGAAGGTGCCGATGCGAGGGTCCAGACCCACTCCGTCGATAATCGCCTTGGTGTCGAGGCCCTTCATTTCGGCGTAGGTATCCAGCTCGTTGAAGTAGCTCACGCGCAGGGCGAGGTAGGTGTTGGCGAAGAGTTTCACGGCTTCAGCCTCGGTAAGTCCCATGAACAGGGTTTCTATGTCTTGCTTGATGGCTCCCTCTTTCAGCAGTTCTGCAAAGGTGCGGGCTGCCTGCTCTAGTCGCTCGTCACCGTTCGGTCTGCCCACGATGATGCGGCTCGGGTAGAGGTTGTCGTAGAGTGCCTTGCTCTCGCGCAGGAATTCGGGAGCGAAGATGATGTTCTTGCTGCCTGTTTTCTGGCGGATGCTTTCGGTGTAGCCTACCGGGATGGTGCTCTTGATGACCATGATGGCATCGGGATTCACCTGCATCACCAGGCAGATGACTTCTTCTACGTGCGAGGTGTCGAAGTAGTTTTTCACCGGATCGTAGTTGGTTGGTGTGGCAATCACTACGAAGTCGGCATCCTTATAGGCTTCTTCTCCATCGGTTGTGGCTTTGAGGTTGAGTTCCTTTTCTGCCAGATATTTCTCTATGTATTCGTCCTGGATAGGTGAGCGGCGTGAGTTGATGAGCTCCACCTTTTCGGGTACCACATCTACTGCCACCACCTCATGATGCTGGCTCAGCAGGGTAGCGATGCTCAGGCCTACATATCCTGTTCCGGCTACGGCTATTTTTATCTTTTTATTCTCCATATCTTTCTGTTCTTTTAGGCAGTCTATACCTTAATATATATATATTAGTTGCAAAGATAGTATAAAAGGAGGAGAATACAAAATGAAAATGGGTTTTTTATTAAAAAATAACGCGAGAAAGGGGATGGGGAGAGAAAGGAGTGCTCAAAAAGGGAGAGGAAAAGGAGTGCTCAAAAAGGGAGAGGAAAAGGAGTGCTCAAAAAGGGAGAGGAAAAGGAGTGCTCAAAAAAGGAGAGGAAAAGGAGGCTGAAAAAAGGCCTCCAAAATTCGCGAATTCTAAAACGGATGGCCGGTTGGGCGGAAATTCGCAAATTTTGAAGGCTGGGGAAGTTCTGTTTAAAAACTTCTGGACTGACCCCGATGTTCTCATAATGTCAATAAATCGGAATAATCGGGAATGGTCTCTAAAAATACATATTTTTTACTTTCATAATCCATCTTGCAGATGTAATGCTCCAGCCCGTTGCTCACCACCAGAAAGTCGACATGGAGCAGAAGATTGTAGACCGAAATCTGGTCGAACACTTTCTGCGTGATGGGGATGTGAGGGGCTTTGTACTCGATGATCATGCGGGGCTGCAGCTCACGGGAGTAGAGCACACTGTCGGCGCGCAGCACCTTGTCGCCACATTTCAGCTGGATTTCGTTGGCGAGCAGCGAGGCGGGATATCCCTTATGCTCGATGAGAAAATGAACGAAATGCTGGCGCACCCACTCCTCGGGAGTGAGCGTGATGAACTTCCGGCGCAGCACATCCAGTATCTGGGGATGCTGTTTTGAGCCCGAAATCTTGATGTCGAAAGATGGCAAATTTAAGCGAATCATTTTTCTATACCTTATTATATATATGATGATGTTTCTTTCCCCGTCTTATGATAGGGTTTCTTTTGGTCTTTTAACCATATCTCTTTTTCAAAAACTACCTATTTTATATAGGCAGTTCAATTTATTTTTTGTAACTTTGCAGTCGAAGTGCAGCAGAAAACTGCACCTCAGAAAACTGCGAACCTGGAGGCGGAGCAAATGCTTGCCCGCACCCCCGAGTTTGCTGGGTGCAAAGTTACAAAAAATAATCCAATGGTAGAAAAGAAAAGTGCAATAAGTTACGAGTCTATCATGAAAGATCTGAAGGCTCGAAAGTATTCGCCCGTCTATGTTCTGATGGGCGAGGAACCCTTTTATATAGATAAGATCTGCGACTACATTTCTGAAAATGTGCTCCAACCTGAGGAGCGTGACTTCAACCAGACGGTGGTTTTCGGAGCAGATGTTACGGGTGCGCAGGTGGCAGATTTGTGCAAGGGCTACCCGATGATGTCGGAGTATAGAGTGGTGGTTGTGAAAGAGGCTCAGAATTTGCGGAATTTGGAAGCGCTCGAGAAGTACCTCGAAAATCCGGTAAAAACAACCATCCTTGTTTTCTGTTATAAAAACGGCAAGCTCGACAGCCGTAAAAAGTTTTCTGCCCTCGCTGCCAAGGTGGGTGTGTTTTTTGAGAGCAAGAAACTCTACGACCGAAATCTGCCGGGCTTCATCGAGACATATCTCAAGACCCGCAAGGCAACCATAGAACCCAAGGCTACCCAGATGGTGGCTGATCATGTGGGAGCAGATTTGCACCGACTCACTTCCGAGCTCGACAAACTGCTCATTTCTCTTCCTGAGAACGACCGGCGTGTTACTCCGGAGATTGTGGAGCGAGAAATAGGGGTGAGCAAAGACTTCAATGCCTTCGAACTGAGAAGTGCCATCATCAGCCGTGATGTGTTCAAGGCAAATCAGATAATAAATTATTTTGACAACAACCCGAAGAGCGGTTCTCTCTTCACGCTTCTCCCGATGCTCTTTACTTATTTCCAAAACCTGATGATTGCTTATTATGCACCCAACAGGCAGAACGAAAATGAGCTCGCAAAATTCCTGGATTTGCGCTCAGCTTGGGCGGCGCGCGAATATATTACAGGAATGAGGAACTATACGGGCGTGAAAGTGATGGCGATTATTGAGAAGTTCAAGGAGGTGGATGCGAAGATAAAGGGACTGGATAATCCATCCACTCCGGTGGGTGAACTGATGAAAGAACTCATCTTTTTTATCCTTCACTGATGCTGAAGAGCGAGGTGGGGGAGAGTAGGCGAGCTCCTGCTGAGAGTTTTCTCTCGGCAGGAGCTCGTTTCCGTTTTCGGCCTTCTTTGCTGCCTGTTTCCTGAAAGCAGCCAACTAGCGTTTAGCATTATAAATTTGCCCCAAATAGGGGATTTTCGGCTCTTTTTGGGGCGCTTTCCTGGGCTCATTTTGGGCGATTTTTGGGCAAAAATGGGGGATTTAAGCGATTTTTCGAGCTAGATGCCCATTTTCCTGTTTCGCCTGAAAATAGACTTAACTTTATTGGTTATCAGTAACTTACATAAATTAACCCTCTTCATTACTCGCGAATTTGCCCGTTTCCTTGCCGATGGGCTGGAATACGCTAGAAATGGAAAAATTAGCCATTTCCTGTTGTCTGAAATCGGTCGTTTGCATTTGTTAAGGTTTATATTTCCTAAGTTTATGTTTTTAAATTCACAAATCAAAACGGGCGATTTTGATTTATAAACATAAACGCAAGAAAACTAAATACACGAATTTATGTTTTATATTTATAAAAATAAAGGTAAAATAGGGTGTTTATGGTTATGAATGAATAAATATTCATACTATATTTTGAATTTGTAAGTAACGGAAACTCAGTTAGTTATGTATTTTAGTTGTTTTATAAACCATAGACTTTTACATAGGTGTTGGGTAAACATTGCATAAACCGCTCTATATGCCTTTATTTAGGTGGTTTATGGTATGAATAACCAGTGATTTAGCCTAAATCTATAAAGAAAAGGTTCGTCATATATTTTGATTGATAGGTTTATATTTGTAAAACTAAACCTAAAAACCGAACACTGGAGTGAGTAGAATTCAAATTTATAAACAGAAACCTAAAGTTTAAAAATCTAAATTTATTCAGAAATGTTTGGTTATTCTAAATTTTTGCTTTATCTTTGTAAAATCAACCGAAAAAGGGTCCAAAAGTGGCTTGTTCGGAAATAAAACATCGTATCAGTAGAAAAATGAACGCTAAAATTTTTAGAGCATGAAAGATAGAATCAGACAGCTGATGGAGGACCAGCACCTCACTCAGCAAAACTTCGCTCAGATGATCGGAATCTCGACCGCTACGCTGAGCAATATTTTCAACGGGAAGACCAATCCATCGCTCAGCATTGTGGATGGCATCCATAAGAGTTTTCCTCAGGTAAACGTTTATTGGGTACTCTACGGTACTCCTCCTATGTATCAGAACCAGGCTTCCCAGGGTGGCAGCGAAGAAGGAGCTGCTGATATGCATCAGGGCATTATGCAGGGAGCAGCCGATGGTGCTGAGGGGATGAAGTCGGGCAGTCAGCCTTCTGGAGCCGCCTCTGCCGAGCCTATGCTCGATTTTGGAGCCGAAGGAGCCGCAGCCTCCCCTACTTCTCCTTCGCTCTTTGACCAGCCTCAAATGCAAGGTGTAAATCGTACACCTAAAAATATCGCCCAAGCGGCGGTAAAATATGTAGACAAACCGCAAAGAAAGATCACTGAAATCCGTATTTTCTACGATGATCAGACCTGGGAAACCTTCGTTCCTAAGAAATAAAGGGCTGGAGGCTTCGAAGTCCTCACTCTCAGTTCCGGCGGATTTGCAATCCGCCGCCGTATGGGTAACTATTGCGGATTTGTAATCCGCTAAAAGGACTTGCTGGAGAAACTCAATCTCGCTTGAGGCGGATTTCAAATCCGCATTAAAGTGGCCGAGCCTTTTTGTCTGCGGATTGCAAATCCGCAGGAACGCCTAGCGGTCTCGCGTTTCTCCCTAAAATAAACGCATAGGAGCGGCGATAAAGAAAAAATATCTCTTTTCTTTTCGTCAATTCGGATTTTTGATGTACCTTTGCATCGTAGAAACGTAGGTGGGCGTAACCGGAAGCTACGCGTACCTATTTTATAATATACGTACATTATATAATAAGCATATTAAAAATTAGCAATAAGATGAAAAAATATGTTCTCGACCTGAAGGTGGTTTCTGTAGAGGCGCTTAGCGATAAGCACGTTTTGATTAAGCTTACCGATGAGAAACCTTTGCCTGAAATCTTGCCTGGCCAATTCGTTGAAGTAAGAGTAGACCATTCGCCTACTACCATGCTTCGCCGTCCTATCTCCATCAATTTCGTGGATCGTGAAAATAATCAGCTCTGGTTGCTCGTAGCAATGGTGGGCGACGGTACCCGTCAGCTTGGACTGCTCAAGGAGGGCGACGTGCTCAACTGCATGCTGCCTCTCGGCAACGGCTTCACCATGCCTACCGAGAAGAGCCAGAAATATCTGCTCGTAGGTGGTGGCGTAGGTGTGGCTCCACTCCTCTATTTCGGAAAACTCATCAAGGATTTCGGGGCTGAAGTTACCTTCCTGCTGGGTGCACGCAAGGCTACAGATCTGCTCGAACTGGATGAGTTTGCCAAGATTGGTAAGGTATGCATCACTACCGAGGATGGTTCGGCTGGCGAGGTAGGTTTCGTTACCAACCACTCTGTTCTGGAGAACGAGAAGTTTGATATGATTTCTACCTGCGGACCTAAGCCGATGATGGTGAGCGTGGCTCGCTTTGCCAAGAAGGCTGGCGTGGAGTGTGAGGTTTCTCTCGAGAACAAGATGGCGTGTGGCGTGGGTGCCTGCCTCTGCTGCGTAGAGAAAACTACCGAGGGTAACCAGTGCGTCTGCAAGAATGGACCTGTCATCAACATCAAGAAACTTACTTGGGAAATCTAATTAAGTGAAGAGTGAAGAACAAAGAGTAAAGAATTCGTTTGGAAGCGAAGAGTGAAGAACGAAGAGTGAAGAATTCGTTTGGAAGTGAAGAATGAAGAACGAAGAGTGAAGAATTCGTTTGGAAGTGAAGAACGAAGAGTGAAGAACGAAGAATTCTCTTGTCTTTGTTTGTAAAAACATTTTTAAGTAAAACAGAAGATTATGGCTGATTTAAGTGTAAAGATAAAGGATTTGAAGTTGAAGAACCCTGTGATGACTGCATCGGGTACTTTCGGCTACGGATTAGAATTTGCCGATTTCGTTCCTCTGGAGGAGATTGGCGGTATTATCGTGAAGGGCACTACCCTGGAACCGCGCGAGGGAAACGACTATCCGCGTATGGCTGAAACGCCTCAGGGCATGCTCAACTGCGTAGGTTTGCAGAACAAGGGTGTGGAGTATTTCTGCTCTCACATTTATCCTCAGATCAAGGACATTGATACCAATATGATTGTCAACGTGAGCGGACATTCGCCTGAGAGTTATGCCGAGTGTGCTGCGCGCATCAACGAGCTGGATAAGATTCCGGCCATAGAGCTGAACATCTCCTGTCCTAACGTGAAGGATGGCGGCATGGCCTTCGGTGTAACCTGCGAGGGTGCAGCCAGCGTGGTGAAGGCGGTGAGAAAGGTTTATAAGAAGACCCTCATCGTGAAGCTTTCGCCTAATGTTACCAGCATTGCCGACATCGCCCGTGCCGTGGAGGCTGAGGGTGCCGATTCCGTTTCGCTCATCAACACGCTGATGGGTATGGCGGTGGACATTGAGAAGCGCCAGCCTCTCTTGAGCATCCGTACGGGTGGTTTGAGCGGTCCTTGCGTTAAGCCTGTTGCCCTGCGCATGGTTTGGGATGTGGCTCATGCCGTAAACATTCCGGTTGTTGGTCTGGGCGGCATTTCTTCTGCCAAGGATGCCATTGAGTTCCTGATGTGCGGTGCTACGGCCATTGAGATTGGTACAGCCAACTTCATTGATCCTGCGGTTACGAAGAAGGTGAAGGATGGAATCAACGAGTGGCTTGATGCTCACGGATGCAAGAGTGTGACTGAGATTATCGGGGCCATCAAGTAATAATAATAAGGTTATGGATTTGAACCAGATAAACCCTGTTCTGTTGCTTGCTACGCTGACGCAGCAGATTGTAGAGCAGGAGAAAGAATTGGCAGAACAGAAGGATTCTGCGGAACACTCGTCTGTAAAAGCCTCTCTGAGCGAGAATCTCCTGAAGCGCGGCAATCTGCTGATGCAGATGGGCGACAAGGATGGTGCCGGAAAGGACATGAAGCGCTACCTGGAGCTGAACCCGGAGAAAGTAGGGGAGCTGACAGGAGAATTCAAGGCTGAAGGCAGAGAACATTGCAGATAAAGGAAGGGGCTTGCCTCATGGATTCCGGCGTTTTGCGTCTCTCCCTAGCGCCTGGCTCTTGAGTACATTTTTCTGCATTTTCCCGCATTCTGATGATAAAAAACGGGCGAAAATATGTTTTTTAGCATAAAATATAAGGAAAATCAAGAAAAAAATATCAAATTGTTTGGTAGTATCAAAGAAAAATGTTACTTTTGCAAACGAGTTGAGATTTTAGCAAGTCGAGACTCGGGAATCTGAGCACTCCCTGCTCCTTATATAAAAGAGGTGTAGGAAAGGACTCGGGAATCTGAGCACAGACAAGCTCCTTATAATATAAAAAAAGGAGAAAGGGCTCGGAAAGAACAAAAGTGAGTAACATATAAAATGTAAAGACAATGAAGAAGTTTAACGCATTCTTTTTTAGCTATTACTTTTACTTTGCAAATAATTGTAAAGCGGGAAGTTGCGTGTAAATTTCAACTTAGGATATTAGATTCTTGAAATCATCGAAACGGTCCCGCTCTTATTGAGTAGGACCGTTTTTCGTAACATTATACAAGATAAAAGAAACATGAAGAGAATAGCAATTCAAGGAGAGCTGGGATCTTTCCACGACATTACCGCCCACCAGTATTTCGAGGGCGAACAGATAGAAATCATCTGTTGTGCTACCTTCGAAGAGGTGTTCGAAAATATCAAGCGCGATCCTACCGTGATAGGCATCTGCGCCATTGAAAACACCATTGCGGGCAGTCTGCTCCACAATTACGAACTGCTCCGGCAGAGCGGAGCCACCGTGGTAGGCGAACACAAGCTCCACATAGAGCACAGCATCTGCTGTCTGCCAGAAGACGACTGGAGCACCCTGCAGGAGGTTCACTCCCATCCGGTTGCCCTCATGCAGTGCGGCAAGTTCCTGGCCAACCATCCCGACCTCAAGGCGGTGGAGGCAGAAGATACCGCAGGCTCGGCAGCCTACATCGCCCAGCACAAGGTGAGGGGATGGGCAGCCATCTGCTCTTCTTACGCCGCCCACATGTACGGCATGAAGGTGCTGCAGGAAGGCATCCACGACAATCCGCACAACTACACCCGGTTTCTCGTGGTCTGCAATCCGCAGAAGGCAGCCTTGCTCCGTCCCATCGAAAAGGCCAACAAGGCGAGCATCGTCTTCAGTCTGCCTCACGAAAAGGGATCGCTCTCCAAGGTGCTCACCATCCTGAGTTTCTACGACATCAATCTCACCAAGATCCAGTCGCTGCCAAACATCGGGCATGAATGGGAATACCTCTTCTACGTAGACCTCACCTTCGACAACCTCACCCGATACCGCCAGAGCATAGACGCCATTACGCCGCTCGTGAAAAAGATAATGGTGTTGGGAGAATATGAGGAAAGTGAAGAGTGAAGAACGAAGAGTGAAGAATTCGCCAGTTCGGAGGGTGAAAGCCCATTTATACATTATTAATTATAAATTATTCATTGAAAATTATGATACAACCAGCCAATAGAGTAACGGAAATACAGGAATACTACTTCAGCCGCAAGCTGAAGGAAGTGGCTAAGCTTAATGCCGAGGGCAAAGACATCATCAGTCTGGCCATCGGAAGTCCAGACATGCCGCCTTCTAAGCAGACCATTGATAAGCTCTGCGAGGTAGCCAACAATCCAAACGCACATGGATATCAGCCTACGGTGGGCATACCAGAGTTGCGCAAAGCAATGGCTGGTTTCTACAAGCGCTGGTATGATGTAGACCTCGACTGGGCTACCGAAATCCAGCCCCTCATAGGTAGCAAGGAAGGCATCCTGCACGTAACGCTCGCCTTCTGCAACCCTGGCGACGAGGTGCTCATCCCGAACCCGGGATACCCTACCTACACCGCCATCAACAAGATTCTGGGCACCAAGATTACCTATTACGACCTGAGAGAGGACAACGGATGGCAGCCCGATTTCGACGCCCTGGAGAAGATGGACCTGAGCCACGTAAAGCTGATGTGGACCAACTATCCTAACATGCCGACAGGCGGTGTGGCGAAGCGCGAAACCTACGAAAAGCTGGTGGCATTCGCCCAGAAGCACAACATCGTGGTAGTGAACGACAACCCATATTCGCTCATCCTCAACGAACACCCAATGAGCATCATGCAGGTGCCGGGAGCCAAGGACTGCTGCATCGAGTTCAATTCGCTGAGCAAGAGCCACAACATGCCGGGCTGGCGTGTGGCGATGATTTCGAGCAACAAGACCTTCATCTCATGGATTCTGAAGGTGAAGAGCAACATCGACAACGGAAGCTTCCGAGGCATACAGCTGGCTGCAGCCGAGGCGATGCTGAACAACACGGATGAATGGCACCGCGAGAACAACATCCAGAACTACCGCCGCCGCCGCGACATTGCCGAGGAGATTATGAAGGTGCTCGACTGCCAGTTTGACCCTAACCAGGTGGGCATGTTCCTTTGGGGCAAGATACCTGAGAAATATGCCGATGTAGAAGACCTGACAGAGAAGATTCTGCATGAGGCACGTGTCTTCATCACCCCAGGCTTCATCTTCGGAACCAACGGCAAGCGTTACATCCGTATCAGCCTCTGTGCCAAGGATGAGAAGATGAAAGAGGCTCTGGAGAGAATCAAGAAGGTTTTTGAAAAGTAAAAAGGCCTTTGAAAGGTAAAAAAGTAAAAAGGTAAAAAGGTAAAAAGAGCCTTAACCCCTTTGAAAGGTAAAAAGGTAAAAAGGTAAAAAGAGCCTTAACCCCTTTGAAAGGGTAAAAAGAGCCTTTCCCCTTTCCGCCCCCGTTCCCAGCGATTCCATCGCTGGTCCCCCCGGGCTTTAATCTTAAAGATAAAAAAGTAAAAAATTAAAAATATACGACTATGGAATTAGAATTAGAACCATTGAATTTTCCTAGTGATCAGGAACGCCCTTGTATCATTGCCGGCCCTTGCTCGGCAGAGACAGAAGAGCAAGTGATGACTACTGCTAAGCAGTTGGCTGCCAAAGGTTGCCACATGTTCCGCGCAGGTGTGTGGAAGCCACGCACCAAACCGGGAGGCTTCGAGGGTAACGGCGAGAAGGCCTTGCCTTGGATGAAGCAGGTGAAGGAAGAAACAGGCATGCTGACAGCTACTGAGGTGGCTACCCCAGAGCATGTAGAGCTCGCGCTGAAATATGGAATCGACATTCTGTGGGTAGGCGCACGTACTTCTGCCAACCCATTCGCCATGCAGGCACTTGCCGACAGTCTTCAGGGCGTAGACGTGCCTGTGCTCGTTAAGAACCCGGTAAACCCAGACCTCGAGCTCTGGATCGGCGCCCTGCAGCGCATCAACCAGGCAGGCATCAAGAAGCTCGGTGCCATCCACCGCGGATTCTCCAGCTTCGACAAGAAGATTTACCGCAACCTCCCTATGTGGCAGATTCCTATCGAGTTGCACCGCCGCATACCACAGTTGCCAATCATCTGCGACCCTAGCCACATCGGTGGCCGCCGCGACCTCATCGCCCCTCTCTGCCAGCAGGCAATGGATTTAGGTTTCGACGGACTCATCGTTGAGAGCCACTGCAGCCCAGACGAAGCATGGAGCGATGCCAAGCAGCAGGTTACCCCAGATGTGCTGGATTACATCCTCAGCCTCCTCGTAGTGCGCGATGAGCATTATTCTACAGAGGGTCTGCACCAGCTGCGCGGTCAGATTGACGAGTGCGACAACCAGCTGATGGATCTCCTGGCTAAGCGTATGCGCGTTTGCCGCGAGATTGGTACCTACAAGAAGGAGCACAACATGACCATCGTTCAGACCAGCCGTTACAACGAGATTCTCGACAAGCGTGGTGCCCAGGCTGCCCTCTGCGGCATGAGCCCTGAGTTTGCCGCTCAGATTT
>OGIG01001128.1_pt1 | contig 17414 bp, 7 predicted proteins | sample 1571601 | NCBI WGS metagenome assembly OGIG01 (sample SAMEA2581953, study PRJEB24529) | metagenome | biome: Human gut stool | place: China | collected 2011 | reverse complement strand
GCATCAGATGTGGTTGGACGGCATTTATATGGGAGCTCCTTTCTATGCTGAATATGCGTTCCGCAATAATCTTCCGCAGGCTTATGCGGATGTAATCAATCAGTTTGTAACCTGTGCCCGCCACACATACGATCCAAAGAACGGACTTTACCGCCATGCGACGGACGTGAGCCGCACCGAACGTTGGGCGGATCCGGTCACGGGGCAGTCGAAGCACTGCTGGGGACGTGCTATGGGGTGGTATGCCATGGCGTTGGTAGATGCGCTGGATTTTATTCCGAAGCACGAAGCAGGGAGGGATTCGCTGCTTGCTATTCTGAATAATATTGCTGTGCAGGTAAAGAAACTGCAAGACCCGAAAACCGGAGGCTGGTATCAGGTCATGGATAGAAGCGGAGATCAAGGAAACTATGTCGAATCGTCCTGTTCCGCCATGTTTATCTACTCCTTGTTTAAGGCTGTCCGCAAGGGATATATTGATAAATCTTATCTGGATGTAGCGTTGAAGGGCTATAAAGGTTTCCTTGATAATTTTATCAAAGTGGATAGGAACTGCCTGGTAACCATAACCAAGGCTTGTGCAGTAGCCGGGTTGGGAGGAAAAGTATATCGTTCCGGTGATTACGACTATTATATTAATGAAACAATCCGTAATAACGACCCCAAAGTTGTGGGGCCATTTATCATGGCTAGCTTGGAATATGAACGTTTACAAAAGTAATTTATGCCGATGAAAGGAACTATTTTTAAAGGGATATTGCTAATTCTCTTTCTTGGTGTAGGAGAAACGGCAGTTTATTCGCAACAACAGCAGCGCAAAGATACGTTGGTCGTCACACGCGACGGGACAGGAGATTACCGCAATATTCAGGAAGCAGTGGAAGCGGTCCGCGCTTTTATGGATTACACGGTGACAATTTATATCAAGAACGGCACGTATAAAGAGAAGCTGGTAATTCCCTCTTGGGTCAAGAACGTTCAGTTGGTAGGCGAAAGCGCCGAAAATACGATTATCACCTACGACGACCATGCCAATATTAACAAAATGGGAACATTCCGCACGTACACCGTCAAGGTATCGGGCAACGATATTACTTTCAAGGACTTAACGATTGAAAATAATGCGGCTCCTTTGGGACAGGCCGTGGCACTTCATACCGAGGGTGACCGGCTGATGTTCATAAACTGCCGTTTTCTGGGAAATCAGGACACTATCTATACCGGTTCGGAAGGGGCACGGCTCTTATTTACCAACTGCTACATCGAAGGTACTACCGATTTTATCTTCGGACCTTCCACTGCACTTTTCGAATACTGTGAGCTGCATAGCAAACGTGATTCGTATATCACTGCCGCTTCTACTCCTCAAAATATAGAATTTGGCTATGTCTTCAAGAATTGTAAGCTGACTGCTGCTCCGGGAGTGAAAAAGGTCTATCTGGGCCGTCCGTGGCGTCCGTATGCAGCGACAGCTTTTATTAACTGTGAGTTTGGAAACCATATCCGTCCCGAAGGTTGGCACAACTGGAAGAATCCGGAGAATGAAAAAACAGCCCGTTATGCCGAATTTGGCAATACGGGCGAAGGCGCAAAGACTGAAGGACGTGTGGCATGGGCCGAACAGCTTACAAAGAAAGAAGTATTGAAGTATACACCGGAGAATATCTTTAAAGAAGATAGCAATTGGTATCCTTATAAATAGGAACAGATAAGATGTCCGATCGGTTGGGGAGCTTGAAGCTTTTGTTTCCTAAGCTCGAAATCCTGGTTCCGAGGCGGGGAACTGTAGTTTCTCTATGTGGGAACTGGAGTTTCTGCGTGTGGAAACTAGAGTTTCTAACGCTTGAAACTAAAGTTTCAGAGCCTTGAAACTGAACTTGTTCAGGTGCAAGACAAAATGTTGCAGGTGGCAGATAAAACGAAGAAGAACTAAAAGAGCGTGAAGAATATGAAAACACTAGGGGCTAAAATGATAGGATTACTGGTAGCAGCCTTTATCCTCTGTTCCGCATTTCGTGCGGATAAACCGGTCGTAACTGTCTTTATGATAGGAGATTCTACTATGGCCAATAAGAAACTGGACGGAGGAAATCCCGAACGTGGCTGGGGAATGGTACTTCCCGGATTCTTCTCCGAGGATATCAGGATAGATAATCATGCTGCCAATGGTCGAAGTTCCAGAAGTTTTATCAGTGAAGGCCGCTGGGAAAAAGTCATTTCTAAGGTGAAAAAGGGAGATTATGTCTTTATCCAGTTCGGGCACAATGATGAAAAAGCTGATCCCACCCGCCATACCGATCCCGGAACCACCTTCGATGATCATCTCCGTCGCTACGTGAACGAGACTCGAGCCAAAGGGGGAATCCCCGTATTGTTCAATTCCATTGTCCGCCGTAACTTTGTTCAGCCTAAGGACACTTCCATTTCAAAAGATGTCCGCCGGACACCGGGGGAAAGTGAACCGCCCAAAGAAGGAACCGTTTTATTCGATACTCACGGAGCTTATCTGGATTCTCCGCGTAATGTGGCGAAAGAACTCAGAGTTGCATTTATTGATATGAATAAGATAACACACGACTTGGTGGAAGGACTCGGTCCGGTAGAGTCAAAGAAACTGTTCATGTTCGTCGAACCGGATCAGGTTCCCGCCTTCCCGAAAGGCCGCGAAGACAATACTCATCTGAATGTATATGGTGCACGTGTGATTGCCGGGTTGGCAGTAGAGGCAATCGGCAAAGCAGTTCCGGAACTGGCACCATATATCCGCCACTATGATTACGTGGTGGCACAAGACGGAAGCGGTGATTTCTTCACCGTTCAGGAAGCGATTAATGCGGTTCCCGATTTCCGTAAGAACATCCGCACCACGATTCTGATACGTAAAGGTACTTATAAAGAAAAGATTATCATCCCCGAAAGCAAGATTAATGTCGCCTTGATCGGAGAAGAAGGCGCGACGTTGACCAATGACGACTTCGCCAACAAGAAAAATGTATTTGGCGAGAACATGGGAACTTCCGGTTCATCGAGCTGCTATATTTATGCACCGGACTTTTATGCAGAGAATATCACTTTTGAGAACTCCGCCGGTCCCGTCGGGCAGGCAGTTGCCTGCTTTGTCTCCGCCGACCGTGCCTTCTTCAAGAACTGTCGCTTTTTAGGTTTTCAGGATACCCTCTATACTTACGGCAAGCAAAGTCGTCAATATTATGAGGACTGTTACATCGAAGGAACAGTTGATTTCATTTTCGGTTGGTCTACGGCTGTCTTTAACCGTTGCCACATTCACAGCAAACGGGACGGCTATGTGACCGCACCTTCTACCGACCAAGGGAAAAAGTATGGCTACGTCTTCTATGATTGTAAGCTCACCGCATCACCTGAAGCGAAGAAAGTATATCTCTCCCGTCCCTGGCGTCCGTATGCCCAAGCCGTATTTGTCCGTTGCGAACTGGGACAGCACGTCCTTCCCGAAGGCTGGAACAACTGGGGGAAGAAGGAAAACGAGAAAACTGCTTTTTATGCAGAGTATGACAGTCGTGGCGAAGGTGCCAATCCGAAGGCACGTGCCGCTTTCTCCCATCAGTTGAAAACTCTTAAAGGATATGAGATAGAAACAGTGCTGGCCGGTGATGACGGGTGGAATCCGGTAAAAAACGGAAATCATCTGTTAGATGTAAAACGTTGAACTCTTATGCCTGAAACTGAAAACTTGTTTTATTGAATAACCTGTTTCTGCTAAATAGCTGGTAAAGATAGTATTAAAATCCTGTTATTTTTCTATCTTTACGCCACAGAACCGAGTGATATGATGAAGAAAACTTTACTTTCAGTGATTCTCCTGCTAGCTATTGTGTTCACGGCACATACACAGCAGCATTGCTTTTTCACCCATTACTCTACTGAGGACGGACTGTCGCAAAATACAGTCATGAGCATTCTTCAGGACCATAAAGACAATCTTTGGTTTGCCACCTGGGATGGTATTAACCGTTTTAATGGGTACACTTTCAAAACTTACAAGGCACGACAGGGAAATTACATCAGTCTGACCAATAATCGGGCGGACCGTATGTATGAAGACCGTTACGGTTTTCTCTGGCTGTTGACCTATGACAACCGCGTTCATCGCTTTGATCCGAAAACGGAAACTTTCGAGCAAGTGCCCGCAGCCGGTGAGGAGGGGAGTGCATTCAATGTACATACCATTGAAGTAATGCCGAACGGAACTGTCTGGCTGCTGACTGAAAACGACGGTGCGATTCGCATTCTGACTCATCCCGACGAGAATCATCGGCTGACATGGGATATTTATTCCAATAAGACGGAATTGTTTCCCTCTTTACACGTGTTTAAAGTACATCAGGACAAAGCCGGTAATGACTGGCTGCTGACAGACAACGGGTTGGGCATGATTCGTCCAGGAGACAAAGAACCTGTTTCTTATTTTACGGAAACCAAAGGAAAGCTTAGCGGAATGAACCAGGCTTTCTATGCCGTGCAGGAGCGTGATGAGGATATTTGCTTTGCTTCGGACCACGGACGTGTCTGGGTATATCAGAAAGGAAGCGGAGAATTTGTATTGCTCGAACTTCCGACCAAAGGGCGGATCACCTCCATTCATACGGTTGCACCGGATATGTCGGTCATCACTACGGATTCGGACGGTTTCTTTACCTGTAATCTGAAAACGAAAGCATCGGTACACTATTCATTTCTGACTTGCAAGGAGTTACCTGCCAAACCCATTCTATCGGCTTATGTAGACCGTTCTTCGGAAGTGTGGTTCGAACAGGAAGAACCGGGTGTGGTAGTTCATTTCAATCCGTTTACCGGAGTAGTGACGCGTGAGCAGATTCTTATTGAATATAGTAATCCTGAACGTTCACGTCCTGCTTTTCATATCCATGAGGATGTGAACGGCTATCTGTGGGTACACCCGTATGGAGGTGGTTTCTCATATTTTGATCCTCAGAAGAAGCGGCTGGTTCCTTTTTATAACGGACTGGGCAGCCGTGACTGGCGTTTCTCCAATAAGATTCACTCGGCTTTCTCCGACAAACAAGGGAATTTGTGGATGTGTACTCATTCCAAGGGATTGGAAAAGGTGACTTACCGTAATGTTCCTTTTTCAATGATGACTCCCGTACCGCAGGAATATGAATCACTACATAATGAGATACGTGCCCTCTGTGAAGACAAACAGGGGAATCTCTGGGTCGGTGTGAAGGACGGTATACTTCGTATATATGACGCCGATCGAACTTATAAGGGATATCTGACGGAAAACGGCATAATTTCCACTGTCGGCACTCCCGTGAAGGGAACAGCCTATTTTATCATTCAGGATTCGAAAGGAGTGATCTGGATTGCGACAAAAGGTGACGGGCTGATCCGTGCCGAGGCAACCTCTCCTTCGGGAATGTCGTACAAGCTGACCCGTTATCTTCACCAAGAGGATGATATGTATAGCTTGAGCGATAACAATGTGTATTGTGTGTACGAAGATCATAACGGGAGAATCTGGGCGGCTACCTTTGCCGGTGGTATCAATTATCTCACGGAGAATGAGGACGGAAAGGTTTTGTTTATCAATCACCGTAACCATTTGAAAGGTTATCCTATTGATCCCTGCTACAAGGCTCGTTTTATCACTTCCGACAATAACGGCCGTTTGTGGGTGGGAACGACGACGGGTGCCGTAGCCTTTGACGAGAATTTCGAGAAACCGGAAGATGTACAGTTCTATCACTTCTCCCGTATGCCGAACGATACACAAAGTTTGAGTAACAATGATGTGCACTGGATTATCCCCACTACGGATAAGGAACTTTATCTGGCTACCTTTGGTGGCGGACTCAACAAACTGATCTCTATCAGTGAAGACGGACATGGGGCGTTTAAGTCTTACTCGGTGCAGGACGGGCTTCCTTCGGATGTACTGCTTTCCATTCGCGAGGACGATAAACAGAACTTATGGATTAGTACGGAGAATGGAATCTGTAAATTCATCCCCTCCGAAGAACGGTTTGAAAGTTATGATGAGCGTAGTATAACTTTCCCGGTACGTTTTAGTGAGGCGGCTTCCACATTGACCGCGAAAGGCAATATGCTGTTCGGTGCCAGTGGAGGGGTTTTTATCTTCAACCCGGATTCTATCCGTAAGAGTAGTTATGTGCCTCCGATCGTGTTTTCTAAATTAACAGTAGCCAATGAGGATGTTGTGCCCGGGGAACAATCGTTGTTGCAGGCAGATATTGATGATACGGAGCAGCTGGTGCTTTCGCACGATGAGAATATCTTCTCTGTACAGTTTGCAGCGCTCGATTATACCAATCCGCAGAATGTGCAGTATGCCTACATTTTGGACGGATTTGAAAAACAATGGACCTTTGCCGACAAGCAACGTAGTGTGACTTATACGAATCTTCCGAAAGGGGAGTATGTGCTTCGTGTCCGTTCTACAAACAGTGATGGTGTGTGGGTAGAGAATGAACGTGTGCTGGATATTGTCATTCTTCCCTCGTTTTGGGAAACTCCGGTGGCATACGTACTCTATGTGCTGTTGATTCTAGTTATCATTCTTGTGGCAGTTTATATCCTGTTTACTATTTATCGGTTGAAGCATGAGGTATCCATAGAACAGCAGATTTCGGATATAAAGCTGCGTTTCTTCACTAATATTTCCCATGAACTTCGTACGCCGCTGACGCTGATTGCGGGTCCCGTTGAACAAGTCTTGAAGAATGATAAGTTACCGGAGGACGTCCGTGAACAGTTGGTGGTGGTAGAGAGGAATACTAACCGTATGCTTCGTCTTGTCAATCAGATTCTGGACTTCCGCAAGATTCAGAACAAGAAGATGAAGATGCAGGTGCAACGTGTGGATGTCGTGTCCTTTGTCCGTAAGGTCATGGATAATTTCGAAGCCGTAGCCGAGGAACATCGGATTGATTTCCTGTTCCAGACCGAAAAGGAACATCTTTATCTTTGGGTGGATGCCGATAAGCTGGAAAAGATTGTATTCAATTTGCTTTCCAATGCATTTAAATATACGCCGAATGGCAAGATGATTACGATGTTTATCCGGGAAGATGAAAAGACGGTTTCTATCGGTGTGCAAGATCAGGGGATCGGTATCGCAGAAAACAAAAAGAAGTCACTGTTTGTCCGTTTTGAGAATCTGGTAGATAAGAATCTTTTCAATCAGGCTAGTACGGGTATCGGACTTTCATTGGTGAAAGAGTTGGTGGAAATGCATAAAGCGACTATTTCCGTTGATAGTCATTTGGGAGAAGGGAGTTGCTTCAAAGTCGATTTCCTCAAGGGAAAAGAACATTACGATAAGGAAGCCGAGTTTATTCTGGAAGATGCGGATGCTCCGGCAAGAATGGGACAGGTAGTGGATATTGCCAATTCTTCCATTCAGTCTGAAACGTTGGTAAGCGATGATTCGGAGAAGATTGATGATGTGTATGGGGAAGAATTTGCGAAAGAAGAGAACTCCAAAGAATTGATGCTGTTAGTCGAAGATAATCAGGAGTTGCGTGAGTTTCTGCGCAGCATCTTTACTCCGGTATACAGGGTGGTGGAGGCGGCCGACGGAATGGAAGGCTGGAGTAAAGCGTTGAAGTATTTGCCGGATATTATTATCAGTGATGTGATGATGCCTGAAAAGGATGGCATCGAAATGACACGTGAACTGCGTGCGGATATGATGACCAGCCATATACCTATTATTCTGCTTACTGCCAAGACTACTATCGAAAGCAAATTAGAAGGACTGGAGTACGGTGCAGATGACTATATCACGAAACCTTTCAGTGCCACCTATCTGCAAGCCCGTGTAGAAAACTTGTTGATACAGCGCAAGAAACTGCAAAGTTTCTATCGCGATAGCCTGATGCATATCAACATGGCTGCTGTTCCTGAAGATCTGCCTGTATCGGCAGAGGGGGAATCAAGAGAAGAAAACAGGACTGAACCGGAGCAGGAAGCACAACCTACTGTTCCCGATATGTCTCCCAACGATCGTAAGTTTATGGATAAATTGGTGGAACTAATGGAGCAGAACATGGATAATGGCGAGTTGGTGGTGGATGATTTGGTACGCGAACTGGCTGTCAGTCGTTCGGTATTCTTCAAGAAACTGAAAACGCTTACCGGATTAGCGCCTATCGAGTTTATCAAAGAAATCCGTATTAAACGTGCTACACAATTGATTGAAACCGGAGAGTTTAATATGACGCAGATTTCATATATGGTCGGGATCAATGACCCGCGTTATTTCAGCAAATGTTTCAAGGCGCAGGTGGGGATGACGCCGACGGAGTATAAAGAGAAAGTGGGGAGATAATACGAGTTTAGGCACAGAGTTCTTCCTTCATGTGAAGATACTAAAAAGAGAGGTCACTTCATCGGAATGAAGTGACCTCTCTTTTTAGTATCTATGTTGTTCGTGATTTATGGCAGCCAGCGCGGGTCACCAAAACCATAACTCTGATAAAGTTCATCAGTGATAGTGAAATCAGCCTTATCCGGGTTGGCGAACGGATTGTTCTCAAGAACATTTCCTTCTGTGTCGAAGCACGTTACTGTTGTGTCCGTATTGCCTTCAGCCAATGAGATCAAGTTCTTACAGTTGTAGTAATAATTGTTCGAGTAGGTTGGCTTTCCTACGGCACTTGAGTTGGCAAAGCCGCGTTTGTTGTTGAAGTTGGCAATTACGTTGTTGGTAAACGTGTTGGTGTTACCTTTGAATCGAAGATAGAAGAAGCGATAGTTGGCTTCACCGTTACCTATATTATAGAATGTACATTTATCAATCGAAGTTACCATGTTTGCAGTTACGCTGTTTGATACGTCATCGGCACGTAGTACGTCCCGCTTGGAGGCGGAGTTATAGATTGTGGAACTTGAAATGGTGAGATTGTTCCAACCACCTTTACGGCTATCAATAAAGTCACCACCGTCACACACGATATCATGAATGAGGGAGTTTTCTATCTTGATAGTATTTGGTACTGCTGCAACATTGATGTAAATAAGTCCTTTAATATAGTTTCTTATTTCACACCCGTTAATGGTAAGGTCACCGAATCCTCCTTCCTTTTTGTATTCAATAGCCTGACTGCCATCAGTATTCGTTCCATCTAACACAACCTGATAGAGATAGAGTGAAGCGCCGTTATAGATATGGATACAAGTGTTGATTACCGGTGGCTCGGCAGAATTCTTAGCAGCAATGACTACATTATTATTAATTTGTAATTTGGCTGCTGTCAGCACATATTCACCGGGTGCAAGAGCAAATTTACTGCCTGGTGTTGCATCTTGAATAGCAGAAATCCAATCGTCAGCAGGAGTAAGTTCGATAGCATCACTCAAATCCAGATTAGTGGTGAAAGTAGAATAACCACGAGTCTTTTCACCTAACTTCAATGTAGCTCTGTAATTGGTTTCCGGTGTAAGACCTGTGATAGTGGCGGAGCCGGAAGATATGTCGGTTGAATTCAGCGTATACGTCACAGTATTGGCACTGGAGTTTGCGGTAGTAGGAGCACAGATGACAGCATCGACCTCAATACCCGGTGTCCATGTTACTTTTACAGAAGTGCTCTGAATGTCGCCGGCTTTTACCTTTTTCATGTTCTGTTCGGGGTTGGTTGTACGCTTGATGTCAACCCATTTGGATGTGCGGGAAGAATTGTTTTCATCAATGGCTCTTACGCGGATGTAATAATCAGTCTCTCCGATAAGATTGGTTAAAGTCTTTTCGGTTAAAGTTGTGGTATATGAGGCATCCGGTGTACGTTGGTCATAATCGGGACTGTCCGCATAAACTTCAAGTTCGTAAGAGGTAGCTCCTGACATTTCATTCCAACTGACAATGATGTTTACTTCCTGTGAAATACGTGCAGTGATGCCGGTTGGCGACAAGACACGATTAAGAACTAAATCATTGATATCATCTGGTTCACTACATGATGTCACTGCAACACTACCCAGGCAAACGGCAGCTAATGTACAAATTGATAGTATATATTTTTTCATTGTTGTTTAATCATTTAGTTAGTTAATACCACTCGTAATTAGAAAGATTAGGATTATCATTCAAGTTGACGTTAAAGATAGGCCAGTATTGATATTTGTCCGGGTCGCGAACATAGAGATAGTCAATAACATCTTCCAGGGCATTATCTTTGATCCAAGTGGATGCTTCGCCCTTACTGTCTGAAAATTCGGTATAGCCTTCCGGATTAATATCCATTTCACCATAGTTCAGACCGTAAAGGTTCAGTTTTGCATCCTTTTCGGTAGTCTCTATACCATTACGAGTCCAGGTATATGCGCTCATTTTATAATATGCATGGCCTGATAGCTGGCTGTAAGGATGTTTAGAATCATAATCGGTCAAACTCACAATAGCTTTCATCTTGTTTTTTGTCTCGTCCATTTTACTTTTCAACATTCCCCAACGGATAAGATCAGCTTTACGGATCAGTTCTCCGGCAAACTCATAAGCTCTCTCGTCAACAATTGCCTGGAACATCTTTTCTTTACTGAGAGCTGCTTCTGCAACATAAGCTGTAACTTCTGTTGCACGGTCGGAGGTCGCAAAAGCGCGGTTGCGAATCTTAGTCAGGTAAGGAACGGCAGCAGATGCACCATTCAATTCGTTTTCCAGTTCGGCGCGCATCAGTACGATGTCGGCATAACGCATATATTGTCTGTTGATACCGTCATCGTTTCCGGTAGGAATCATACGGTTCGTCCATTCATAACGCAACTTTCCGAAACTCCAGCTTTTGAAAGACTGAAGAGTTTGTACACCTTTTGTCCATTGGAATGGGCAGCAAGTTATATCACGGCGCAAGTCCTTTACTGAATAGTCAAAGAAGAAAGTTGGTGTAGGACCAACCTGGCTTCCCTGAAGCATGGTTGTCATATTGTCGGCAGTGGTATGCTTGATACCGAAAGTGTACATGATACGTCCGCGTGCGGGGTTATTGCTATAACCTATCTCGAACAATGATTCACTGCCTGCATTGATAACATCTCCTGAGATTCCGTTGTTGTTGAAGATATCTTCAAAATTTGATTTCAAAGCCACGTAAGTGCCTTCCTGTTCCATTACATCTTTACAAGCTTGCAGTGCGATAGGGTAGAGACGTGCTTTGGATAGTTCCGGATCCGTACTTAAACGGTTTTCTCCGTCAAGACGCTGAGCGTAGCCGGATGCTTGCAGGCATACGCGGGCCAGGAGACCTTTTACGAAGACTTTGTTCACGCGTTCCACTGTTTTTGTGGCGTCTATCTCATTAGGCCACGCGCAAAGGTCTTGTGCCTCTTGCAAATCAATGATGAGCTGCTTGTAGATGACATCACGGTCTTCGCGTCCTGAATACATATTGTCGGCGTTCAATGAAGTCAGGCGTGCGGGAACATCTCCCCACATATTAATCAGGTCAATATAATGTAAGGCACGTAGCGTGAGCGCTTCCCCCAACAATTGTTTCATATTGGCATTTGTCAGGTCTGCATATTCACGAAGACCTTCAATAGCCAGATTGGCACGTTCGATAGCGGCATATATCTTAGCCCAAAGGTCGGTCCCGGTACTGGTGTTCATTTGATCGTTTCCGACTCCGGCATTGTATGTTGCCAAGTCTGCCTTTCCGTCGGCCTTGTCCGAACTGTTATAGTATTCTATATCTGTATTGTATCCATACCAAATAGCACGTGCACGATAGTTTTGCTCTCCAAATTCCTGATAGATATTGGCAATGGTGCCTTGTGCATATTCATAAGTACTGAAAATGTTCTTACCGTCTAAAGATGAAGGAGAACTTTGATCTAAGAAATCACTGCAAGAAGACAGACTAGCAAGAAGGGCGACAGCTGTCAATGATTTAATCGTTATATTTTTCATTTCTTTTTCGTTTTAGAAGTTTAAGTTAAGACCTATTACAAACTGGCGGCTCTTCGGGTATGCAGAGTAGTCTACTCCCGGAGTAAGAGCTGTTTTGTTTCGGGTGGAAACTTCAGGGTCGAAGCCTGAATAACCGGTCAGACAAAATACATTATAACATGTGGCGTAGAAACGCAAATTGTTAATACCCACTTTTCTAGTCAGGGACTGCGGTAGAGTATAACCTACTGTTAATGTAGACAGACGTAGGAAGGAGCCATCTTCAACAGCCCAGTCGGTCAATACATAACTGGTATAGGGTGACCACATGGTAGTATTGGCGTTTAATGCAGCCAACTGTGCGGGATCGTTTACCAAGTTTCCGTTGGCGTCAAGGTTTGTCCAACGTTTGCCTTCGGCCATAATGTCGATCATGTTACGGTAATAGTATTGATAGGACGAAGTATATTCAATCTTATTGGCATTATAAACGTCATTACCGATACTGTAAGTGAAGTTTGCACTCAAATCAAAACCATATACGCGACCTGAAAGGGCGAAACCACCACTGGCTTTAGGATTGGTATTACCGATAACGGTACGGTCTTTTTCATCAATGACATTGTCACTGTCGTCTATATTCTTCAGTTTTAAGGCACCCGGACGGAGATAACTGGCACCGATAACACCTGCATTGCTTGCTACATCTTGTTTCAATACCCATTTTTCACCGCTGGCATAATAGTCTTCAAAGTCACTTACTTCATAACGTCCGGCAGTTACATATCCGTAGATCTCACCTACTGAATGGCCTGGTTTCACGATGAAGTCATCCTGAATCTGTGTTGAGGCCCAACCGGATGATGCCGGATATTGTGATAATGTACCCAGGTTCTTTACTTTGTTTTTATTGAAACCTACGTTACCATTGAAGCTCAGCTCATAGTTTTTCTTGCTGATGATGTTCCAGGTAAGAGATATTTCAAAACCTTTGTTCTCAGTCTTACCGAGGTTGCGGTACTGGTAGTCATAACCGGAACCGGAAACAGGGAATGCGATTAGTAAATCTTTAGTCGTATTCTTATAATATTCGATGCTACCGGTCAGCTTGCCACCGAATAAGGTATAATCCAAACCAACGTTACGGGTAACGGTCGTTTCCCATTTCAAGTCCGGATTGGATGCGTAGGAACCACTTTGACCTGAGGCAATGCCGCTTGTCCAATAAGAAGGGAATTGATTGAGCCAAGTAGTAGAACCGGAAGACCATACGGGAGAAGTCTGGTCGGCGGGAATATTGTTATTACCTGCGGTACCATAAGAAAAACGTATTTTCAAATCATCAAGCCAATTCTGGGTCTTCTCCATGAACTTTTCTGAGGAAATACGCCATGCTACGGCAGCTGAAGGGAAATATCCCCAACGATTGCCTTTAGAGAACTTGGAAGAACCATCGGCACGGAATGTACCGCTAATCAAATATTTGCTTTGGAAATCGTAATTGACACGTCCGAAGTAGGAAAGCAAGTTGTCGTCTGCGTTAGTATATTTGTCTACACTATAAGGAGTACCTTGTGAAGACAAGGCCCAAGCCTGAGAAGCAGTAAAGCTGACAGGAAAGAAGCTCAGACGGTCATCATTCAATGAACTTTTTTTATTGATAGTCTCTTCACCAACCAATACATTCAGGTTGTGGTCTTTATTCTTGATGATATCTTTGAAGTTGTAATTTACTGTATTGGTATTGCGGAAAGTCTTACGCTGCGTGTCGGCAAAATAAGCCATCGGATGAACACCTTCTGTATCGGAACTGTTGGTACGTGCATTGTAAGTACTTGGACCATAATATTTCTTATCGGTATTGTAGTACCAGTCCAGACCGAACTCTGTTTTGAACTTGAAGTTCTTGAAGATTTCCCATGAAAAGCTTCCATTCATGTTGAAAGTCTGACGGTTCTGCTTGCGGTCTGTGTCATATACTGATGTAATCGGGTTTGTCAACTGAAAATCCGGGTCATAACTGTCACTCAAATCAGGAAAGTTAAACATCGGGTAGATCATAACGTTCTTCATGCGTGAGTCGGCTGAAGATACTTCACTCTTGCTTTCATTGGCACCTGCACCGTTTACCGTGGTATTGGCATAACGCATAGAGAAGTCGAGGCTGACTTTATCATTCACCTTGTGGTTAAGTTTTAAGCTTAAATTATCACGTCGGAAAGAAGACCCCAGCATGATAGCTTTGTCATTCATGTGGGCATATCCCATGTTGAATTTAGTTTTATCCGAACCACCGCTAATTGTCAAGCTATGATTGAAGGTATTTCCTGTACGGCCGAATACTTGGTCTTGCCAGTCATTGGTTGGAGCGTTTTCATACAAGTCTGCATCTTGCCAGTTGCCGAAAAGACTGGTAAATTTGCTTTCATTACCTCTCAACAAGGCGTATTCTCTTTGCCATTTTACATAATCAGTTGCGCTCAATGTCTCCAAGGTCTTTGCCTGAATGCGCCAGGCAAAAGATTCAAAGATGCGGTATGCCCGTTTTTCCTCCTTTCCGCTTTTAGTCGTTACCAGAATTACACCGTTTGCACCGCGGGAACCGTAAATAGCTGTAGAAGATGCATCTTTCAGTACAGTCATATCCTCAATATCGGATGCGGGAATGTCGCTGATAGACTCTACCGGGAAACCGTCTACGATAAACAGCGGAGTATTGTCACCTGTGATAGAACCACCACCACGTACGCGAATCTTCATTTCTGCGTCAGGAGAACCTTCGGTAGTGGTGATTTGTACACCCGCCATTTTACCTTGCAAGGCTTCTGTTGCCGAAGCTACGGGAACGGCGCTCAATACTTCGGAACTAACCGTAGCAACGGAACCTGTGATATCTTTCCGTTTGGCTGTACCATAGCCGATAACAACGACTTCATCTAATGCTTTGGTGTCGTCAGACAAAGTTACGTCGATTTTGTTTTTTCCTTTGATTGCAATTTCTTGTGTCTTCATACCGATGTATGAAACAATAAGAGTGGCATTGGCAGGAACTTTGAGAGAGAAATCACCATCCAGATTGGTAATCGTACCATTGGAGGTATTTCCTTTTTCTACGATGGAAGCACCGATAATTGGATCTCCGGTTGCATCTTTCACATTACCGGTTGCGGTAATAGTCTGCGCTGATACGCTTAGCGAAAAAACTGCTAATATCATTAGCAGTAAAACTCGCATGTTTTTCATTCTTTTAGACATCATTTTTCTTTTAATATATAGATTGTTAATATTATAAACATTCGGTTACTTGTAAGGCTTTGTTTGTACAAAAATAAGTCATCGACAGCGCTATCTATGTGCAATAATTGTTTTTATCATGGGAAATATTGTTTTTCCACCTCTGAGTAACAAAAAAGCGGAAGTATTGCTATATACTTTCCGCTTTCCTGTGTCTGTTTGGAAGTGTTATGTGTCAAAATTCTATTTCTTTGTGGGGAATAAATGATTGACCAGATTGTTCATATATACTTCCAGATTTGTGTATTCCGGACTTAAACTATACTTAGTACCATCGGCAGGGTCGTTCGGATCCAAATTATTTTTCTTTTCCCATTCATCCGGCATACCGTCACCATCGGTATCGACTAAAGTTACTTCCGATTTATATTCCGGCCATCCTCCTACATCCGATGGCTGGTCTATCATGCCGTTGGTGCTACCGTGGGAACCTTCATAAGTATAATTACCTTTGCGGGTTTCTTCTACAATGCGTTTGTCTATTATGTCACGACGATACGAAGCACCGGCATATTCGAGCACGTCTTTATATGCTTTTTTCGCAGATTGCAAGGAAGTACGTTCGGCTATATTGAAAGCTTTAGAGGACAACAACTTTTTTTCAGGTGCAAAGTCGTTCTTGATTACCAGTCCGTAGGCATTGTCTCTGTTCACTTTGTAAAGAGCTTCTTTTTGTTTATCGGTGAGTTTAGAACAAGTAGGGTCCATATAATTACCATTAAAGTAGAATATACCGTGGACACCGGCTTCATTCTTATTCGTTCCATCGTCGGCGTATGCGGTAAACAAACGTTTAAAAGAACCTTTTGTAGCGCTGAAAGGTCCCGGTTTATAATAGTTGTTAATGAAATTGTAGGAACCTCCTTCGCCGGCATAAGCTCCGTCACTACCATAATTATAGATTACATTATTGAATAAATCAACTTTTTCTTCTTCCGGTTTACCAGTATAGCGGCTTCCGCAAAGACGAGGAGTACGGTTGGTGTGATGAGCCAATAAGTTGTGATGAAAAGTTGCAGTCTGTCCTCCCCAAATGCCTCCATAGCCGTGAGCTCCTTTTTCATGAATGGAGTTGGCAAGGCTTTCGCTGATGATGCACCATTGGAGAGTGAAATTGCGATTATTATAAAAAGTGGCGCATTCATCGGTACTCCAACTCATGGAGCAGTGGTCAATGATAATATTTTGGTGGTTTTTGATGCCGTTCATAGCGTCGTCTCCTTTTTGTTTGATGTCAACTCCCATGCGTGAGCGGATAAAACGGACAATTACATTGTCGGCTTGAATGGAGAAAGTATAGTTTTTTAGGCAGATACCGTCACCTGGAGCTGTTTGTCCGGCAATGGTCAGATCATCTTTCTGGGTTTTTAATTCCGATTTCAAATAGATGGTACCCGACACATCAAATACAATCGTTTTAGGACCGTCTTGTTTCATAGCCCAGCGCAGACTTCCGCTGATACTTCCACTGGCGTCGTCTTCAAGGCTAGTCACATGATAAACTTTTCCCCCACGTCCTCCGGTGGTATTGCGACCGTGGCCTTCGGCGTATGGGAAAGCAAGAAGTTCTCCATAATCCAGTTGCTTGACATCAGAAGATGTTCCACCTGGATTATTTGTTCCTCCACCTGTATCATCTACAGGATCGTCGGAAGAGCATGAGGTACATAATCCTGCGATGCTGAATGCAATAGCTACATAAAATAGAGATATTTTCTGCTTCATTATCTTTTAACTGTTTGGGGATATAGACGATTTATTTGTTGGGATACAACGTTTCTACCAGACTGTTGAGGTAAACCTCCAGATTGGTATACGTTTTACTTAGAGTATATTTGGAACCGTCGGCCTTACTTTTGGGGTTCAAACCGTTGGCAGTTTCCCATTCATCAGGGATGCCGTCGCCGTCGGTGTCTTTCGGACCGGTTTCCTTTTTATATTCCGGCCAGCCACCTACATCGCTGGCTTTATCAATAAGTCCCTTTTCACTGCCATTACTGCCGTCTGCCGTATAATCTCCGTACTTGTGAACTGTTTTCAGCGCGTCGCGCATTTTGCGCCCCTTGCCTTGGAAATTGTCAATCCGCCTGTTTCCGTAAATACCGCCGACAGAGAACGTAATGTCTCTGCCGTATAATTTGTGGTTAATGCATGATAATATTGTGCTCAGGGCGTATGCCGTGCAACTGTCGGTTTCGCCCTGATTACG
>OGIG01001126.1_pt1 | contig 17429 bp, 15 predicted proteins | sample 1571601 | NCBI WGS metagenome assembly OGIG01 (sample SAMEA2581953, study PRJEB24529) | metagenome | biome: Human gut stool | place: China | collected 2011 | reverse complement strand
GGTTAATAGTATATTATCTAAACCTACAGAAGATTGTGGCGCTTCAGAGCGAATACTGCGATCCGCTCCTTAAAGCGCGCGAATTGGGGCTGGACGCACCGGTCTCCATAGACGTGAAGCCGACGATTGCCGAAGGCATCGCGATCGGCAAGCCGCTTCGCGGCAGCGAGCTGCTTGAAATGATGAAAAAGCACGACATTACCGTTGTAGCAGCTCCCGAGGACAAGATTCTTGCTGCCCGCGCCAAGATTGCACGGGCCGGGCTCTATATCGAGCACACGACCGCCGCCAACTTTGCCGCTTGGGATCATTACTGCGAACTTTACGGACCGAGCACTGACGTGCTGATTACGCTCTGCGGCGCAGGGATTAAATCAGACCACTAATGGAGCCGGGCCCGAAAGCCAAGATCTGCAGATCGACCCCGCAGCTGATCTGCAGATAACCAAAAAAAGCAAACCGCCACCACCACTGGAGACCTACCGCTATGCTCGGAATCCTCATTACCCTTCTTGTGATCGCAGGGGTTGCGTACTGCGTCCTCAAGAATTATTACCCGCCGATTATCCTGCTGCTTGCTGGTTTCGTGATGCTTATCTGCGCAGCCCTGAACGGAACCATGCCGGTGGCCGACGCAAAGTCGACGCACTTCTTTGGATTTGATCTGGCTGAAGCCTTCACAAACCTGATGAAGGGACGCCTGCCGGGCCTTGGCCTCAACATCATGCTGATTGCAGGCTTCTCGGTTTATATGGACCGCATTGGCGCTTCCAAAGCGCTCGTTAAGCTTTGTGTGAAGCCGCTGAGCGCCATCCGCTCGCCTTATGTGCTCCTTGCCGTCACCTATGTGGTCGGTCAGTTCATGGCGCTCTTTATCAATTCCGCAGTGGGTCTGGGCCTGCTGCTGATGGCTTCCATTTATCCGCTCCTCATCGCGCTCGGCGTTTCGCGAGCCTCTGCTGCGGCAGTGATCGGCTCAACATGCTGTCTGGATCTCGGACCTTCATCCTCGAATGCAATGCGTGCTGCCGACCTGCTCGGAACGGACGTGGTCACCTATTTCGTACAGAGCCAGATTCCGGTAGCGCTTTGCGTGATTGCCACGGTTGCTGTCGGTCACTTCTTCATCCAGCGCTGGTTTGACCGCAAGGCTCAGCATGCCGGAGAAGCCGAGTCTGCCGAAGCGCCGGCCGAATCGACTGATGAACGTCTCAAAAAGGCTTTTGAGGGTGCTGGTCCCGTGCACTATGCACTTTTGCCGGTGCTGCCGCTCGTTTTGCTGATCGTCTTTTCGCCGATGGTTTATGACGGCATCAAACTCTCGCTGCAGACGGGTCTCATCGTCTCGATCATCATCGCTTTTGTGGTTGACTTCATTACCCGCCGCTCTTTCCGCGAATCCACGAAAAACACCCAAGCCGTCTTTGAAGGCATGGGCAAAGTTTTCACTTCGACCGTCGGTCTCATTTGCTGCGCGGAACTCTTTGCGCTCGGCATGAATAAACTCGGCGGCATCAGCACGCTGATTTCCATGGCAGCCTCCATGGAGTCCGCCGGCGTGTGGGTGATGCTGCTCATCATGCTGACAATCATGGTCGTTGCTACCGTGGTGACTGGCTCGGGCAACGCGGCCTTTTTCGCGTTCTCGCCACTTCTGCCTGAGGCTGCCGCGAGCGTAGGCATCAACGCCGCGATTCTCGCCGTCCCGGTGCAGCTCTCTGCCGGTATCGCCCGTACGATGTGCCCGATTGCCGGCGTCATCATCGCGGTTTCCGGCATTGCCGGTCTTTCTCCCTTTGAACTTGTCCGCCGTACAGCGCCGGTGATGATCCTCGCGCTCATCATGAATGTCGCAGCTTCGGCCATCTTCCTCTAATTTCCTGACCCCGCTTTGGAGAAGAAATAATGACAGCACTCCTTATTAAAAATGCGCGCGTCTTCGCGCCGCAGGATCTCGGCAAAAACGATGTTCTGATGGTCAATGACCGCATCGTTGCCGTCGGACAAAATCTCGCGCCACAGCTGCCGGATCTGGAGATCCTGGATGCCAGCGGCAAGATTCTCACGCCGGGCTTTTTTGATCAGCACATTCACGTCACGGGCGGCGGCGGCGAGGGCGGACCGTCAACACGTACGCCGGAACTCGTGCTTTCGGAATTGATCAGCTGCGGCACAACGTCCGTCGTGGGCGTTTCGGGTACGGACTATACGACGCGCTCCATTCCGAATCTTCTGGCGAAGGTTCGGGCGCTGCAGACCGAAGGCGTATCGGCTTGGATGTATACCTCCAACTACAAGTATCCGGCAACGACGCTCACGGACTCTATTGCCAATGACTTGTTCTTTGTGCCCGAAGTTATCGGCGTGAAAATTGCGCTCGGCGACCACCGCTCATCATTCCCGACGGCGCAGCAGGTTCTTGCTGTGCTCGCTGAGGTTCGTGTCGGCGCAATGATTGCCGGCAAGACCGGTTTCCTGCATATTCACACGGGCAATATTCCGGGTGCCTTCGAAATGTATGACGAGATCCTGGCCAAGGGGTTCCCGATCAAGCATATTCGTCCGACCCATTGCGGCCGTATCCGCCACGTTTTTGATTCTGCTGTTGAGTTCTGCAAGAAGGGCGGCTGGATTGACATCACAACCGGCGCATCCTGCTGCTTCGATCATCCCGCTCAGGCCGTTATCGAAGCGATCGGCATGGGGGTTGATCCGACGCACATAACGCTTTCGACCGACGGCCACGGCTCTGTTCCGCGTTTCAATGAAAAGGGCGAAATGGTCGGACTCGGCGTGGGCGGCGTTGACGGCAACCTCAAAGAAACGATTCGTTTGATCAGCGACTGCAAAATGCCGATCGAACAGGCACTGCTCTTCACAACGAAGAATGTGGGCGACGCGCTCGGCTTCAAGGATCAGGGACGCGTCGAAGTCGGCGCCTGTGCCAATGCCTGTCTTTTCACCGAAGATTTCAACCTCACTCACGTCGTCGCCCGCGGACGCGTGATGATGCGTGACGGCGAGGTTGTCGTTAAAGGGACGTTCGAAATTTAATGAACGGCATTTTGTGAGCGTACGCTCAAGCCTCTCATGAAAATCGGCAGGTTAACTTCACGGTTAATCTGCCGATTTCATTAAGAAAACAGCCCAAGTGTTTTCATTAAGCACTGGCTCAATCAGAGCTTGCCGCCTTCAACCACGAGATCATCGGGATTGGACGTTTTGCCGTAGACCGGGGCGAGCGTGGCTGCATAGTCCTGGTGGAAGAAGTTTTCCTTCCCAAGATTGACGATTTCCTGATTGATCCAGTCGAGAAGACCCTTATTGCCTTTCTGGACGGCCGGAGCGATGGTGTCAAGATCACCCAAGGAAGGAATGCCGACCTTGAAGCCCTTATGTACCAAGGCCCAGGCGAGGACTTCAGTGTTGTCGGTGGAGAAGGCGTCGCCGCGGCCGTCAAGCAGAGCATTGTAGGCGTCGGTGTACTGGTCGTACTTCTGCAGCTTTACCTTCGGATGATTCTTTTCAAAATAGGGTTCTGCGGTCGTGCCTTTGGCGATGATGAGCGTCTTGCCGTCAAGCTGCTTCACGTCGGTAATAACGGCGGACTCAGGCGAAACGACGCCAAGCGCAACCTTCATGTAAGGCAGTGCAAAGTCAACTTTTTCTGCACGGTCTTTCGTTACGGTGAAGTTGGCAAGAATAATGTCCACTTTGTCAGTGACCAGGAATTCAACACGGCTTGCCGGGTCGACGGAGATGTATTTCACTTTAACGCCGAGGTCCTTGGCGAGACGGTCGCCGAAGTAGACGTCATAGCCCGCGTATTTCCCCTGGGAGTCAACGTAGCCGAACGGAGCCTTGTCGGAAAAGACGCCGATGACGACTTCGCCGCTCTGCTTGATCACGTCAAGCGGACGGGCTTCGACGGCAGCAGCGGCGGCTGAGAGCGCCGCTGCGGCAACCGCGACGGCGGCAATCTTCTTCGTGAAGTTTTGGATGATGGACATGGAATTTCCTCCAGAAATACACCGGCACTTTATGAGGTCAAGAGAAGTGCAGGGCGCCGGCGGTCCATGCCTTCCTCGGATGTTTTGATGCAGCTGCTTCGTCTCAGCTGCGTCGTCAGGTTGTTGGATTCATTTGGGCGACGAGGTTTCGTCCGATCGCTTATGACGTGTGTAGGTAAAGGTTTTGAGAAATTCCGCGGCGCGCTTCGTCTTTGGCGTCGTGAAAAACGCTTCCGGCGAATTCTCTTCAACGACATGGCCGTTTTCGAGAAAGACAATGCGGTCGGCGACGGCCCGCGCAAATTCCATTTCGTGCGTGACGATCACCATTGAGAGACCGCTGTCGGCCAGCTCCACAATGACGTCGAGCACCTCACGGACCATTTCCGGGTCAAGAGAGGCGGTCACTTCGTCAAAAAGCATCACGCTCGGGTTCATGGAGAGCGCGCGGACAATGGCCGCGCGTTGTTTTTGTCCGCCTGAAAGCTGCCGCGGATAAAAATCGCGTTTGTCCCAGAGCTTCACGCGCTCCAAAAGGGTTTCAGCCTGAGCGAGCGCGTCTTCACGGGAACGCTTGGCAACATGCAGGGGAGCGAGCAAGATGTTTTCGAGCACCGTAAGGTGAGGGAAAAGGGTCATAGCTTTGAAAAACCATGCCGATGCCGCTGCGCAGCGTGCTGCCGAATTCGAGCGGCTTTCCTTTGAGCAAGATGTTGCCGCCTTGGATGGGCTCGAGACCGATCAGGCAGCGCAGAAACGTGGATTTGCCGCAGCCCGACGGCCCGAGAATCACCGCGACTTCTTTGTCGTGAAGCGTGAAGTCGATGCCGTTGAGAATCACAGCGTCGCCGAACTTCTTTACGAGACCGCGCGTTTCCAAAACAATGTCATTGGCCATTTTTATGCTTTCCATTTCTTTTCAAGGGCCTTGGCGGCAAGTGATACCGGCCAGCATGCAAGGAAGTAAAGAAGAAACACTGCGCCGTACACCCAAAGCGCTGCAGTCGGATACTCAAAGCGGTTGGCATCAATGATCTGCTGCCCTGTCTTCAAAACTTCAACAATGCCGATGAGCACGACAAGACTAGTCGTCTTGATCATGCGGGTAATAAGGTTGATCGAAGGCGGAATCAATTGACGAACAGCCTGCGGGAGCACCACCAGGTGCATTGTCTGGAGTTTTGAGAGGCCGAGAACCTGGGCACTTTCATACTGCGTCTTCGGAATGCTGATGAGTGCACCGCGAACTAGATCACCCATTTCTCCAGTACCCCAAAAGGTAAAAACAATAATTGCGCTCCAATACGCAGAGAGATTCCATCCAAAGGCTCGAGTGAATCCGAAATAAACTACGAAGAGCAGAACCAGCTGAGGCATGATTCGCACGATTTCAAGGTAAATCCGAGAGACGATCCTTGCAATGGGATTCTTTAGCGTCATGAAGATACCGAGAAGAATTCCAAGCGGAATGGAAAGGCCTGCAGATAAGAGACTGATATGCAGTGTTGTCCACAGCCCTTTAAGCAGAAGGAGTGAGTTGATGCCTTGAAAGAAGACATTAATTCCCGAATCCTGCATAACGCACCTTCTTTTCAAGCCAATAGCCTAAGAGTGAAATCGGGAGCAGCAGTACCACATAAGCCGAAACGAGAAGAATGAGTGATTCGTCGGTTTTGTAGGAATTGCCGATAAGATCCTTCGTGACGTACATCAGATCCGGAAGCGCAATGGCGCTGACAACTGAAATTTCCTTAATGAGAAAGATGATATTGGCGACCAACGGCGGAACCGATACCGCAAACGCCTGCGGCAGCACGACGAGCATCATCGTCTGGAAGGGCGTAAGGCCGAGTACGCGTGCCGATTCTGTCTGCACCGTTGAGACGGACTCAAGGCCCGCGCGAAGCGCCTCTGCCATATAGCTGCCGCCAAGGAATGCGAGCCCAATGATGGCGCACCATTCACCGGAAATCCGAATGCCGACTTTGGGGAGACCAAAATACAGAAAGAAAAGCTGCACGAGAAGCGGGGTGTTTCTCGAGAATTCCGTATAAATGACCGCTGCCGTATTGAGGATTGGAATCCGCCAATAACGGGCGACAGCTGTGACCATTCCAACGGCAAGTGCAAGGAGTATTCCAATCGCACCTACACGGAGTGTCAGCAGCGCTCCTTCGTAATAGAGGGGAAGAACTTTCCCCATAAAAGCCAAATCAAGCAATTAACTCAGCACGGCGGCTTGGGCGAACTTTTAAGCGTCTCAATTGAGAGGCAACAAAAAAGGACCGCGAGCCAGCCGGTCCTTTTGTAAGTTGATGCGTATGTTCAGTCTGTCTGAAGCCGAATCAAATTCTTTGAACCGGATGGTAAAAGTCACTACAACAGCACATACTGCACAGCTCTTTCATTTCGGTTCTCCTTTGATGGTCAAACATTGGTTTATGCGCTCAATGCACACTGCATACTTTGCCCTTGTGAGCGATCGACGTCAACGGATGAGGGAGTAATACATGACTAAACAAGTAAGGAATAGGGGGTTCATCTTAGGGAGGGCCTGCGGAGCAACGAGCATGCTGCCGAATGCCCTCCCGCAGAACGCTTTGCCCCGTTCGATCTTGTACTGACGTTTTGGCCGAACGGCGGGTTGGTTTATTCGTCTTTCGATGCGCCGCAGAGAACGACGCTGCCCGAAATGACTTGGCTTTCAGCCGTCATGAGCGTTCGCAGCAAAAGCGCCGCAAACTCAGGCGGATCCAGAAGGGCCGCGGCCGGGAAAAGGCGTAAGGGAAGGGTGCCCAAGAAAGGACTGCACAGTCGTATACGTTCGTGTGCAATAATGCGCGTCGGCACGAAGCGGGACTGAAAGCATGCGGGCCGCCCGTTCATACCTACCGCGCGCGAGGAAAGGGATTCATGGTCTTTTAGACCGTGAACGGGTCCCTGAAAGGGGTTGCAAAACGACAAAGCCCACCGCTGCAACGATGGGCTAAGTCAATAAGCAAGGTACGATATGAAACACAATCCCCTTGCTTCGTGTCCGATCATACCACAGCAGGTTTCGATCGCAATTGAGGGCGGAGTCCATATTGATGGTCTCTTCCTCGTTGCGGTTGTCCTGATGCTGGTGCTGATCCGCATGAGGCGTTAAGTCGCAGGGGTCGTTCTCGTAGAGGACGGCCCCTCATGCGTTGTTCGGCGCTCCTCTGGATACTTCACGACTGGCCGCGGGCAAGCTTGTTAGCTGTTGATTGAGGCGGTTGTCAAACAGTTCAAAAGCGCTCAAAAGCCATTCGTACCGGAATGTCGTCAGCGGTCAAACTCTCCGGCATGCTGAGCGAACATTGAACGTACCCATTGCATGACGAGACTCTTGTCGCTTCGCTCGTGCCAGATCAGCCGCGCAAAGTTTTCGCTGTATTCGCCCGGATAAGGGACCGCAGCGAGATTGGGGAATTGTTTCTCAAAGGATTTCGCGGTTCGTGTCGGCAGCACCAGCGTGTACTCTGTGCCTTCGAGGAAATAGGGAGCTCCGAGAAAGTAAGGCAGCTCGATAAAGGCTTCGCCTAAGCGAGGATCGGGTACCGTAACGTCATAAATTGCCCCGCGGCTTGAATCTTGAAGCTTTACAAGAAGTCTCGGATATTTGCGGAAGTCTTCGGCTTTGAGCGTTTGTCCTGCCGCGTACGCTTTGATGAGCGGATGAGCACGGTTCATCAGTACCGATCGCTCAATGCGAAAAAGATTGAGCCCAAAAAAATGTGTCGGAAGATCCGGCAGGTTCTGCGTCGGGTAGAGCAGAAAGTCCATGCCGCCGTCAGCGAGTTTTTGAAACTGACGGCTCTCGAGCGGAAGAATTCGGAAACTTACTTTCGGTGCTTGTTTGCGAATGGCGCGCACGACTGGCGGAAGAATGCTGATGACGGAGTTGTCGGCAGCGCCGATGGTGATGGTGGCGGAGAGTTTTGCCGGCGTGAAGGATTTTTGATATTCCAGCCGCTCCATTTGGTCTAGGAGCTCTCGCACCACCGGCAGCATCATCGTGGTGGTGTCGGTAGGCGTTAATCCGCGCCAAACCCGGATGAAGAGCGGATCATTCATTTCCGTTTGGAGCTTCTTGAGCATTCGGCTCGCGGCTGCGGCAGAGAGTCCGAGATTCTGAGCCGCTTCGGTGAGTGAGCCCGTCGAAACAATTTGTGCAAGCAGTTGGAGGTGATTGATTTTCAGGTCAAGCATGGCGTCAGGTGTTTTCCGATCAATTCCGCAAAACGTAAAAGACTTGTTGAGCCATTTTACGAAAAAGAGGTTGAAAATCCGAATGGGTTAGTTCGAAAGATCTACTTAGACTGTGAACCTGTGGATGGAAGACAAAGCGCAGTGACTGCACTCCGTACTTGTTGTTTTAAGGCGCAAAACGCCGCCCTCAAACGCTCGACACCGTTGAGTTAATCCTTTCATCCTCACTTTGGCAATGCGGTTCTGTTTGGGGAATCGCTCCTTCATAGGAATTCAAATCATGAAGAACATCACGATCGGTCGCCGTTCATTCTTCCTTGGCGCCGTTGCAGCTGCTGTCAGCAGTGCGCTGCCCGCTACCGCCGCACATGCCTCTGGCGGCTCTTCGGGACCTCACGTGTCTTTCGCGACGCAGGGTCACATCGGTGAAGTGATTGTGAATCCCTACAGCATTGCTCCGCTCACGGCCATCATCCGCAACGGCGGCTATGAACTCACCGAAGCGACGGTGCGCATTGTTCCGAAACCTCAGGGTCAGGAAATTAAGTACAAGGTGAGCCGCTCTGAATTGCTCACGCATGCAGGCATTCCGGTTTTCGGTCTCTACCCGGACTACATGAATACCGTGGAAACGACTTACACCCGGAAGTTCCATGGTAAGACCGAAAAGTTCACGGACACCTACAAGATCTACGCTGCGCCCGTCTACCACGAAGTGAGCGGCTCACCGGGTCTTCATCACAATATGTTTGAGACGAAGGTCACTAAGGTTGATGCGAAGTTCTCCGACCGCCTTTATCTCGTCAACAATCTGATGCAGCAGTACGCCAAGGCCACGCGCGCAGTTTGGAACAATCCGATGGGCGGTGCGATGGAGTGGAACTTCTATCCGCAGAATGCCATTATCGACACGAAGGGCGAAGTGCGCTGGTACATGCACGTTGAACCGATCTACAACGTCGAGACCATTTATCACTCCGGCGTCATGATGGGGTTCCAGCAGGATGAGGACGGCAACCTCACCTGGGGTTACGGTCAGCGCTATGTCAAGTACGACTTGATGGGGCGTGAGATTTACAACCGCCGTCTCCCGGTCGGCTATTCTGATTTCTCGCATTCGCTCGACAATGCACAGAACGGTCATTCGTTCATCCGTGTTGCGAGCTCTGACCACCGCCGTGCCGACGGCAAGCGTGTCCATACCGTTCGCGACGTAATCGCTGAAATCGATCAGAACGGCAAGGTTGTCGATGAATGGCGTCTCTGGGAGATCCTGGATCCGTATCGTGACAACGTTATGAAGGTGCTCGACCAGGGTGCTGTCTGCCTCAACATTGATGCGTCGCAGGCCGGCAAGACGATGTCGGCAGCAGATCTTGCAAAGCTTGAAACGAGTGATAAGTTCGGCGATATCGTTGGTACGGGCGAAGGCCGCAACTGGGCGCACGTCAATTCGGTTGACTACGATCCGACCGATGACTCCATCATTATCAGCTCGCGCCATCAGTCAGCCATTATTAAGATCGGCCGCGATAAGAAGATCAAGTGGATCTTCTCCTCGCCGGAAGGCTGGCGCGACGGCTGGAAGGAAAAACTCCTCACGCCGGTGAAGGACGGTAAGCCGATCGCTTGCCATGGCTCGACCTGCGAAGGGGATTTCGACTACACGTGGACGCAGCATACGGCCTTCCGCATTGACGAGAAGTCCGATAAGCATGTGATTTACGTCACCGCCTTCGACAACGGTGATGCCCGCGGCATGGATCAGCCGGCGCTTGCCGAAATGAAGTACTCGCGTGCAGTGGTCTACCGTATTGATCAGGATAAGAAGACCATTGAGCAGGTCTGGGAATACGGCAAGGAGCGCGGCTTCCCGTGGTACAGCCCGGTGACGTCGCTCACCAAGTACTGCGCGGACAAGGATTCGATCATGGTCTATTCGGCCACTGCCGGTATGGGACGCCGTCCGTCTGAATTGAAGCCCGGCGAAAAGGCTGGCAGCGCTTCGCCCTTCATCGAAGAGTTCAAGTGGGGCGAAACCGAACCGGCCGTCGAAATCCAGCTGATCGATTCGATGGGCTATCAGGCAATGCCTGTGAGTCTTGATAAGGCCTTTAATCAGTAACTTCTGATGGATATCGGCCTCGTTGGCCGGCATCATCTCAAATCCAAACGAGGCAGGTTTGCGGATCTGCCTCGTTTTGTATTAATGCAGTTTACGAATTGCTGAATCTATCTACTCCTGAACATCGATTCTGATATTGTCCTCAGCAGTTTTCTAATGGAGACTCATTGCATGCGTCAGGTTTTCCGTATGCGGCCGTGGATTTTCCCGCCCGAACCTCAGGCAATTCAGGAAATTTTTGTCCGCTATGGTGTGATTCGCGAGTTTGCCAAAGGTGCCGTCATGGAGCACGGCGGCAAGGGAGATGCGGCCCAAGTCGGCTTTCTCACAAAAGGATTGGCCACATTCTCTTGTCTGGACGTGCAGTCGCAGACGCATATCTTCGCTTTGCTTGCTCCGGGCCGAGCCTTAGGTGACCTCGATGCACTTAACCCGCACCGCGTCGCCGTCCAAGTCGATTTCATCCGACCTTCCAGCGTCTTGATTGTTCCGCGCGCACGTTTTCTGGAGTCACTGCGTGCGTCCGTTGAAATGATGGAAATTTATGCTGACCTCGCCATCCTGAAGCAGGAGTCCGCACTGGAAGGCATGCTTGCTAACTTCACGCTTGATCTTGAGGCGCGTCTGCGAGTTTTTCTGTTGTCAGCCATAACCAGCTTCGCTGAACTGCAGCGCGGCGGCTGGAACTTATGTCCGCTCGGGCTCACCATTACGGAACTTTCGCGGATTTTGTCAGCGGACCGCAGTTGGGTGAGCACGAAGGTTAATGATTGGATAAAGCTTGGCGACGCACGAAAAGACGGCCGCAAGCTTTATCTGCACGGCCGTCTCTTTGATTCGGTTTGGGATTGGGGCTGCGGAAAACAAAACCTGCGTTCCTCTCCTGAAGGCCTCAAGGCTGAGCCCAAACCGATCGAGCACTACGCAGAACTTCGAAGAAAGCGGGCAGGACTGAGCTGAGCGGCTCAAAAGCGGATGACGCATGCCGGCAGAGTTCCCGGTCAAGCCGCCCGAAGTCAGCGCAGCGGTCGTTTGTCGCCCATATTGTTGACCGCCGCATAAAGGTCGACGGCACCCTATACCAAAAGGCCGGCCCCTAAGGTCAGCCCGGCGGTCAGCACCAAGCACCAAGCAGGCGGTACATACGGATTTGACAGGTGCGGATGTCGGCATTTTTTTAGCTCAAATTGATCCAATGAAGCGGGTTTCGTTCTGAAGTTCCGCCGTATGGGCTTAGCCGACGCTTGAACGGCAGCTCTTGATTGCTCAGCAGTGCGCAAGGTGCTGTCAGCGGCATGCCGCAAAAAAAAACGCCCGAATTGTTGAGTGCTCAACAACGGAGCGCTTACGGATGAAGTGAAATTTTTAGCGCGCCAAACTGAGCGTTATCAAGGATGACGGTGCTGTTGTTTTCATTGTTGTCAGCTTGGCAGCTCTTTTTTATTCATGACTTGCAGACCTGTCGGTTGGCGAGCATTGCAGAGGTTCATTCGAAGGATGTTGATTGTCTCTCGACGCACTTTGTCGCCGCACTTGCTGCCGGATTTCTCTGCACAACAGTTTGCGGTCCGGCCATTGCACTATATCTTTCTCTCAGACCGTAAATACTCTCGGTCACGAGACTTGGTCTATTTTCGACGAGTCTCAGGTTGACCATGTGATTGAAAATGGCGCCCAACTCACGAAGCTGAAGAAGAAAATCAAACCGCATTGAATGCGGTTGAAAAGACGGGTCTCTAAAACATTTTCCTCTCCTTCAGCTCATATCCAGCGACTCCATGGATTCCTCCGCTGAAGGTTCTTTTCCGCCGACCTCTCGGAAATTTTCGAGTTGTCGGCGGTTTTTCTTCCATTTCTTTTGAGCGTATTTCAGCATTCCATGACCACTATTCGTCGTCAGCGTTTTAAGCACATCATCGGCCGCACAGTACTGCTCATCTTCGGCATGTTTCTTGCCGCTTTCGGCATCGCCTGTACGACAAGGGCAGGATTAGGCACGACGCCGATCAGCACAGTTCCCTATACGGCCTCTGCGATAACAGGGCTGTCGTTTGGCACCTGTACGGTGATACTCAACTTCTTTTTCGTTGCTGGGCAGATTGTGGTGCTGCGCAGCCGGTATTCGACATTTAATCTGCTGCAAATTCCAATTGGTTTCATCTTCGGCGCTTTCATTGATCTGTCAATGCATCTCATAGGCAATGTTCAGATGCCGAATTGGTTTTTGGCGGCAATGCTTTCTCTCTTTGGAAATCTCATTCTGGCACTCGGCACTGTCATTCAGATTCGCTCCAAAACGATTGTCCAGCCAGGAGAAGGTTTTGTGATTGCCATTGCGGCACTTGTGAAGTCTTCATTCGGATCAATGAAAATTGCCAATGATATTTCTCTCACAGCAGTTGCAGCGCTGATGGCATTGCTTGAGATGGGTCATTTGATCGGTATTCGAGAGGGAACGCTGGCTTCGGCGCTGATGATCGGACTTTTTGCCAAATGGATTGACCAGCTGATCAATCGGCGTGCAGTTAAAGTTCAGCCTGCTGAACCGCACGAAGTGCCGCTCGATACCGCAGTGCCGACCGGCATCGAGAAGCCTGCTGAAGTGTCAATGACGGAAGCCAAGCAGGAAGCGGCGAGTTAAGCATCAAACGCTAAGATGATGGACTGCGCTCCTATGGTTTGGGCGGCTGCGCAAGAAACGGTACGGCTCTGCCGAGCTTAAGCCGTACCGTTCTGAGAGGGGACTTTTCTATTGTTTTAGATGAGAATTCCCAGTTCTTTTTTGAACCTTGCAACAATCGGAGCCATCTTTTCAGGATTAGCCATAAGGGATGGATCAACCAAAATCTCTGCTTGTTCCTGCGTCATAAGTCCCATCGCGACAACAGCGTCCTTCACATTGCAGCGGTGCTTTTCACAGTAATGGGCGACTTCAACGCCTTGGGGATATCCAAAGGTCGCTGCGACTACCGTCGAGAGGGCAATGGAACTTTCGGCTTCTTCTTTGCAGCGAGATTCGTTGGCGGTGATGCCTTCGACGCAGTCGCGGCGCAGGATCACGATTTCTTCACCAACGAGCTGGAGATTTTCAAAGAGGCATTTGTAGAACGTAGCGTCCCAAACATTCAGGTCGAGTTCACCCTCATCAATAGCCATCGTGATGGCGACATCATTGCCGCAGACCTGATGTCCGATCTGGATGACCATTTCAGGCACGGTTGGGTTGATTTTTCCCGGCATGATGGAGCTGCCCGGAGCACAAGCGGGAAGGTTGATTTCCATCCAGCCTGCCCGCGGACCGGAGCTCATAAGCCGCAGATCCTTGCAGATCTTAGAGAGTGTGGCGGCAATGGTTTTCACGGCGCCGGAAACGGTGAGAATAAAGTCTGAATTCTGGAAGCCGTCAAAAAGGTTGGGATTGGGCCTGACAGATTCGCCCAGTTCGGCTGAAATTGCCTTATAAAAGGCCTCCATGTAACCCGGTTGGGCTCCGAGACCGGTGCCGACGGCGTTGCCGCCCATGATCAGTTCAAAGCAGCCCGGGCGCAGAGCCTTCAGTGCTCGTGCCTGACGCCGAATCGCAGAAGCAAACCCAGAAAATTCCTGTCCAAGGGTCACTGGCAGCGCGTCTTGCCAGCAGGTACGTCCGACTTTGACGATGTGTTCGAAGGCCTTCGCTTTTGCCTCGAAGGCGTCGGCGAGCTTTTCGGCTTCGCAAACAATTTTGTCAAGCCGCGGCGCAATCGCCAGGTGCGTTGCGGAAGGAATCGTATCGTTAGTGGACTGCGCCATGTTGACATGGGTGTTGGGATGAACCATGTCCTGTCCTTTGTGACCGGTGAGCATTTCATTTGCCAGATTGCCGATCACTTCATTGACATTCATATTGACGCATGTGTAGCCGCCGCCTTGCCACATGTCGAGCGGAAATTCCTTTTCGTAGCCGCCGGCGATCACCTTGCCGCAGGCTGCGGCAATCGCTTGGGCGATTTCAGGCTTCATAGCGCCGATTTCGGCATTCGCTTTGGCACAGGCCTTTTTGATTTGGCACAGTGCTTTGTGCATGTCAGGATAGGCAACGACAGGAAAGCCTGCTGCTCCCGATACTTTCATGTTGCGGATGGTTTGAATGCCGTAATAGCGGTCGTTGGGAATTTCCATTTCGCCCAAGCAATCGCGTTCGATTCGCATATTGGTCATTTTCGAAAAACTCCTGTAGAAAACAAGATGAGCGGGTTATTCCGGGTATGTCAGAGCAGCATGCGAGCCAGCATTAAGCCGAAAGGCACCGCGGCTGCAAGACTGATGCACCCAGGAATGAAGAAAGGGTGATTGATGACAAACGAACCGTTCCAGCGGCGGCCCATGAAGGAACCCGTGTCGTCGCACGAAATTGCAAAGGCCGTTGTCGGGTAAACGTTCGTGATGTAGAGAGCAGAGCAGGCAACGAAGGAGCCCACGATGGTGGCGGCGTCAACACCCAGACTTGCCGCAACGGGACAGATCAAGGCAGCGGTTGATCCCTGACTGAAGAGGACGGCAGACGCCAAGAAGAACACCACGGCCAAGAGATACGGATACTGCTCGAGGAGTGCTACAGCAGATTCCTTGACCTCCGGGAGATGCGCATTGATGATGGTGGAGGAAAACCACACAATGCCGAGTACGACTATCAGGCTTTCGGCTCCGCTTTTAAAGATGGGGGCGTCTTTGATCGTGGCGAGATCCACTTTGCAAAAGAGGTACATCAGCCAAGCACAGAACATCATGATCATGACGATGAGGTCCCGGCTGCTGAGCGTGTGACCAATTTGATTTTTAAAGAGCAGCAAAAGAACAATGACCGATACGCCGCTCAAAAAGATAAGCACGGATAGTTTTGCTTCGTGAGTGGCAGGCTTCACTTTGTCTTCCTTGGACTGCATGGAGACCAGTCCTTTTTTCAGCCGTTCCAGGAAGATCGGGTCTTCAGAAAGTTCTGTTTTGCCCTGCAGACTCGAGATGACCGCACAGATGGCGGCGGCAAATGCACTAGTCGTGATGATGACAAGCAGTACTGCAGCGAAAGAAACATGCATCGGTTCGACGACTGCAAACATCGCTGCGGTAGCGGCAGAAATGGGGCTCGCGGTACACGCAATTTGGCTTGCAATGACACTGCTCGTCAGGGGCTGGGCAGGCCGAACATTATTTTCTTTGGCCACTTCCTGAATGACGTTTAAAACGCTCATTGCCATGTAGCCCGTCCCGCCTAAAGTCGTCAGCATGAAGCAGACAGCTGGTGCAAGCGCATTGATGTATTTCGGATTGTTCCGCAGAAGTTTCTCGGCGCATTTCACCATGAACGCAAGCCCGCCGGCGCGCTGCATGACGCTGATGGCCAGAATGACGGTCATGATGATGAGCATGACGTCTACCGGAATGAATCCGGGTTTTAGCCCGAAAACGGCAGTTGCGGCGATCATGCCGACAGCGCCGGCCATACCGACGCCGATGCCTCCGAGTTTGGCGCTGTAGGCGATGATGCCTACGAGCAGTAAAATTTCTAGCCAAAGCATTTGATTGCTCCTCTGGTTGTCAAGAAAATGGGCATTCTTAAAGCGCACCCAATAGAGAAAGTTGATTTGGAGACAGCAATTCAAGAGCGCTTAGCTCGTTCCACCAACGTGCGGCAGTTTCGCTGCCGGCAATAGGACTGACGCAGGATGAAAACTTCGCTTTTCGATCGCTTTCCGAAAGCGGTTTTTCGGGATTGCCTTTAGCGAGATCGTTGGCCAGGCATACGACGCCGGATTTGGTTTTTATGCGAATTCGAACGGGCGCTGTGCCGATGAACCCCAACTTGGCTAGGTCGGGATCTATTTCCATCGTCATCTTCTTCATGAGAGCTTGAATTCGAACATCAAGCACTTTGTCGTCAGTGAATTCCTCAATGCCGGCTCTTTGGTAGACAAGACGAGATGCCAGAGCAAATTCCATAGAAAACTTTGCTTCGACTGCATTTCGCGGACAGTGACTGATCAGTTCTCGAGGACCGAGAAGACTGACCCCCAGGTGTACAGCTTCAATATCGTCCAGTTTGGGATGCACTTTATCTGCCCACTCTCCCCAAACGTCTAAAGCGGGATGCGTGCCGGAGCAGCAGGGATATTGTTTGAAAACGAGTCCGTTTTCCATTAAGTCCCAACGGCTGCCTAAATCGACGGTGCATTTTTCTCTTGGAAGACGGGCGGCAAAGCATGCCGCATAGCCGTCCGAAGCTTCAAGAGCGTCGTCTTTGCCGGTGATTCCTGCCGCTGCGAGCTCAACGGCCATCATTCCGTGTAGATTGGAGAGCCCCGCGTGGATTGCTTTGGTTTGTGAACCAAAGTTGGCACGAATGCCTGAAGCAAGACTGGCTGCTATCGCCAAGGCATTGGTCGTCGTTGAAACGTCAGTTTTCAGCAGCCAGGCTGCTGCTGCGGCTGCTCCGAACACGCCGTTGGCTAAAGTGGTGTGCCAACCGTGCTCAGAGAGCTCGGGCATTGTCCAACGTGCGATCTGATGTGCACACTCCGCTCCGACAACATGTGCAGTCAGAAATTCACGTCCGGAGAGTCCTTGAGCAACGGCAAGGGACAAAGCGGTCGGTGCAATTCCAACCGTTGGATGACCAATGGTGGTCCAGCTTACGTCATCAAAATCGAGTGCATGAGCCGCCGTGCCGTTAAGGAATGCAGCAGTTCGAGGACTGAAACGTACCGAGCGTCCAAGCTGCTGCACGCAAGCGCCTGCTCTTTCGTTTTGTGCAGCATACGCAGCCGCATTTCTCACCACGGGCGTAACGGATCCGGCTGCGGCAACCGCAATAAAATCCGTCAGAGCTGCACGCGCCGCAGCTATTTCACCGTCCGGAAGATCCGGAAAGTCAGCGGAGACTATCCATCGTGCTATGGCTGAAAGAAGTGTCGGTTGATTCATGCTTCTGTCTCACAAGACCTAGAGATGCTTTCTGAATGAACGACGGTATCGTTGCGCGGAAGCTGTTCGAGAACCATCAAATGAAGTAAAACTAAAAATGT
>OGIG01001124.1_pt1 | contig 17445 bp, 9 predicted proteins | sample 1571601 | NCBI WGS metagenome assembly OGIG01 (sample SAMEA2581953, study PRJEB24529) | metagenome | biome: Human gut stool | place: China | collected 2011 | reverse complement strand
AATATCCTCGCATCATCGAATTCGTAGATGAATTGCCAAAGACCATCTCCGGCAAGATTCGAAGAGTAGAAATTAGAGAAAAAGACAACAAAAAATAAAGAAGAATACGCAGGGAGGGCTGTTTTTTGTTTCCAGCCCTCCCCCAGTATATCAACATAAAAGTATTTATGAGACGAATAGTAGTAAAGGTTGGCAGCAACGTACTGACCAGAGAGGATGGACATTTGAACGTAACAAGAATGTCGGCTTTGGTTGACCAACTGGCTTGGTTGAGAAGGCACGACTACGAGGTGATCCTCGTATCTTCTGGTGCCGTGATGGCAGGAAGAGGCGAGCTTCAGGTAGACCACCAGCTGGACAGTGTAGAACAGCGACAGTTGTTCTCTTCCGTAGGTCAGGGCAAGCTGATTAGATTGTATTACGACTTGTTCAGAGAATACAACATCAAGGTGGGACAGGTACTGACGATGAAGGAGAACTTCCTTGCCAAGGAACAGTACCAGAACCAGAAGGCTTGTATGGAACTGATGCTGGAGAATGGCGTTCTCCCTATCGTCAACGAGAACGATACCGTATGCCTCACCGAGTTGATGTTCACCGATAATGACGAGTTGTCAGGCTTGATAGCCAGGATGCTGAATGCCGATGCCCTCGTCTTGCTCTCCAATGTAGATGGCATCTACAATGGCGACCCTTCCCTACCAACCTCTCGCATCATCCCTTCGGTATATTACGACAGAGACGTGAGCGAGTATGTGAGTGACGAGAAAAGCAGCCATGGCAGAGGTGGTATGATCTCCAAGTTGAAGACCGCACAGGATGTAGCCAATGCGGGCATCAAGGTCATCATCGCCAACGGTAACACGCCCAACATCCTCATCGACTTGAAGGAGCATCCCATGGAAACCTTACATACAGAATTTGCACCAAGGCCTCAAATATAAATCTATATTTGGGGCCTTGCCCTTTTATCTGACATAGAGGCTTGTCACGAGTAATCGGATGGTGCCATCCCTTTCATCTTCTTAAACACCTTTGAGAAATAATTAGGGTCAGAGAAGCCACAAGCGTATGCTGTCTCCGACACATTATAACCCTCGGAAAGCATGTGGCAAGCACGTTCTATACGCTTATGACGGATATAGTCACCCATAGAGATATTCATGAGGCTCTTCATCTTGGTATATAAGAGACTCCTGGAAATGCCCATACTAGAAGTGATGTCGTCTATGGAGAAATTAGCATTTTCCAAGTTTACTTCCACCATATCGCTAATGCTCTTGACAAAGTCCTTGTCCAGTTGTGTCAATGTATTGTTGGCTTCAATGGCCTCCTTGCCTCCCTCAACGATCTTCTCTTGGCGATTACGCACCAATCGAAGGATATTACCAATCTGATAACATAGGGCAACAGGGTCAAATGGCTTGGAGATATACACATCCGCACCATCCTTGTAACCGCTCTTGATGTCATCAGGGTCGCTCTTGGCAGTCAACAGAATGACAGGAATATGCGATGTAGCCATATTACCTTTCAGCATGTTGCAAAGTTCATTACCTGTCATCCTAGGCATCATCACGTCTGATACCACCATTTCAATGTCCTGTCGAGAGATGGCAATATTCCAAGCCTCCTGTCCGTCTTTCGCCGTAACGACATGATATTCCTTGCCCAACAAATCAGCCAAGAACTTCAACATGTCCGCATTATCCTCCACAACCAATAAGGTATGCATGCCTTCGCCAACTTCTTTTTCTTTTGAAAGCTGTGTCACAACACCATCTTGGGAATCTACACTCAAAGGCTCTGCCTTGCTGACATAATCCTTCACGGTAACCAATTCTTTGTCAGATGAGATCTTGTCTTTTTCAGTAAATGCGTCTTCTGCCACATCAATCCATACCGTGAAAGTACTACCCTTTCCCAATTCACTATCCACAGCAACACTACCCTTATGAATCTCTGCCAAGCGACGAACCAAAGACAAGCCGATACCCCAGCCTTTACTATTGGCATTAAAGCCACGCTTGGTTTGATAATATCGCTCAAAGATATTAGCGATTTCTTCTTTCATGATGCCAATGCCCGTGTCGGCAACTTCCATCTTCAGGAACAAGTCGGGAGACTCTAGCTTCCGCACCATCTCCGCCCCAATGGTAATGACACCACCAGTGGAAGTAAACTTCATCGCATTCGACATCAAATTGTTGAGGATATGCTCTATATAAGAAGGTGAGAACCATCCATCCTCACCATTATCAATGGTATGAATCTCCAGTTTGAGCTGTTTTGCGGAAACCACCTCCTTGAAATTGGCAGCCACCATGGCTACAAATTCCACAGGATTGCCTTGTTGTACATAAAATGGGAAGTTGTCGGACTCTATCTTGTTGAATGTCACCAACTCATTGATCATGTGCTCCATCTTGGTAGCATTACGTATCGCCATATCGAGCGAAGTCTTAGCCTCATCACTGAGTTGTGAGACGGCAATCGTCTTCAAAGGGGCTTTAATCAGTGCCAACGGCGTCTTCAACTCATGAGAGACCATCGTAAAGAAGTTGGACTTCATCTTATCCACCTCCTTCACCTTTTCCTTCTCCAAACTCACATACTTGATTTCCGCCTTTTCCTTCATTCGCATATTATAGAAAGCGATAGTTCCAATAGCTACACCACACAGAAGAAGCAAATAGATGAATATCGCTAGATTGGAGCGATAGAACGGAGCCTCAACAACAATATCCAAGACCCGCTCACTCATGTTGTCTTCTTTCATGATGCCATTGTTGGCCCTTACATGGAGGCGATAGTTGCCTGGCTGAAGCAGATAACCATTAAATCGGTGCTCCGTACCCACATCTCGCCAATCCTTGTCTATGCCATCCACCTTAATCTGATACCTCACATTCTCCATACAGCCTGGCATGACGACACCATATTCTATGGAGAACGACTTTGCCTGGTCATAGCTCAAGACGATCTCGTCGGTACAGTCTAGGCGAGTCTTGAGTGGGGAGTCTTCACTTGCCACACTCATGAGCTTGTTGTTGATGTAAAGCTGCTTGAAATGTATTTGATAATGAATGGCCTTATCCACTATCTTTTGAGGATAGAAAGTTAGCAGTCCATCAAAGGTACCCATCATCATAAAGCCCCGTGGAGAGTAATAAGATGAGGTAAAGTTAAACTGATTGACTGGTAGCTCTGCATTCGCAGAAAAACAACGCGTGCTTCCATCCACGAGATGATAGCGATAGAGACCGCGATCCGTACCAATCCACAAACAATGATTGGCATCCTCGACAATGCTGCAAATCGTGCATTCCTGCGGAAGTCCACAAGAAGCATGCTTTATCTTCTGCTTGTCGTTAACATTTAGATAAAACATTCCGCAGTTGTTGGTGCCAATCCAAATTCTCTTTTGAGAATCTTCAAATACGACGATAATATAATTATCCGTCAACCCACAATGGCTTTCCTTACTGTAGCGTATCACCTTGCCATGGTCTATGCAGAAAAGGCCATAAGAAGTAGTTGACGCCCACAAGCGATGCTTGCTATCCTCAAAAAGCGAATAGATGAACACATGGTCAAGAAGTTGATGACCTATCTTGCGGAAGACATTGTACTTGGCATCATAATAGCGTAGACCATCCATGGTAGCGACCCAAATCCTACCATTCGAAGTCTTACAGACATCAAAGATTCCCGCCGATGTGATGCCATTCGTATAATAATATTGCGAATATTGATGTGTTCCTAATTGATAACGGAACAATCCATTGAAGCGTGAGCCTATCCACATGTCACGAGACACAGGGTCATAATAAAGACTATGCACATTGTAACCTAGCGTTGGGATGCTCGTAAAAGGAGTAAAGACATGGTTCTGCATATCATAGATGAAGACACCATTATCCTCAGTAGCAATCCAAACCAATCCGCCCTCCGCCTCAACTATTGAGCGAGGAATACGTGCATTGAATGCCCCAGGTTTGCCATTGGCATAATCATGCATAAACCAAGAGTTGCGCTTGACCAAGTAATCCACGCCTCCGAAATAGGAGCCAATCCAGATATTATCCTCCTTGTCCGACAAGATACTATAGATAGCATTATCCGTCAAACTGTTCGACTTATTAGGCTCTTTTTTGATTCTCTCTATATGCCCATCAGGAGCAATCACGGCAATACCAATCTCCGTGCCTAGCCAGATGTTATGACGCTTGTCCTCGGTGATGGTTCGCACAATTCCTCCCGTAAGCCATTTCGCTTCATACTTCACTTCCTTACCAGTGGCAAGAGTGACGCATGCCAATCCCCCATTGTCACATCCAATCCACAAGCGTTGACGAGAATCCACATAAAGTGGCTTGATGGTGTTTTGCTCTATGCTCGAATTTCCCAAACCATTCAATTTGTGAAGATTTATCTTGGATAGCGTTGCATTAAAAGAAAAGACAGCCTTGTTGGTAGATACAAAGATATTACCCTTACCGTCCCTTGCCATGGAGGCGATGGCTCCATAGTTGAGAGACGGATAAACGGAGAAGGCATCCGTTTTCTTGTCATAGACAAAGAGCTTGTCATGGCCCGTTAGGATTCGACCATCTTTCGTTTCCACGAAACTTGTGCAATACCCCTTGACATTACCATAATTTTGGAAGTCGTCCGTTTTGGAGCGATAACGGCTCACACCATTTTCGGTAGCAACCCACAAGTTCTTCTTGGAATCCAAAAACATTCCATGAACGAAATTATGTATCAACGAATGTGCCATTCCTTCTTGATGGTAATAAGTCTGCACATTATAACCATCAAACTTGGCCAACCCATTTCGGGTACCAATCCAGATATATCCATCGGCATCTTGCACGATGGCTTCCACTTGTTGATTAGGCAAGCCATTAGAGGTATTGAGATGTCGAAAGCCGAAGTCCAAGGCCCATGCTGACCATGTATTGACTACAGAAAAAACTAATGTCAAGAGTATTTGTTTCATCTATGTTACTTTTATTTCAAGTGCAAATATAACCTTTTTTATTGGTAATCCTGCACTTTTTACAAGTATTTTTGACCAGACTAGACAGAATTACCCATATCCAAGACGATATTACCCATGATGGCTTAAAATATTATGTACTTTTGCAATCGAAATTAACAATCTAATTATTTATAACGATGTACAAAAGAACAACCATCCTTTCAGCACGGCTACTCTCTACATGCATGGCCTCCCTATTCATGATACCATCTTGTAGTTCAAACGAGCCACAATATCCTGAGATCAACAATAAAGATAATAATAAGGAGAAAAAGACTATCTTGACAGAAGCCGACCCTACCATCTTCAGAGACACCGATGGCACCTATTATTTATATGGCACAGGAGCTCAATCCGACAAAGGCTTCTATGTCTATCTGTCGAAGGATCTCAAGGAATGGTCTGGGCCTGTTGGCAAGGAAAACGGCTTTTGCCTCACGAGCAACACTTCGTTCGGAACCACAGGTTTTTGGGCGCCACAAGTAGCCAAACGAGGCGACACCTACTATATGTTCTATACAGCCAATGAGCAAATTGCTGTAGCCACAGCCCCATCTCCATTGGGACCATTCAGTCAACCCAACAAGCAGATGATTCAAGCACCTTGCAAGACCATTGACCCCTACGTATTGTTTGACAACGACGGAAAGGTGTATCTTTATCATGTAAGACTTCAAAACGGCAATCGCATCTATGTAGCCGAGATGACAGACGACCTTAGCTCCATCAAGGAAGAAACCGCCAAGGAATGCATCAGCGCCAGCTTGCCATGGGAAGATACCGAACAAGTGGCATGGAAAGTGACAGAAGGCCCAACGGTTTTGCATATCGGCGACACCTATTATATGTTCTATTCCGCCAACGACTTTCGTAACATTGATTATGCAGTGGGCATAGCCACAGCCGATAATCCATACGGACCATGGACCAAGCAGAATGCACCTATCATCTCACGAACTAACATCGGGTATTACGGAACAGGACATGGAGATGCTTTTCTAGATGATGCAGGCAAGTGGAAGTACGTATTCCACACGCACCAAAGCTTCACGGAGGTAGCTCCTCGCAAGACCGCTCTCGTAGGATTGAACTTCAAGAATGGTAGTTTTACCATCGAAGAGAATACGTTCACCTATTTATATAAGAAATAACTCTAATTATTATACAACTATGTACAGACGAACATTACTTACAGTGGCACTCACAGTTGTCACACTATGTTCCAATGCTCTTGATGTCAAGACGAAGATTAGCATCAAGCAGCCAGGCAATCCTGCCGTCACCTATTCACTGAAGGAGGATGCCGGACAATTGGTATCAGCAAATGGCTCTGCCTTGCCTATCGAAATCAAGCAACAAGTAACCAATGACGGCAAAGACCAAATCTACCAGGTTACGCTGACGGCACAACAAACAGCCTTCTACAACTTCGAAGCCAGCCTCAACACGGGTTTGCCTTCCAATGGCAGCGAGTTCTACTTGCCTGGTTTCTGGTATCACCTAAACCTTCGCTCTCCTAAGGAGGCGCCAGCCTTCCACACCTCGAAGAGTTGGAATTTCAGAGAAGATCGCCTATCATCCCCGATGACCAGCGCCTTCAATGAGAGTGAGAAGAAATCCATAGCCGTCATGCGCTGCCTTGACAGTTCCAGTGAGACCCTGACCACCCATACAAGCGGGGAAGTCATCCTCAGTGGAGAAACCTCCTTGGGATATCTCGGTTTCGACAGCGAGCACAACGACGTTGCCCTTACCTTTGGTTATCCTTATATAGAGACCCCAAAGCGCTATATCCGAAAACTAACACTTATCGCTCCAATCTTCACATACGCAAAGCTAGAAAAAGGAAAGAGCAAGACCATCTCTTGGAGAATTATCGATGGCTCTGCCAACAATTATGGAGAACATGTAACCAACATGTGGAAGAAATGCTTTGACATCTACAATCCACAACCTCTGACTCCGCTCTTCGGACCAGACGAAATGAAAAAAGGATTATGCAACTATTTCAGACGCTCTTACATAGACCGTTATCCATTGAAATATCATTCAGGACATACATTGCTCACTTATGATTGCAAGCCATATCCTGCCATGCAGATTGGTTTCTGCGGAAGAGTATTGCTCAATGCCTTCAACGCAATAGAATATGGAGAGCAACATCAGGAGAAAGACTTGGTGAACATGGGAAATGAAATTCTTGAGAGTTTCCTACAACATGGTTTCACCAGTGCAGGCTACTTCTATGACGATGTGAACTTCAACAAGGGTTTCCCTACCGAAGAGAAAGTTGTTCACTCCATTCGTCAACAGTCAGAAGCAGTATATGCCATCCTCTTGTACCTGAAATACGAGAAGAGCCAAGGACGCAAGCATACAGAATGGGAGAATCACATCAAGAAGATCCTGGATGGTTTCATCAAGCTACAGAAGAAGGACGGCAACTTTGCCAGAAAGTTCCACGACGACGGTTCCGATATAGACGCCTCAGGTGGAAGCACTCCTTCTGCCACATCAGCCTTGGTGATGGGCTATCGTTACTTTGGCAAGAAGCAATACCTTGAGGCAGCTCGCCGAACCATCGACTATCTGGAGAAAAACATCATTTCAAAGAGTGACTATTTCTCCTCAACCCTCGATGCCAACTGCGAGGACAAAGAAGCTGCCATATCTGCCGTCACTGCCAACTACTACATGGCATCCGTGACCAAGGGTAAGGAACGTCAACGCTACATCGACCTTTGCCAGAAAGCAGCCTACTTCGCCCTGTCATGGTACTACCTATGGGATGTACCTTTTGCGCAAGGTCAAATGCACGGCGACTTAGGTCTCAAGACCCGTGGATGGGGTAACGTATCTGTAGAAAACAACCACATCGATGTATTCGTCTTTGAGCTGCCTCACATCGTCAAATGGTTGAGCAAGCAAGTGAACGAGCCAAGATTCCAGCAGATCTACGATGTCATCTTCACCTCACTCTCACAATTGATGCCTACCAAGGAGCGCAACTGTGGCATTGCCGTACCAGGCTTCTATCCAGAGGTGGTACAGCACACAACTTGGGACTACGGTATGAACGGCAAGGGATTCTACAACAATTACTTCGCCCCAGGCTGGACAGTAGCATCACTGTGGGAAATGTACTCACCAAACCGTACTGACAACTTCCTCAAAAAATAAGAGGAAGTCCATCATGTATGAATTATCTAACGTTTAAGACCTGCTCAAAAGGCAGTCACTACCAAATACAAAAAGAGAATATGAAAAAGAATTTGTTAATAACAAGCATTGCTCTCATGTCTATTGCATCCGCAATGGCAGAAGGAGCATCGACGCCAAACAAGTATTTTACACATTCTGCAGCCATTCTTCAGCAGAAAGCAACGGCAAGTGGAAAAGTTCTCGACACCAATGGAGAGCCTCTCATCGGCGTAACCATCATGGAAGAGGGAACACAAAATGGAACTGTAACAGGACTAGATGGCAGTTTCTCTCTCAACATGACGAAAAGCAATGCGATGCTTAAGTTCTCGTATATTGGATTCACGGATGTCAAGTTGCCTGCTGCCAACAACCTAACTGTTACCATGAAAGAAGAGCAGAATGCTCTGAATGAAGTCGTGGTTGTAGGTTATGGCACCCAAAAGAAAGTAAACCTTACAGGATCTGTTGTATCAGTAGATCTTGCCAAAGAAACCAACTCCCGTCCAGTCACCACCGCAGCACAGGCTCTGCAAGGTATGGCTGCCGGTCTCGATATCATCCAAGGCTCAGGAAAACCTGGCGAAGAGAACTTCTCTGTCAACATACGTGGTGTGGGAACCATGAATGATGCCAGCCCATTGGTATTGGTTGATGGTATGGAAATGAGCCTCTCTGAAATAAACCCTATGGATATAGAGAGTATCTCTGTATTGAAAGATGCTGCCTCTTGTGCCATCTATGGTAACAGAGGTGCCAATGGTGTCATCTTGGTTACCACCAAGAGTGGAACAGAAGGTAAGATCAACCTCAGCTATTCTGGTCGTTTATCCATCAACTCACCTTCCAAGCTCATTCGTTTCATGTCCAACTATGCCGACTACATGTCTATCGTCAACGAAGCTTGTGAGAACATTGGCACTGCTGGCAAATATCCAGAATCTGTGATCCAGCAATGGCGTGACGCGGAGGCAAATCCAAACGGATTGGCAGAGTCGGGCTATCCTAACTACGTGGCATACCCAAATACAGATTGGTATGACGAGATCTATCAGACCAAGGTGATGCAGGAGCATTCCATCTCTTTGTCAGGAAAAGACACACGCACTCGCTATAACTTGGGCTTGACTTATCTTGACAACCCTGGTATGATTGTACGCTCAGGCATGAAGAGGTACTCCATCAACTTGAAGTTGATTTCAGACGTTACCAACTGGCTCCAAGTAGGTGCACAAGTATGGGGTTCTCATTCCGATAAGGATAGAAACAACGTAGATGCATTAAGCAGCTGGGAATTCTTGAAGACCGTACCTGGCATTTATCCTTATTACGATGGCAAATATGGTGGCATCGAGACTACCATGGAAGATGGAGCCGCTCACAACCCATTATTATTTCTCAATGGCCAAGGCGACAGCTACAAGAAGACGACACATGCCTACTCCACTGCGTATGCACAAATCAAGTTCCTCAAGGACTTTACGTTCAAGACCAACTTTGGATATGATTTCTACAATACACGCCATAAACTGACAGAGGGTAGCAATGAGAGCTTCAGTTTCAGCAGAAACGAAGTGGTTAGCTCTGCCACATCATTGGAGACTTTGGCTGGATACATGTATTACAACCACTACTACAACTGGAAGTGGACCAACACCCTCAACTGGAACCACACTTTCGCCCAAAAACATGACGTAGGTGCACTCGTCGGTTTTGAGGAAGGCAAGAATAGCAATGGTAATACTGATGTCAAGAAGATGGGTATGATAGACCAAACCATCAGCGACCTGAACACCCTGACTTCAGCAGAATACATCAAAGGTTCTTTCACTGGATATACTTATCGTTCATGGTTTGGACGTCTGAACTATGCCTACGATTCTCGTTACCTCTTTGAGGCCAATGCCCGCTATGATGGTTCATCTCGCTTCTCTCCAGACAACCGCTGGGGTTTCTTCCCTTCAGCATCAGCTGGATGGCGTATCAGTGAGGAAAACTTTGCCAAGAATTCTTTCCTCAGTGCATTTGACAACTTGAAGCTCAGAGTATCATACGGTAAGTTAGGTAACTCTTCAGTTGACAACTATGCATACCAATCTTGGTATGAGACCGGTTACACAATCATGGGTGGCAAAAAGGTTCCACGTTTCTATCTACTGAACTTGCCTAACATGGATGTGACATGGGAAACGACCAAGACCTTCAACTTGGGTTTGGATTTCGCCACACTGAATGGTCGTCTGTCGGGAGTACTTGATTACTATGACAAGCGTACCACAGGTATTCTCTATCGTCCTACCATCGGTCTCGTATTCGGTGACAAGCAAGCGCCGTTGCAAAACCTTGCCAGTGTAAGCAACCAAGGTTTCGAGGCTACACTCCGTTGGGAAGACAAGGTGGGCAAAGTAACTTACGGTGTTGCAGTAAACGGCTCATGGAACAAGAATCGCGTCACCAAGTATAAGGGAAAGCTCGTTCAGGGTTGGGGTGCAAACCCTAACGACCCAGATGCTTATTACTCTAATCTCGGTGAGGTGTCATCAGGAGGTAATCAGCGTTTGTTGGAAGGCCACATGATGAACGAGTTCTATGTATATCCTATCTATTCTGGTAAAGGCAATTATTACGATGCCAGTGGTGCTGTCGATCCTAACGGTGGTCCTAAAGACGGTATGATACGCACAGAGAAAGACTTGAAATGGGTGCAAGACATGATTGCAGCTGGCTATAATTTCGAGCCTCAGCATAATGTTTCCAAGAATGCCATCTGGTATGGTGAGTATATCTATGCTGATACCAACGGAGATAAGGTATATGGTGGCAACTACGACCAGAAGTTCACCGGCAAGTCTATGGTTCCTAAGTTCAACTTTGGTATCCAGATGCACGCAGAATGGAATGGCTTAGACCTCTCCATGAACTGGGGTGGTGCTACAGGTTTCTCTACTTACTGGAGAGAGATTGGTCAAAACTCAACCAACGTCGTATTCGGTTTATCTGTTCCTCAGTGGATTGCCAGCGATCACTATTTCTACGATCCAGAGAATCCAACCGACCCTCGTACCAACCTCACCTCCAAGAACCCACGTATGTCTTTGGAGAACCCAAGTATGAGTGACGCACTTGACAACACCTTCCATCTCTATAATTGCGATTTCATCAAGTTGCGTAACCTCACCATTGGTTATACACTTCCAAAGAATATCTCGAAGCGTATCTATGCAGAGAACCTTCGCATCTACTTCTCAGGTGAGAACCTCTGGACGATCACAGACTTCCCTGGCCTCGACCCAGAGACTCGTTCTGGAGAAGGTTATGCAACCATGCGCCAGATTTCTTTTGGACTTAACGTAACATTCTAAATTATAAAATATCAGCAATATGAAAACGAATATGAAGAAACATATATTAGGTGGCCTATTGATGGTTGCTGCTGGAACTGCTTTTACAGCTTGCTCATCCGACTTCCTAGACACCCAGCCAACCGACCGTGTAGGTACCGACCTGGTTTGGAGCACATACAACATGGCCAATGCTGTAGTAAACGGAGCATACGAGCGTTTCTATTATGAGAATGGATATGAGACACCAGACTGGCAGAACTTCGATGCCGCAACCGATGTTTGCGACCTTGATGCCAACTGGGGAGGTTATGATTGGTGCCGCGGACGTTGCAACTCCACTTATTGGGGCTTCGCCAACTTATGGAAAAGATTGTATGAGGAAATCTATCGTACGAACAACGTTGTCTGCAACCTCGATAAATGTACTAGCATGTCGAAAGAAGAGCGTGCCAGAGACATCGCAGAATGCAAGTTCTTGAGAGCTTGGGCATATTATCGTGCCAACGTGTTCTGGCGTGGCGTACCTATCTATACAGAGCCTGTAGAATATGGTCAAGACACCAAAGGCCGCAACACGGAGGCTGAAGTGTGGGAGCAAGTCATCAAAGACTGCACCGAAGCCATCGAAGAGCCTAACTTGCCTAACAAGTATTCTACATCCGATTCCAACTATGGCCGTGTAACGAAAGCTTGCGCCTACTATCTGCGTGGCCAAGTATATATGTGGCTGAAGCAATGGGACAAAGCTGTTGCCGACTTCAAGGCTATCACAACCATGGGCTTTGAGTTGTTCCCAGACTATAAGAACATGTTCAAGGCAGCTAACGAGCGAAACGATGAGTACATCTTCCAGTATCAGTATTCTGAGGAAGATGGCATGGGGTCCTTGTTGGCACGTACACAGGGCAACCGTGTCACTTATACCGCTGATGGATTTGGCTGCTGGAACAACTTGATTCCTAACCCATACTTCGTTGACTCATACGAGTATGCCAACGGTAAGCCTTTCAAAATGGACGAGGCCATTCCTGGTTACTCTAGCATGACACCTAAGGAACGTTCCGTATATTTCCTCCGCAATGGACTTGACCCTAATGCAAGTGACCCTAAGTTGAAAGCTGCTTATGATCAAATGGTGACATACGGATCAGACATGAGCAAGTATGACAAGAATGGCAATGAGGAGAGAATTCTCAAGATTTACAAGGACAGAGACCCTCGTATGTTGATGAACTTCATCACTCCTTACTCAACTTATAAAGGTGGTGCTACCGCCGACTGCTGGGACTATACCCTCCGTTGGCCTTATATCGGCTCAGACAATGCCGCACCTTACGACTTGCGTACCGATACCAACGACCGTTTCTACTATCTCTGGCGTAAGTACGTACCAGAAGGAAGAGAGATGAAGAATGCCTTGAACAGCGACATCGACACCCCTATTTTCCGTTATGCAGGAGCACTTTTGTCATTGGCAGAAGCTTTGAATGAGACAGGACAGACTCAAGAAGCCATCAAATACGTTAACTGGGTTAGAGAACGTATCCCAGGTTTGGCCTTACTGAACAGCAACGAATGGACCCAAGTGTCAGGACAAGACGACCTGAGAGAACGCATTCGCAATGAATACGGATGGGAGCTCTGCGGAGAAGGACAGCTCTACTGGAAACAGATTCGTTGGGATACTTGGATGGACCGTAAGATCGGTACCAACCGTACGACTGTCAGCGATCCTGCCCAGTTGAATGGTGCCAATGGTATGACTGAGATTTGGGGAACCAAGCGCTATACCAACGGATATATGGGTGAGCATGCCAAAGTGTTTGCCATCCCACAATCAGAGATAGAGCGTAATCCTAACCTGACCCAGAACCCAGGTTGGTAATTGTAATCAAGAATTCCAGAACAGATAATGAATAAAAACATGATAAGTTGTTTAGGTTTATGTATTGTGTTCGGTCTTACTACCACAAATTGCTCGGTGTCGAATGACATCGAGCAATCACCAACTCCCGAACAGCCAAAAGTTGCTAAATACCATAATCCCATAGTTTCGACTTCGCTCCCAGACCCAACAGTGACGAAGGCGGACGATGGCTATTTTTATTTGTATGCCACGGAGAATATACGCAATCTCCCAATCTATCGCTCCAAAGACTTGGTCAACTGGAACTATGTAGGTACAGCTTTCACTGATAGCTCACGCCCACAATGGAATCCGCAAGGTGGTATTTGGGCCCCAGACATCAATGTCGTGAATGGACGCTACATGCTCTATTACTCCAAATCAGAATGGGGAGGAGAATGGACTTGCGGTATTGGCATCGCCTCCGCCACCTCTCCTCAAGGTCCTTTCATCGACCATGGAGCCTTGTTCATCAGTCAAGACATTGGCATACAGAACTGCATAGATCCTTTCTATATAGAGGATCATGGAAAGAAATACTTGTTTTGGGGCTCCTTCCATGGCATCTTTGGTGCAGAATTAACGGAAGATGGACTCGCCCTCAAGCCAGGCACAAAACCTGTACAAGTTGCAGGCAACCAGATGGAAGCCACCTATATCCATAAACATGGTGACTACTATTATCTCTTTGGCTCGGCAGGTACTTGCTGCGAGGGAGTCAACAGCACCTATCAAGTCATCTATGGACGTTCCAAGAACCTCTTTGGTCCTTACACAACGAAAGAAGGAAAGAATATGCTTGATGGAGCTTACGATGTACTGCTACATGGCAGCAACTTGGTTGCAGGTCCAGGACACAATGCTGAGTTTATCACCGATGACAAACAACAAGACTGGATGATCTATCATGGATTCTTAAGATCCGACCCAGACGGGGGCCGCCTACTCTTCATGGACAAGGTGGAATGGATCAACGACTGGCCGCAAGTGGCTGGCAACATAACATCCATAGAAAGTAACAAACCCTATTTTAAAAAGTAAAGGCAAATGAAAAAGAACGCATTAACCTGGCTATTTTTAGCTTTGATGAGCTTGACCGCCACTGCCAAAGCTCCCAACTCTCCGTGGAAACCTGCAGGAGACAAGATCAAGACAAAATGGGCTGAGACCTTGGATCCCAACCATGTGTTGCCCGAATATCCCCGCCCTATCATGGAACGCTCCAACTGGGCCAACTTAAATGGACTTTGGGAATACGCCATCCAACCAATCGGACAAAAAGAGCCACAAGCCTTTGAGGGCAAGATTTTAGTCCCTTTTGCCGTGGAATCAAGTCTATCTGGTGTACAAAAGCAAGTTGGCAAAGACAAGGAACTCTGGTATAAGCGCACGTTTACGGTTCCATCATCTTGGAAGGGCAAGACGGTATTGCTGCATTTTGGAGCAGTCGATTGGAAGACTGAGGTCTATCTGAATGACATTAAAATCGGCTCACATACGGGTGGATATACTCCATTCTGTTTCGACATCACACATTATCTCAAGCCGGGAAATCAGAAGCTGGTGGTAAAAGTGTGGGACCCGACAACGGATGGTTACCAACCTGTAGGAAAGCAAAATGCAAATCCTAATGGCATCTGGTACACCCCTGTTACTGGTATCTGGCAAACCGTATGGATGGAGCCTGTCAACAACAAACATATCACCCATATCGAATCAACTCCAGACATTGACTCTCAAAAGTTGACCGTTCATGTTGCTACGGAAGGAACTACTTGGGGAGACCTTGTTGACATTCAGGTCAAAGACGGAAACACTGTTGTTGCCAATGCCAAAGGTGCTGTAGGTCAACCTGTAGATATCGCCATTGAGAATCCTAAGCTATGGTCGCCAGAATCTCCTTCGCTATATGATGTGGAGGTAAAACTATTCAGTGGCGGAAAATTGCAAGACAAAATAAAGAGTTATGCTGCCATGCGAAAGATCTCAACCCAAAGAGATGGTAATGGCATCGTTCGTTTACAGCTGAACAACAAGGATTATTTCCAGTTTGGTCCATTGGATCAAGGATGGTGGCCTGACGGTTTATATACAGCGCCTACGGATGAGGCACTCCGCTATGACATACAAAAAGCCAAAGACTTCGGTTTCAATATGATTCGCAAGCATGTGAAGGTAGAACCAGCACGCTGGTACACTTATTGCGACCAATTAGGAATCTTGGTTTGGCAAGACATGCCTAGTGGAGACAAATCACCTCAATGGCAGAATCACCAGTATTTCAATGGCTCAGAAGTAATACGTTCTGCAGAATCCGAAGCCAACTACAAGAAGGAATGGAAAGAAATCATGGATTGCCTGCGTTCTTATCCTTCCATTGTTACATGGGTTCCATTCAATGAAGCATGGGGACAGTTCAAGACGGTCGAAATAGCAGAATGGACCAAGAAATATGATACTTCTCGCTTGGTGAACCCTGCCAGTGGTGGCAATTTCTATCATACAGGAGACATGCTCGACCTTCACAACTACCCAGGTCCTGAAATGTATCTAGCCGATGGAGAAAGGCCTACAGTTCTAGGAGAATATGGAGGCATTGGCTTACCTATCAAAGGGCATCTTTGGCAAGCAGACAAGAACTGGGGATATGTTCAGTTCAAGAATGCAAAGGAAGTTACCGACGAGTACGTGAAGTATGCCGAAAAGCTTAAGAAATTGGCTCACACAGGTTTTTCTGCTGCCGTCTATACCCAGACCACGGATGTGGAAGGAGAAGTGAATGGCTTAATGACATACGACCGTAAAGTGATCAAGGTGGAAGAAGATAGAGTAAGAAAAGTAAATCAAGAAATCTGTCATCTATTCAATCAATAATGTTTTTCTTAGTGGAAGGAAGGGAAGGCTTGAACTCATAAGCCTTCCCTTTTCGTCTTAATATACTCTTCATGTTTAGTTTTTACCCCAGTTCATCTTCCAAAAGCCTGCAAGTTCAGGAAGAACATCATCTGGAAGAAAACTCTTCCTTCCAACTCCACAAAGCGATTGTATGATACAGCTGTTGGAAACTCTTTCTTCAATACAAGCTTTATAAATGAGAGATAATAATGCTTGAAATTACGATAACTCCCGAAGTGAAACAACAGAAAGACACCCTTGCCTTTGGCTAGGTAATTCCCGCTATTAGGGCTTACTAGGGACTTGCACCCATTAGACAATGCTCATGCCGAGCATACAATACAAGCTCTACTTGCCAAATAAGGAAGACCTAAGAAGAGAGATAGAGCGACAAAAAGAGTTGTACCTCATGGCGCATCCTGACAAATAAGATATAAAATCGCCAAGGGAACATCAGACAAACATAGAGAAGTTTATATCATTTCCTAGCCCAGTATATACTTTCTGGGCTTTTTATTTGTTCTATTCAGAAAAAAACCGTATCTTTGCCATTACAAAAAAGTTGTAACATAAAATATGTAATGACGTATGAAACTAGGCAACAAGAAATTAGTAAATCCTTTCATCTATCAAGGGTATGAAAGTCCTGAGTATTTCTGCGATCGAGAAGCAGAGACTGCTACCCTTTTATCTCATCTGAAGAATGGCAGGAACGTAACACTTATCTCTCCTCGTAGAATTGGCAAGACGGGACTCATCAAGAACGGCAACATAACGGGCATTGCTTGTTATATAAAAGGCACTAATGGTGGCAACACCTGCCTTTAGAACAGACGACTTACATACTATAAAACAAATAAAATCAAGACTGGTTTATGCATAAGATTAAACCAGTCTTGATTAACTTCTTTATTATCTGATTCTTACAGAGATACTTTATTCTAATACCAATACATGGCTCGTTCCATCTGTCTGGCTGAATACATTCAAGCCGACCTTCATCAGATAGTCACCGCTGTACTGCTTGCCATTGCACTCCAAATCAGATTCCT
>OGIG01001111.1_pt1 | contig 17594 bp, 11 predicted proteins | sample 1571601 | NCBI WGS metagenome assembly OGIG01 (sample SAMEA2581953, study PRJEB24529) | metagenome | biome: Human gut stool | place: China | collected 2011 | reverse complement strand
ATAGACGGGTGTCCGTAAAACAGTTAATCCTCCGTATGGCTTAGACCATGCGGAGGATTTGTTTATGTCTAATCTTCAAACTTGCTGGCGGCAAACGGTTTGTCAAAACCGTTTGCGGACGGCAAGTCCACAAGGGATAGCCGCATAAGCGGCGCAAGGGGGGTGTAGCCACCTTGACGGAACGAAGTGACGCAACATTCCCGGTCGGGCAGTTTTCTTCTGCTGACCGGGAATGAAGCTCCGCAGGACGCACATACTCCCGATAGGAGAGTATAGAAGTGCGCCCTTTAGTTCCTAAAGGGATTTTATCAGTTCGCCAAACTGGAATTTCCAAATTGAAGTATGTTATTCTCTCTTACCAACGATCATCGGGAGCACTCCAACAATAGATGCAACCACCAAGGATACAACTACTTTGAACAATGCCATACAAGTAATTGCTACCCAGATGCGATCAAGGGTTGTAGTCCCTAATGCCATCTTTGCACCTGGCAGGGCAAAACAAAGAATGGTGTAGGTAGCAATAAAAGTAATCACAAATAAAAGAACTGATAATGTTTTCTTTTTCATACAATCACACCCCTTTACCAAATTCCGATTTGTCTGCTCCTTAAAGTCCAAGTCCTTCACCCCACGCCGTAAGCTCCTGATGCCCGGCGCTGCCCTTGAAGGCCCTGCCGTTCATCAGCTTTGCGCCTTTGCAGCTCGGCGCAAGGCGTTCGTTCGTCTTGCCGATGCCACTCCCGCCGGAGGTCGCAAGCGGGATGATCGTCTCGCCGGTCAAAAAGAGTACCCTCTCCTACAAATTAGCGCGGGGACGAAAGGCCGAACAGAGCCTTTCGCCCCCGCGCTCATAGAAGTATAATTAAAACCGGCAGAGGACTTTCGTGCCGCTGCTCCCCATTATACTCTTACTTACTCGCCTTATGCACACCGGTGAAGAAGTACCGGCCCAGGCCATCGCCAAACACTCCGGTAAACGACTCTGACAGGCTCCAGCTGCGGGTGCTGCAATACATAGGAATCACATTGCCCTTCTCTATCAGCAGGCGCTCTGCATCCTCCAGATAGGCATCCCGGGCCTCCTGGCTGGCAGACACTGCCGCCACGCGCAGGAGCATATCATAGGCGCTGGAGGTAAAATTGGCATAGTTATCCTCCTCACCCATGCGCCAGCGGTTGAGAAAGCCCGTGGCGTCATTGCGGTCACTGGTGACACACAGCGCTGCCAGCGTATATTCGCCCCGCTCCAACGCTTGGGTGATCTCCTCGCTGGAAACGCCCTTGAGCGTCACGCTCAGCCCCAGCTTCTCCTTCCAGGTCTTCTGCAGCAGCAGCGCCAGGGAATCTGCAGTGCCATCGGACTCATAGAGCATAATTACCGGTGTCAGGCTTTTCAGCTTGGTGGCAGTGTAGCCTGCCTCCTTCATCAGCTCCTGGGCCGTCTGACAGTTTTTCTCGTAATTCTCGCTGTCATTGTCCACAGCGGAGCCGAAATCACGGAACTGGCCGCCCGTTGTGCTGCGGATGCCCCAGGTCACCAGCCCCTCTGCCGCCAGATGCGTCCGGGAGCCCAGCAGCTCGGCAATGGCGTTGCGGTCAATTACCAGCCCCATGGCCCGGCGGACATTTTCATTGCTGGTCAGGTCGGACAGCTGGTTCAGCAGCACCACGCTGGTCTCGGGATAGTAATCCGGCATCCAGCTGTCTATCTTCTTGGCTACAGCCTCGTCCGTCAGTCCCAGGACGAAATCCGCATCCCCCTTCTCAAAAAGGGAGTTGGCCGTCTTCGCGTCTGCTGTAAAGCGGAAGCTGATGCTCATCGGTCCCAGGCGGCGGGCATCGTGATAGCCATCCGTCTGCTGCAGCAGCATCGTGTCGTTTTCCCAGGATGCAACGGTATAGGGGCCATTGGTGACCAGGGTGTCCGGCGACATGGACCAATTCTCCCGGGCCGCCGCGGCGCTCTGTACCGGCATAGTCGCCGCCGCTGTGCAGACGCTGTCGATGAAGTACGGACAGCGCCCGGAAAGCGCCACCACAAAGGTCTCGTCATCCGGTGCGGAAACCTGCAGCGCATCCTCTCCCGTCCGGGCAGCGCTGTAACCGGCTACCATGTCCAGGATTCTTGCGTTTTTTGAGCCGGTAAGAGGATCCACCAGCCGTTTCCATGCGTATACGAAATCCTGGGCAGTGACCTTGGTACCGTCGGACCAGGCAGCACTGGAGCGGAGCTTGAAGGTGTAGGTCTCCTGCCCCTCAGCCGTGGTGTCACACTGGTAGCTGCGGGCCACTCCGTTGACTGCCGTGGTACCGCCGCTTCCGTCGGATTGCAGCTTCATAAGATTTTCAAACAGATGGCTGACCACGGTCTTTTCCTCATCAGTGGCGGCCAGGGCCGGGTCCAGCGTGGCCGGAACGCTGCCCATGGCCACCCGGAAGGAAACGCCGTTCTCCCGGTGGCAGCCGCTCAGCAGCCCCAACAGCAGCACAGCTGCCAGCAGCGCCGCCACAGGTCGTTTCAGTTTCATCATAATGCGTTTGCTCCTTTTGCATCCAATGGATTTATTTCTTTTCCGGCTCCACATGGCCGTTTCCATCCACCGCAGCAGAGATGATCTGGCTGCGGGTGTTGCGGGCTATATCGTCCAGCCGCATACGGCTTGGGAAATCCGAAAGCAGGGTATAGGCCACGCCGTGGCGCTTAGCCCGGCCTGTGCGGCCGATGCGGTGGATGTAATACTCGTTTTCATCGGGGACATCGTAGTTAAACACCGCGTCCACATCGTCCACGTCGATGCCCCGGGCGGCCACATCCGTTGCAACGAATACGCGGAGCTTCCCCTCCCGGAACAGGGCCATCACCGCCTCCCGCTTGCGCTGGGGGATGTCCCCGTGGATGCACTGGGCATCCAGGCCACGCATCTGCAGGAACTTGGTCAGCCGCTCCGTGGAGCCCTTGGTGTTGCAGAAGCACATGACCCGCTCCAGCTTTTCTCCGGCGATAATGCGGGCGATGGTGTCCACCTTTTGGTCGGAGGGCACCTCTATGCGATATTGCAGGATATCAGGCTTATTCTCCTTGGTAGCCTGAACAGTAATCTCCTCAGGATCCCGCTGGTAGACCCAGGAGATGTCCATAACTTCCCGGGAAATAGTAGCGGAGAACATGCCCAAATTCTTGCGGTTCGGGATCTTGTCCAGGATCCGCGTCACGTCGTGGATGAAGCCCATGTCCAGCATGCGGTCTGCCTCGTCCAGCACCACGGTCTGTACCTCCTTCACCGTGACGGTACGGCGCTTCATGTGGTCGGACAGGCGGCCCGGGGTGGCCACCACGATCTGGGGCTTCCGTTTGAGGGCATTGATCTGCTTGCCGATGGGCTCGCCGCCATATAGGCACACCACCCGCAGCCCCTCGTGGTACACGGCCACCTCCCGCAGCTCCTGGGTGATCTGCATGGCCAGCTCCCGGGTAGGCGCCAGGATCAGCGCCTGCACCGCCTCGCTCTCCCGGTCCATGCGCTCAATAATGGGCAGGCCGAAGGCCATGGTCTTGCCGGTGCCTGTAGGGGCCTTGGCAATGACGTCCTTCCCTGCCAGCATGGGCGGGATGCAGCCCGCCTGCACGGGCGTCGATATGGTATAGCCCTTATTTCGGATGGCGCGCATGGTGGCCTCCGACAGGCCAAAGGTATCAAAGGGTACACCCTGTGTAATATCCATAGTATTTATCCTCTTTTTGTCACAATTTGTCATAGTATATCAATATACATTTTACCACAACTGTCAACCAATGAAAAGAAAAAAATGACAAGTCAGAAGCAGAGCAAGATCGGCTCCTCCGGTGCTCTGCCCCACCCCATGCAGGCAGGAAGCATGGGGACGGATCGCCGCAGCCAGTCTGCGGACTCTCTGCGCAATAGTAAGGGCGAACGGCACGAAGCGGCGGCACCTGATTGGTGCCGCCGCTTCGGGGATAAGCTCCTATTTTTTTATTCTCTGCAGGGAACGTGCCAGATATCCCGGGCATAGTCCCGGATGGAGCGGTCCGCAGCGAACACGCCGCTGCGGGCAATGTTGTGCAGGCTGATCTGATTCCAGCGGGTGCGGTCACCGTAGGTCTCCATCATGCGGCGGCCGGCGTCGCAGTAGGACACGAAATCCGCCAGGAGCAGGTACTGGTCCGCCGGGCAATCGCCGCCAAAGAGCAGGCGGCGGTAGATATCCTCGTAGCTGACCCCATCCCGGAAGCCGTCCCGGATGGAATCCAGCACCCGGCGCAGCACAGGATCCCGGTCATACAGCAGCTTGGGGTCATAGTGCCGGGAGAGGGCGGCGGCCTCCTCCGCCTTCAGGCCGAACAGGAACATATTCTCGTCACCCAGCACCTGGTGCATTTCCACGTTGGCCCCGTCCAAGGTGCCGATAGTCACGGCGCCGTTCATCATGAACTTCATATTGCCGGTACCGCTGGCCTCCTTGCCGGCAGTGGAGATCTGCTGGGATACCTCGCTGGCGGGCATGAGCATCTCCGCCATGGAGACCCGATAGTTCTCCAGGAATACCACCTGCAGTCTATCCTTGCAAATGGGGTCGTGATCGATCTGATCGGCCACGGAGCCGATGAGGCGGATGATCCGCTTAGCCACGGCATAGCCCGGGGCGGCCTTTGCGCCAAAGAGGAAGGTCTGGGGACGGAAATCCATATTGGGCTCGTCCTGCAGGCGCTGATAGAGATAGAGAATGTGCAGCACATTCAGCAGCTGCCGCTTATACTCGTGCAGGCGCTTGACTTGCGTATTGAACACGGCATCGGTATTGAGCACCACGCCCTGCTGACGCTTGGCCCAGTGGGCAAAGCGGTCCTTATTTCCCCGCTTGATCTCCGCCAGCTGTGCCAGCACCGCGGCATCGTCCGCGAAAGCATCCAGCTTGCTCAGGGCATCGGGATGCAGCAGGTAGTCATCGCCGCCGGTGAGGTCACAGATGAGGCTGTGGAGGCCGGGATTGATCTGACTAAGCCAGCGGCGGTGGTCCACGCCGTTGGTAACGTTGTGGAATTCCTCCGGGTGCATCTGATAGGCGTCCCGGAACACATCCCTGCGCAAAATCTCCGTATGCAGGGCGGATACACCGTTGACGCTCATGCCCCCGGCGATGCACAAATTCGCCATACGCACGCCGCCGTCCCACACGATGGCAAGCTTCTCCGTCTTGGCGGGATCGTGGTAGAAATCCTCCACCTGCTTTTGCCAGCGGTGGGCAATCTCCACGATGATCTGCCAGATACGGGGCAGAAGCGTTTCAAACAGGCTTTGAGGCCAGCACTCCAGCGCCTCGGCCAAAACCGTATGGTTGGTGTAGGCCACGCTGTTTTTGGTGATCTCCCACGCCTCGTCCCAGCCCATGCCCGCATCGTCCATGAATATGCGCATCAGCTCCGGAATTACCAGCGTGGGGTGGGTGTCGTTGATCTGAATGACGTTTTTTTCATGGAAGTTCCGCAGGGTACCGTACACCTCCAGATGCTTGCGGGTGATGGATTGGATGGTGGCGGATACAAAGAAATACTGCTGCTTCAAGCGCAGAGATTTACCCTCATAGTGATTGTCCTCGGGATAGAGGACCTTGCTGATGGCATCAGCCATGGTGCGCTCCTCGCTGGCCTGGAGGTACTGGCCCCGGCTGAACAGCTGCATGTCCACGGGCTTTGGGCTGCGGGCCTGCCACAGCCGCAGGGTATTGACATGGTCGGTCTTATAGCCGGCAATCTCCATATCACAGGGCACAGCCAGAACTCTTGTGTAGTCCTCGTGGACCACCATCAGCTGGCCGCCGTCCCACTTGGTACGAACGGTGCCGCCAAAGTGGACCTCCTCCGTCTCCTGGGGCCGAGGCAGCAGCCACGCGCCGCCGATGTCCTGCCAATCGTCAGGCAGCTCCACCTGCTGGCCCTCCACGATCTTCTGCTTGAATATGCCCAGCTCGTAGCAGATGGAGTAGCCCGTGGCAGGGATATTCAGTGTGGTCATACTGTCCAGATAGCAGGCAGCCAGGCGGCCCAGGCCGCCGTTGCCGAGGCCGGCATCCGGCTCATGCTCAAACAGATCTGCCGCCTTGAAGCCCAGCTCCTCCACCGCCTGGGTAAGGGGTTGAGTCAGGCCCAGGTTATAGGCGTTTTTCATGAGGCTGCGGCCCATGAGAAACTCCAGGGACAGATAATGCACCTGCCGGAGCTGGCGGGCGTCCGTATCCTCCCGGGTGGTAATGTTCCGCTCGGCCATGATGTCCCGCAGGACCATGGCGCAGGCCCGGAGCATATCCCCATCCCCTGCCTGCCGAGGGGTGCAGCCGCAGTTGATGCGCAGCTTCTGCGCAATGGCTTCTTTCAGTGTATCCTTAGTCATTTGTGTTTCACCTCGATGTGTCGGTAATATTCTCATACAGAGCCTCATAGGCCCCGGCGCTGACGTTCCAGCTAAAATCGTCGGTCATGCCGCACCTCTGCACCCGGCGGAAGCCGTGGAGATCGCTCCGATACAGCTCAACCGCCTGGGAGATGACATACTGCATGTCAAAGGCGCTGTAATTGGCAAAGACAAAGCCGTTGCCATCCTCCTGCCCCATCTGGCAGGAGCGGACGGTATCCGCCAGGCCGCCGGTCTGGCGGACAATAGGCACGGCGCCGTAGCGCATGGCGATCATCTGGGAAAGGCCGCAGGGCTCGGAGCGGGAGGGCATCAGAAACAGGTCGCTGCCGGCATAGATCCGGTGGGCCAGATCCTCGTTATACCCAATATAGGCGCAAAGCCGGCCCTTATAGCGGTTTTCGGCGTAGCGGAAGAAGCTCTCATACTGCTCCTCCCCGCTGCCCTGGAGCACCAGCTGGCAGCCGGTGTGCATGATATTGTCCAGGCTCTCGCAGATGAGGTCGATGCCCTTGTGTCCCACCAGGCGGCTGACCATGGAAATAACAGGCACATCGCTCTGCACCTGCAATCCCAGCTCCTGCTGCAGGGCCTTCTTGCAGGTGGCCTTGCCCCGGAGGTTCCGGACACTGTAATGGGCCGGGAGTACCGGGTCCGTGGCCGGGTCGAATACGGCGGTATCAATACCGTTTACAATGCCGCTGAATTTCTCCCCGCAGCGCTGCACCACGGACTCCATCCCCTGGGCATAGGCGCTGAGGCAGAGCTGCCGGGCATAGGTGGGACTGACGGTGGTGACGGCATCGGCGCAGAGCATCGCCCCCTTCATGAGGTTCACGCAGCCGTCCATCTCCAGGGTGCCGCCGTCATACCAGCCCCGATCCAGGCCGAATAGATCCGACACCGTATTCGCTCCGAACTTGCCCTGGTACTCAATATTATGAATAGTGAACACCGTGCGGATGCCCCGCAGGGCGTCCCACCGGCCGGTGAGATCCTGACGGTACACCGGCACCAGGGCCGTCTGCCAATCGTTGCAGTGAATCACCTGCGGCATCTCGTCCAGCAAGGGCAGCAGATCCAGCACCGCCCGGGAGAAAAAGCCGAAGCGCTCGCCATCGTCCCCCTCGCCATAAAGCCGGCCCCGTGCAAAGTAATGCTCGTTATCCACGAAATACCAGGTGACACCCCGGTACTCCAGGGAAAACAACCCGCAGTACTCATGCCGCCACGACAGGTTCACATAGATAAACCTGTGGAAGGTCATCTGACGGCGCCATTGCTTAGAAATGGTGTCATACAGCGGCAGCATCACCGCCACATGGTGGCCCCGGGCCGCCAACGCCACCGGCAAACTCCCGGATACGTCCGCCAGGCCGCCGGTTTTACAGAAGGGGGCGGCCTCCCCCGTTACATACAGAATATTCACCTTACATTACACCTCCGCGCCTTTGCCCAGCACCAGGGGGTACTTCTCTGCGCCCTCCAGATGCACACCCGGGCCGATCCTTACCGCTTTATCCGCAATGACGCGGCGCACCACGGCACCCTTTTCCACCACGGTGTCCTTAAATAGAATACAGTCCTCCACAACAGCACCCTTTTCCACCCGAACATCCCGGCTGAGGATGGAACCCCGGACGCTGCCCTGGATGTCGCAGCCGTCGTCCACCAGGGAGTTCACGCAGCCGCCCTGGGGATCCATATAGGTGGAGGCGGCGTCATTTTCTTTGGCATAGATGGGCCTGTCGGGGCAGAACAGATCCTGCCGCACAGCGGGGTCCAGCAGGCGCATGCTGCTGGCATAGTACCCGGCCACATCGGTGATGTGGGCTGCAAACCCGTGAAAGGCATACCCCCGGATGTGCAGCTCCTTGGTCAGGCCCTGGAGGATGCAGCCCTGGAAGCTGTACTCATGGCGGCTGACAAATCGCTCCACCAGGGAAAGCAGCAGATCTGTCCGCAGCAGGAAGATCTGCAGGCAGCGCAGGCCCTGGCGCTGCTCCTCCACCGCCTCCATCACCCGGCCGGTTTCATCCAGGTTCAGATACAGGCCGTCCCCTGTGGAGGGGGCACACACCACAGTGATGTCCGCGCCGGCCTTTATATGCGACTCCAGCACCGCTTTCAGATCGATATTCAGGGCCACATCGCTGTCGGCCAGGAGCACATAGTCCTGCCGGATATGGCGCAGGTAATCCTTCACCACGTCCAATGCCTCCAGCTTGCCCCGGAAGCGGCCGTTGCCCCGGGCGCTGTTATAGGCGAACACCGGCAGCAGCGTCAGGCCGCCGAAGCTGCGGGAGAGATCCCAACTCTTGCCGCTGCGCAGGTGATCCATCATGCTCTGGCACTTGCCGTGCATGATGACGCCCACGTCCCGGATGCCGGCGTTGACCATGTCCGAGAGGATGAAGTCCACCATCCGGTATGAGCCGCCAAAGGGCACAGAGCCGTGAATACGTGGCTCCGTCAGCTCCCGCAGGCCGTTGCTTTTTTCATAGGAAAAGATGATGCCGTGTACTCCGTTCATACCTTAACCTCCTGTCCGTGGGTCTTATCCAGCATAGCTCCGGCGGGGACCGTTTCCCCGGGGGTCACCTCCGTCTGTGGGCCCAGCACCGCCACGCCCCATTTATCGGGGTCGGCGGCAGTCTCCGGCCCGGCGCCTACATGGGCGCTCTCGCCCACCAAGCTGTTCTCGCCCAGGATGGCATATTCCACCCGGGCGCCTTTTTTCACCACCGCACCGGGCATGAGCACGGAGTAGGTGACTACGGCACCCTCCTCCACCACGGTGTTGTAGCTGAGGACGGTGTTCTTCACCTCGCCCCGGATGTCGCAGCCCTTGGCCACGGCGCTATTGCCCACATCGGCCGTCTCGGCAAAGAAGGCCGGCGGGCAGGAGGGCGTGCGGCTGTAAATGGGCCAGCGCTTATCCAGCAGGTTCAGCCCCGAACCCGGAGAGAGCATATCCATATTGGCATCCCACAGGGAGTCCAGAGTGCCCACGTCCTTCCAGTATCCCTCAAAGCGGTAGGCCACCATCTTCTCCCCGGCCTTCAGCATGGCGGGGATGACATTCTTGCCGAAATCATTGGCCGAGTCGGGGTCAGCATCGTCCTGCAGCAGGTAGGCCCGGAGCTTTTTCCAGGTGAAGATGTAAATGCCCATGGAGGCAAGATTACTCTTAGGTTGCTTGGGTTTTTCCTCAAAATCGGTGATAACGTCCGCTTCGTCCACATTCATAATGCCAAAGCGGCTGGCCTCCTGCCAGGGCACCTCCATCACAGAGATAGTGCAGTCGGCCCCGGTCTCCTTATGGCGGCGGAGCATCAGAGAGTAGTCCATCTTATAGATATGATCCCCGGAAAGCACCGCCACATACTCCGGATCATACAGATCTACAAATCCGATGTTCTGGCAGATGGCATTGGCCGTGCCCTTATACCAGGTGGCGCCGGTATTGCTTTGATAGGGGGGCAGGATATGTACGCCTCCGTTCATGCGGTCCAGCTCCCAGGGCTGGCCGCTGCCGATGTAGTTGTTCAGCTCTAAGGGGCGGTACTGGGTCAGCACGCCCACGGTATCTATGCCGGAATTGGCGCAGTTGGACAGAGGAAAGTCGATGATGCGGAATTTCCCCCCGAAGGGAACCGCCGGCTTGGCCATGTCCCCGGTGAGCACATAGAGCCGGCTGCCCTGACCCCCGGCCAGCAGCATGGCGATACATTCTTTTTTCACAGATGATTCGCTCCTTTCTTCCGGTTATACTTTCCAGCGCCCCGCAGATACACCGTACCCAGAGGCGGGATCCGAACAGCGATGGAGGTCTCGCGCCCGTGGGACGGAACAGCCTCCACCGGTATGGGTGTTTCATTGATGGCACCGCTGCCGCCCCATTGCGGGGCATCGGTGTTGAAAACCTCCTTGTATTCCGCCCTCTCCGGCACGCCGAAGCGGTAATTCTCCCGCAGCACCGGAGAGAAATTCACCGCGCACACAAGCTCCCGGCCCCGGCGATCCCGCCGGAGGAACACGATGACGTTGTTGTGGTTATCGTCCGGCACCAGCCAGGTAAAGCCGTCCCAATCCAGGTCGTTTTCCCACAGGGCCGGGGTTTTCCTGTAAAACCGGTTCAGCGCCCGGATGCACCCATGGGCGGCGGAGACCAATGGATCCTGCAAAACGCCCCAATCCAGCTGTCCGGCAAAATCCCATTCCTTCCACTGAGGCAGCTCACCGCCCATGAATAGAAGCTTGCACCCCGGGTGGGCCAGCATATAGGCTAAAAAGCCCTTCACACCGGCCAGCTGCATTCTCTCGTCTCCGGGCATCTTGCCCCGGAGGGAGCCCTTCATATGCACCACCTCGTCATGGGAGATGGGCAGCACAAACCTCTCAGAAAAAGCGTACACCATGGAAAAAGTGACATCCTTATGATGGTATTGGCGAAAATAGGGATCCATCTTCAGGTAGTGGCACAGGTCGTTCATCCAACCCATGTTCCACTTCAGGTCAAAGCCCAGCCCCTCGTTCCCCGTCACATGGGGCCAGGCGGTGGACTCCTCCGCGATCATCAGCGCGCCGGGCCTTTCCCGGTGAACGGTGCGGCACAGCAGCTGTAAAAACTCTACCGCTTCCAAATTTTCCCTGCCACCGTTTCGGTTGGGCCGCCACTGGCTGCGGCCGTAATCCAGGTACAGCATAGAGGCCACAGCGTCCACCCTAAGGCCGTCCATATGGTACTCCCGCAGCCACCACATGGCCGACGAGAGGAGGAAGCTGCGCACCTCGCCCTTTCCATAGTCAAAGACCCGGGTGCCCCAGCCCTCATGCTCCCATTTCAGGCTATCGCCGTATTCATACAGGCAGGTGCCGTCAAACTCCAGCAGGCCCTGCTCATCCTTGCAGAAATGGGCCGGCACCCAATCCAAAAACACCGCCAGGCCCGCCCGGTGGAGCCGATCCACCAGATACTTAAAATCCCGGGGGGTGCCATAGCGGGAGGTGGGGGCAAAATATCCCGTACACTGATAGCCCCAGGAATCATCCAGTGGGTACTCCGTCACAGGCATCAGCTCCACCGCCGTGTAGCCCATGTCCGACACATACTTGGCCAGCTCATCCGCCAGCTTTCGGTAGTTAAAGGGACTGCCATCGGCGTAGCGCCGCCAGGAGCCCGGATGCACCTCGTAAATATTCAGGGGCCGGGTCAGCAGCGGCTTGTCAGCAAGGCTCTTTTCCCATGCATCGTCCTGCCAATCATAGTCCAGAGGTGCCAGCTTACTGTCCGTCTCAGGGCGGGTGGCAGCGTGAAAGGCGTAGGGATCCGCTTTCCACACGATTCTCCCATCAGCCCGGGTCAGGCAGAACTTATATCTGTCGTAATCCTTCGCCCCGGGGACAAAGCACTCCCACACGCCATCTGCGCACTGCATGGGAATCTGCTCCCAGCCGGAAAAGTCCCCGGCCAGACGCACCGCCCGGGCGTGGGGCGCCCACAGCCGGAATCGGAAGCCGCCGCATTCGGGATGCGCCCCGAACCAATCCGCCGCGGCGCACCAGGTGCCGCCAAAAAAAGCCTCTTTATCCACCTGCGCCACCTCCTCATTCTCTCCATTCTATCATTCCGCCGGGACAGAGCCTGCCGAAACGAACGGAATCTGATTGCATTATTTTACCCTAATTCCCGCGCTCCGTCAAGAAACGTATACAGCGGCGACTACCCCCCGAAAGGGCAGCCGCCGCTGCATAATTCACTCCGATTGCTCCTGCTGCAGCGCAGCACCCATGCCGAAATCCTCGGCTGCGCTGCCGCCGTCCCGCCGGAGCATCTGCTCCATCACACGGATATCGCTGTCCACATCCATGGCATCGGATTGATAGAGCTGATCCAGCTGCCGCTCAAAGCCCGCCACGATCTTATCCATTGTGTCGGCAATGCGCTGCTTAGCCTGAGACACATTCCCGCCGCTGACGCCGGCCTCCTCAAAGTCAGCATAGCTATCCAGCAGCTTTTGGGTGGTGGGCAGGTAGTAGTTGAGAAAGGTGGACGCCTTGGCTTTCTTGGCCGGTTCCTCCTCCACAATGCGGAAAATTTTACCCGCCAGATCCTCCAGCCGGTCAATCTTGGCGCTGATGGCGGGGTCAGCAATGCGGTCATTGGCCCGGCGGATATCCCGCAGCTGGCCGCTGTAGCCCTCCTCCGCCTCCGCCGGGGCGGGCTGTGTCTCCTTTTGGGCCTGCTCCAGGCCCTCGGCCGCCTCAAAGGTGCGCACCAAGACGCCCCGGCCCAGGTCCAGGTAGGCCTCCTTACCCCAAAAGCCCTTCTGCACCATCTGCTCCAGGTCGTTTTCCACCCGGCGGGCGGACACATTTGCGGCTGCAGCCAGCTGGGATATGGTCACCGTGGGCTTCTTCCCGGCGATGGCCTGATACTTGGCATAGCGGCGCAGGCGGCGGCGCATCCAGTGGCTGCCCAGCAGCAGCCCCAGGCCCCCGGCGGTGATGCCCATGGGCCAAAATGTGTACTCCAAAAACGCTCTCCAGTTGCCGTACTCCAGGAAGAACAGGTTATCCCCCAACGCGTTAAACAGGATGATGGCGCCAATTACGGTCACCACAAGACCGATGTTCCGCATAACATTCGCATTGCTGTCAGAGATCTTTGGGGTACGGGTGATGCTGCTCTTGCGCTTCCTGCTCTGAGCCGCGGAGTCGCTCTTTTTCTCCGCAGCGGCGGGAGCAGCGGCAGCTGTCACGGCATCCTCCGGCTCGGCTGTAATGATCGTCTGCTGTGCGCCGGCGCGGTTTTTCTTGCGCTTGCTGCTGTCGGAAAGCTTGGCAAAAAGCACGATAAGGCCCACTGGCCACGCAAAGGCAAACAGGAGGGCAATGACAATCCACGACCACAGCTCATTGTTATCCGGTTTTTTCGGCTGTCTGGCTTTTCTGCTCTCATCCATGAGTCGTTTCCTCCTGCTCCATATGACTAACTGTTGTTCGATACATTTATTTTACTCTTTTTCCCTCTCTGCGTCAAGAAACGGCTGACAATCTTTATGAGATTTGCAGGCAGCCGGGAAACCGGCCGCCTGTGCGTTGTTTGTCAAAAGGTCTCGCAGAGCTCACGTCCGCAGACGCTAAAAATTCAGATCATTTTTCACCGCCATATGTGCGTGGGGAAAAATCCCTCTCAGGCGAGAAGCAGCGGACTGCGATCCCTTTGGCAGAAAAATCGAAGATTTTTCGCCAGAGGTTTTTATTTTCCCCGGCGCGTATAGATCCGGGCCAGGCCGCCCTCGGCGGTCTCCCGATAGCGCTGGTTCATATCCAGGCCCGTGTAGTACATGCTTTTCAGCACCATATCGTAGCTGATATTCCGGGTGCCGGTGAGGAAGTAGGCAATATTGGCGGAGTTGATGGCCCGCATGGCGGCCACGGCGTTGCGCTCGATACACGGCACCTGCACCAGGCCGCAGATGGGATCGCAGGTAAGACCCAGATGATGCTCCAAAGACACCTCGGCGGCATACTCAATCTGGTGGATATTATACCCAAATGCCTGGCAGGCAGCAGCCGCCGCCATGGAGCAGGCCACGCCTACCTCCGCCTGGCAGCCGCACTCCGCCCCGGATACCGAGGCGTTGCGCTTGGCCAACTCGCCGAACAGGCCCGCCACACCCAAAGCGTGGGCAATGTCCATGTCGCTGAGCTTTCTCTTGTCCCGGAAATAGTACAGCACCGCCGGCAGCACCCCGCAGGAGCCGCAGGTGGGCGCCGTGACAATGGTGCCGTTATCGGCATTCTGCTCGCTGACGGCATAGGCATAGGAGCAGACCTTCTGACACTCCACCAGCTCCGGGTGCTTGGTCTCCACAATATGGTCGTGCATGTATTTGGCCTTGCGCTGAATGTGCAGGCCGCCGGGCAGCTCCCCGGTGCGGGAGAGGCCCTCCTCCACGGAGGCGGCCATCACACGCCACACACCCATGAGATAGTCCCAGATCTCGGGTCCTTCGTTCATCTCAATATACTCTACCAAATCTACATACCTGTATTGGCAGAACTGCAGAATCTCAGCAAAGGAGTTCTCCATATAAATCTCCTCGCTCTCCATCTCCTGCTCCCGGCCCTCTATGACAATGTCGCCGCCGCCAATGCTATGCACCCGGATGCGGCCCAGCTCCTCCCCGCCCCGGAGGGCAATGAGGTCCATGGTGTTAGGGTGCTTTATATCCTCGGGCTCTCTCTCCGAGAAGATCACCTCTGCCGCCACGGGGGCAAGGGCCTCCCGTATGGCGCGGTCAGTGCCGTGGCCCCGGCCCGTCTTGGACAAAGAGCCATAGAGAATCGCCTGAAATTTATCTGCCTCCGAATGCTCCCCGCGGAAGATCACCGCCGCCCGGGCGGGGCCCATGGTGTGGGAGCTGGACGGTCCTGTACCAATTTTATAAATATCACGGATGGATTTCATGGCATTCACCCCTTCTTAGATTTTCAAGCGAATTATATCATAGCGGCCGAAAAAGGGCAACCCCGATCAAGCACCGAGCCCCAAACAAAAAAGCTGCGGTCCACCGGCGGGCCGCAGCTTTACCATTATATTTTATAATGTATATAGCAGTTTTACATGAGGAAAATTGATTCCACTATATTGGGCTATTAAAAATACATTACTACCCTTTCCAAAAAAATGCAAGACAAAAAATTAACGAATTATATATAAATTTTTTGTTAACATTTACCCTTGATTCTGTTAAGATTCCGTACTATAATCCGAACGTGTTTCAAAGTGAGCTTTCTATGCGAGGGGATTATGGCGGCATAATTTTCCTCGCAGTAGACTTTTCTCCTGTTTTTTTCAGCTGTATTGGTGCATTAAATGTAATTTGCAGTAATACAGCGATACTATATGATATGTGATAGGAGGCGGATTTATGCAGACCATGACACGGGCCGAAGCGGCAGATAAGCTGATAGACCGCTACGCCGGATATTTTGATATCTCCCCTGCCCAGGAGGAGCAGGCGCCCCTGGTGGCCACCTGCGATTTCCACGCCCATTCAGAAAAATATGTGCTCAGCCGAAAGGCAAAGCTCTGGGAGGCAGGCAGCCACGAATATGTGTACCTGTTTTCTGTGCCCCATCTGACGGAGGATATTTACAACTCCTGCCGGGACTATGCCTTGGAGCATGGCATGGCTAAGGTGGAGCCGGGTCCCACCCATATGTACAGCTACATCACCACGATGTTCCTGTGTGACAGCTGCGACAAGGCAGCAAAAAAAGCTCTGCGGAAATGCCGCATCTATAAGAGCTTCAAAATGGCCTTTTGGGGGTGGATGGATTTCCACTCGGGCCTGGCGGTGCTGGAGGAAGGAAAAGCATTTTCCAACGCCAGCGGAAAAAGTGCAGCACAGCTTTTGAATAAAACGCTGTTTTGTAAAGCAAAGAAACAACTGTTAGGAAAGGAGAAAACTTTATGAATGCTGCATTGTTTTTAATCATTGGCATTGTTGTGCTGGTCATAGGCTACATTTTCTATGGCGGCTGGCTTGCCAAGAAGTGGGGCATCGATAACAGCCGTGTTACCCCTGCTCATGAACTGGAAGACGGCAAGGACTATTGTCCCGCCAAGGGCCCCGTGCTGATGGGCCATCACTTCTCTTCCATCGCTGGCGCAGGCCCCATCAACGGCCCCATCCAGGCCGCTGTGTTCGGCTGGGTGCCCGTGATGCTGTGGGTGCTCATCGGCGGTATCTTCTTCGGTGGCGTGCATGACTTCGGTGCTCTGTTCGCTTCCATTCGTCACAAGGGCCAGTCTATCGGCGAGGTCATCGGCGATGCCATCGGCCCCAAGGCTAAGAAGCTGTTTATCATTTTCTCTTATCTGACCCTGATTCTGGTGGTGGCTGCCTTCGCATCCATCGTTGCCAACACCTTCAAGGCCACTTACACGGAGACCGGCGCCATTAACTATGAGGCGTCTGCCGCCAATGCTTCCACCGCCATCATCTCCATCATGTTCATTCTGATGGCCATCATCTTCGGCTTCTTCGTATACCGCCGCAACGCCAACCTGGGTGTTGCCACCATCATTGGTGTTATCGGTATCGCCGCTTGCATGTACATCGGCCTGAACTGGCATCCCATCTACCTGAGCTACACCGTATGGATGATCATTGTGGGTCTGTACATCGGTATTGCTTCCGTTACCCCCGTGTGGATCCTGCTGCAGCCCCGTGACTACCTCAGCTCCTTCCTGCTGTACGGTATGATTATCCTGGCTGTTGTAGGCATCATCGGCTGCCACCCCACTGTGAACATGCCCGCCTTCACCGGCTTCTATGATACCCTGGCTCCCAGCGGCACCTCCCTGGGTTATATGTTCCCCGCCCTGTTCGTGACCATTGCCTGCGGCGCTGTGTCCGGCTTCCACTCTCTGGTGGGCTCCGGCACCACTGCCAAGCAGCTGGATCAGGAAAAGGATGCCAAGCCCATCGCTTACGGCGGCATGCTCATTGAGTGCGCTCTGGCTCTGATCTCCGTGTGCGCTGTTGGCTACATCTGGGCCAAATACTCCTCCGGCGAGACTGTGACCCCCACCGTGGTGTTTGCTACCGGCCTTGCCTCCATGTTCTCCGAAGTGTTCGGCAGCGGCTGCTACAACGTGGTGTATTCCATGCTGATCCTGGCCGTTTCCGCCTTCTGCCTGACCTCCGTGGATACCGCCACCCGTCTGGCCCGTTACATGTTCCAGGAGCTCTTTACTCCTGCCGGACAGGATGTTAAGAGCCTCACCGGCTGGCGCAAGGTCATCACCAACCCCTATGTGGCAACCGCTATCACTGTAGTGGCTGGCGTTGTCCTGGGCCTGACCGGCTATGCCAAGATCTGGGCTCTGTTCGGCGCTGCCAACCAGCTGCTGGCTGCCCTGGGCCTGCTGGCTGTGTGCTGCTGGCTGGGTAAGGTTGGCCGCAACAACAAGATGTTCTACTTCCCCATGTTCTTTATGCTGGTGGTAACTCTGACCTCCCTGGTCTTCACCATCAAGGCACAGGTTGCCGGTATCATCGCCGGCGGCGAAGGCGTGGTGTGGTTCTACATCCGCGGCATCATCGGCGTGCTGCTGGTGATCCTGGCCATCGACCTGGTGGT
>OGIG01001099.1_pt1 | contig 17731 bp, 15 predicted proteins | sample 1571601 | NCBI WGS metagenome assembly OGIG01 (sample SAMEA2581953, study PRJEB24529) | metagenome | biome: Human gut stool | place: China | collected 2011 | reverse complement strand
TCCTAATTGCTGAAATCAAAGCATCTTTTCCCGAAATCCATGTGAATCTTCACAGAAGCAGACAATGGCCACCGCATAATCCATGCTATGCAGCAGCCACATATAACAACCATTCAACAAAAAACAGCAGGCTATTCCAGCACATACTGGTTCTTACCGCCATTCTTTGCCTTATACAGATTTTTGTCCGCACTATGGATAAAATCAGTCAGGCTATAATCTTTTTCCACAACCTTGTTTACCACACCCATGGAAATAGTCACGGTATCAGCCTCCTGGTGTCTTAAAAACGGCATCTTAGCTCTGTTTATCTCCCGGAACAATTTTTCCACAAACTTTTGCAGTTCCTCATCTGACTTGTCAATTCCAAGGATCACGAATTCATCACCACCGTAGCGGCTTGCAAAATATTCTGTTCCAGCTATTATAGGTATGATAGTGAACGGATTATACAATGTAGTAGATAGAATATTTATAACAGGAGTTGCACCAATAACATTAGATAGCACAACAAGCGGATTTAATATAGCAAGAGATATAACAAAAAACATAGAATTTAATGATATGTTAGGATTTAGTACAGAAGATGTGAAATACATAATGACCCAAATTGAAATACCAAAAGAAAAACAAAAGGAAAAAGCAAAGGAAACTTTAGAGATATTAGCACCTATTGCTCATAGGTTGGGAATACATTATATTAAAAGTGAATTAGAAGATTTATCTTTAAAGTATTTAAAACCTGAAATATTTTTTGATATTGCAGAAAAACTTAATACAACTAAGGTAGAAAGAGATTCTTATGTTAATAATATGATGGAAGAAGTAAGTAATTTACTTAAGCAAAATAAAATAAAACACGAAATAAAAGGACGCTCAAAAAGTATTTATAGTATTTATAAAAAACTTGATAAAGGAAGAAGTTTTAATGATATATATGATCTTCTTGCTATTAGAATTTTAGTTGAAAAAGAACAAGAATGTTATTTAGCTTTAGGGCTTATTCATTCAAAATATAAACCTATTCCTAAAAGATTTAAAGATTATATTGCTATGCCTAAAACTAATCTTTATCAAACACTTCATACAACTGTAATTGGTCCTGATGGAAATCTTTTTGAAATTCAAATAAGAACTTATGATATGGATAAAATAGCAGAAAATGGAATTGCTTCTCATTGGGCTTATAAAGAAGGAAAAAATGCTTCAGTTGAAATGCAAAACATAACAGAACAAAAGTTACAATTTTATAAATCTATTATTGAACTTAATGAAGAAAAATTAAGCAGTGAAGACTTTGTTAATACAGTAACAAATGAAGTTTTAAATAATAGTATTTATGTATATACACCAAAAGGAGATGTTTTTGAACTTCCTAAAGGATCAACTCCAATTGATTTTGCTTATCGCATTCATAGTGAAGTAGGGGATAAAACAGTCGGGGCTATTGTAAATAATAATATGGTTCCTTTGTCATATGAACTTAAAAATACTGATGTTATTAGAATAATAACTAATAAAGCAAGTCAAGGTCCTTCAAGAGAATGGTTAAATATTGCAAAGACAACTCAAGCTAAAAATAAAATAAAAGCTTTCTTTAATAAAACAAGTAAAGATGATTATATAACAAGTGGTAAAGATTTATTAGAAAAAGAATTAAGAAGAGAAAAAATAGCTATAACTGATTTTATGAAACAAGAAAGTTTAAATGAAGTCTTAAAAGAATTAAAATTAGATAGTCTTGAAGATTTATATCTTAATATAGGTAATGGTAAATACAGTGCTAAAAGTGTTGTAAAAAAACAAGATGAAGAAAAAGAAGAAGAAAAGCCAAAGAAAACAATTAATAAAATTTTTGATAATGATATAATTGTTGGTGATACAAATAATATAAAAACACATATTGCTAGTTGTTGTTACCCTGTACCAGGTGATGAAATAATTGGATTTATTACTAAAACTAATGGTATTAGTATTCATCGTAAAAACTGTTCTAATGTTGAAACTTTAGATGAAAAAATAATTGATGCAAGATTTAATAAGGTTACAAAAAATAAATATTATACTGAACTTCTTGTATATACTTCATCAAATGAAAATATTTTATTTGACATAATGCAAGCTGTTAATAATATAAATATTCAAGTTGAAAGTATGAATATTATTAGTAAATCTTCTTATTATGTTTATTTAGTGACATTATTTGTTAATAATACAACAGAAATAGATAAATGTATAAAAGAAATAAATAAAGTAAAACACGTAACAGAAACTATTAGAAAGGTAGATTAATAATGAAAGTAGTAGTACAAAAAGTATTAAATGCAAGTGTTGTTGTAAATAAAGAAGAAGTAGGTAAGATTAATTCAGGATTATTAATTTTTGTGGGATTTACACATAATGATAATATTTCTAACATAAAATATATTGTTAATAAAATAGTAAATTTAAGAATATTTGAAGATAATAACAATGTAATGAATTTAAGTGCTAAAGAGCTTAATAAAGAATTACTTGTGGTATCACAGTTTACTTTATATGCTGATACTTCTAAAGGAAATAGACCTAGTTATATAAATTCACTTAAACATGAAGAAGCAAGTGTTTTATATAATTTATTTGTTGAAGAATTAAAAAAATCTAATTTAAAAGTTGAAACAGGTATTTTTAGAAGTGATATGAAAGTAAATTTAATAAATGATGGACCAACTACTATTATAATAGAAAAATAATTATGAAAGGATGATGGTAATCTTGAGCAAACTTAATTTTAAATTAATTAATTTTGCTTTAATTACTATTATTCTTTTTTTCTTTTCAAAATCATTTTTCTTTATAAAAGATATTTTTGTTATATTAAAAACTATAACTTTACCAATAATAATATCTTTTATTATTTCATATGTAATAAATACTTTTTCTAAATTTATAAAAATAAATAAAAATATATCAAGAGTATTTATAATTGTATTAATATTTTTAATAATAAGTATTATTTTTTATTTTTCTATTCCGATACTTTTAAATCAAATAATAAGTTTATCTTATGAAATAGATGGAATTGTTATTAAAGTGAATAATGTAGATTTACAAGAAAAATTAGGGTATACTGCGAAATATCCAAGGTGGGCTGTTGCTTATAAATTTCCAGCTGAAGAAGTATTAACTAAGTTAACTGATATAATATTTACAGTTGGTAGAACTGGAAGAATTACTCCGAATGCTGTTTTAGAACCAGTCATTGTGATGGGATCTACGATAAGAAGAGCAACCCTTCATAATGAAGATTATGTAAATATGAAAGGTTTAAAAATCGGAGATATTGTATCAATTAGAAAAGCTGGAGATGTAATACCTGAAGTTGTTGAACCAAAACTTGAAAGAAGAAATGGCACAGAAAAAGAATTTAAAATGATAACAGAGTGTCCAATGTGTCATGAAAAAATAGAAAAAAGAGATAATCAAGTAGATTACTATTGTGTAAATCCTAATTGTCCAAGAAGAAATATTGAAAGTATCATTCATTTTGTTTCCAGAGATGCCATGAATATTGAAGGTCTTGGTGATGAAATAGTGGAAGAACTATACAATCTAGGTTTTATCAAAAATATAACTGATTTATATAATTTAAGTGATAAAAAAAGAGAAATCATGCAGTTTGATGGTTATGGTGAAAAAAGTGTTAATAAGATGCTTGATAATATTGAAAAAAGTAAAAATGTAAGTTTAGAAAGATTATTATTTGGACTCGGTATTAAAGAAATAGGTAGTAAGACAGCTAAATTACTTGCAAGTACTTATGAAAACATGGATAATTTAATGAATGCTTCAACTCAAGATTTAGAAAGTGTCCGTGATATTGGTCATATAACAGCATTAAGTGTTTATGAATACTTACAAAATAATAAAGAATTAATTGAAAAATTAAAAGAAATAGGTATAAATATGACTTATCTAGGCAAAACACTAGGTTTAAATGATTTAATTACTGGCAAAAGATTTGTTATAACTGGTACAATAGATGGCTTTAGCAGAAAAGAAATAAAAGAAATAATTGAAAGCTACAAAGGTGTAGTAAGTGAATCTGTTAGCAAAAATACTGATGTTGTAATTGTAGGTAGTGCTCCAGGTAGCAAATATAGTGATGCATTAAAGCTTAATATCATGATTTGGGATAATGATAAAACCCTAAGTGTTTTAAATAATTTGCCAAAAGCATAAATACATAGTATAATTAATATTACTTGAAGAGGTGAAAAATGAAAAAATTGAAAGAATTATGGGGGAATAACAAAGTACTTATCGTACTTGGAATAATATTAATAATATGCTTAATCGCTATTATTACAGTAACATTTTCTTTCTTTTTAGGAGGAAATAAAGGAGTTTATGGAGACCGTCTTAATGGTATTGATAAACATCCAGTTACAAACAACATAAAAAGTGAATATAAAACAAGTTTAGAAAGTGAAAAAAGTGTTACCAAAGTAAGTATAGATACTAAAGGTAAAATAATTTATATTATTATTAATTTTGCATCAGATACATCACTTGAAGATGCAAAGAATTTGGCAGCATCTAGTATAGAAAAACTAAATGAAGATATATTGTCATTTTATGATATTGATTTTACATTAAAGTGTGAAAAAAGCGAAAATAGTGAAGGATTTACAATTCTCGGAGCTAAAAATGTGGCAGGTTCTGGACTTATCTGGAACAATAATACCCCACTAGAAAGTGAAGAATAATGAAAAAAAAGAAGAGTTTAATTATTATAATTATCAGTATTTTAGTTGTAGCTGTTACAGCAATACTTCTATATACATTACTAAATGATAAAAATAAACTAACAGTAGCAGAAAGAAACTGGGTTAATGAAAGTATAGGTACAATTCAAAATATTAATGTTATTAATAATGTTAATGTCTTTGGTAAAGATGGAAGTGGAGTTTTCTATGACTTTATTGATAGTTTTGAAAAAGAATATGAACTTACTATCAATCCCATAACATTTAATGTTGGTAATAATCCAAGTGGAATTACTTTTAATGAAAAAACAAGTACTAATGATAATGATATAGTTTTTTATACTGACCACTATGTTTTAATTAGTAAAACAAGTGATTTAGTAGCAAGTGAAGAAAACTTAAATGGCAAAACAATAGGTATTTTATCATCTGATTTAAGTTATGTATCAAAATATATTAAAAAAGCAACTAATGTATCTTTTACTCAATTTGAGTCACGCGATGAACTAATTGAAAATATGAATGGTGAAGGAAATTATATGCTTGTTCCTTTAATGGAATATTTAGATGTTTATTTAAGTAAAGATTATAAAATTGTATATCATTTTAGTGATATCAAAAAATATTTTACATTAAGTGTTACTGATGACAAACTATCTAGTATTTTAACAAAATATTATAATAAGTGGGAAAATAAATTTGATGATGTTTACAATAAGAATTTATTTAAATCATTTACTCAAAATATGAATATAACAGATACTGAAGTAGATAGTATGCAAAGTGTAACATATAATTATGGCTTTGTTAACGCTTCTCCTTATGAAGTAATAATGGGTGGAAAATATGGTGGTATCGTAGCAGTTTACTTAAGTAAATTTAGCAATTTTGCTGGTGTTGAATTTAATTTTGCTAAATATAAAAACTTCAATAAGTTTACAAAAGCTATAAAAAATAATGAAGTAGATTTATACTTTAATTACTATAATTTCACTGATGAATTTTATCAAACAAGTGGACTTAATATTGAATATGTTATAGCACTTCCAAAGAGTAATAACACTGTTATTAAATCAATTAATTCTTTAATTGGTGAAACTGTTTATGTTCAAGAAAATAGTAAAATATATGATTATGTAAAAACTATCGAAGGCATTGATGTAAAAACATTTAGTAGTGCCAAAGAATTATTTAAATTAAATAAAAAGAATGTTAATTTAATAATAGATAAAAATACATTTGATTATTATAGTGAAAACAAACTAGATAATTATAGTACTAGATATACTGACTATATTTTAAATAATTACACATTTAAAGTTAAAACAAATAGTGCTCTATATAAACTTTTAAATAAGTATATAGATATATCTGATGAAAATGAAATGGTTATTGAAGGACTTTTAAATCATGCCGAAACAGTAAAAAGTGGAGGAATGATAACTAAAATTGCTGAGTATATTCTATATGTAGTTATTTTAGTAGCAGTTATAATTCTTGTAGTTTTCAAAAAGAGTAAGAAAATAACTATTGCTAGAAAAATCAAAAAAGATGATAAAATGAAATTTATTGATCAATTAACTAGCTTAAAAAATAGAAATTTCTTAAATGAAAACATAGAAACATGGAATAACAATACAATTTATCCTCAAACAATCGTAGTTGTTGATTTAAATAAAATTCAAGAAATAAATGATTTATACGGATATAATGAAGGGGATAAACAAATTAAAGCTTTAGCTAATATACTTGTTAAGACTCAACTTGACAATAGTGAAGTAATGCGTACTGATGGTAATGAGTTTGTAATTTATCTAGTGGGTTATAGCCAAAAACAAGTAAGTAATTATATCTTTAAATTAAACAAAGAAATTAAAAAGCTTCCATATGAATTCGGAGCAGAATTTGGATATAGTATGATACTTGATGATATCAAAACTATTGAAGATGCTTTAAATGAAGCCGTGGAAGACATGAAGAAAAATAAGGATAATAATAGCAATGAAGAAGCTTAAACTAGAACTAAAAGAGTTTTATGAAAACTTTAAAAAAGTTTTATTTAAACCTGAAATGGCAATTTTGCCAGGTCAACTAGCTTACTTCTTTGTTCTAGCTATTGTGCCAACTATTACACTGATAAGTTATGAAGCAGCACTTCTTAACTTATCAACTGATGTAATATATGATTTTATAGGTTCAGCCTTTTCCAGTGATATAGCAAGTATGCTTCTTGCAACAACATCAAGTAGTGAAAAAGGAATTGGTTTCTTTCTAGTAGTTATCGTAGGTTACTTTATAGCATCAAATGGACCAGCATCAATCATTATTACATCAAATACTATTTATGGTGAAAAACAAGAAGGTTTTTTTAGAAGAAGATTAAAAGCATTAATAATGACATTTGTATTAGTTTTACTATTTATATTCATGTTAATAGTGCCAGTTTTTGGTACTAAAATAATAGAATTATTTAAATTTGTTGATTTAAATAGTAATGTAACAGATAATGTATCAATGATAATAACTTTCTTGCAAGGACCAATTACTTGGCTTATAATGTATTTCTTTATTAAAATACTTTATACGATGGCCCCAAATAAAAAGGTAAGAAGTAAAAATGTTGGATATGGAGCTTTATTTACGACATTTTCATGGGTAATTATTACATATATTTATTCATACTATATAAATAATTTAGCTCATTATTCAACCTTTTACGGAGGACTAGCAAACATAGTTATTTTAATGTTTTGGTTTTATCTTCTTGCCTATGCTTTTACAATAGGTATGGCCCTTAATTATCGCAAAGAAGAAATAGAATTAGAAAAAACTGGAACTATAAATCCAGTAAAATAGAGAATAATATAATCATGTACTACGAGTATTACTTATGTACATGATTTTTTCTTCGATATAACCCTAGTATTAATTTATCTAAAATATATTGAGGAGTAATATTCAAATAAGACTTGCATAGTGTAAGTCTTGTTTTTTTAGTTAATTTCAAAAGGTGCCCCACTGGGGCACCTTTTATAAAATCATATAAATTAAGCAAAATAATTGTAAAATTTTTGAAAACATATTTACATTTTAGTAATATTTTGATAATATTTAATATATAAGAATAAAGAGGTGCAATTTATTATGAAAGATTTCATTTATGAATTATATCAAAATGATAATTTTACTTTGTATTTAACAATAGCTCTAGTAATTTTAATCATACTTTTTGTGATAGTATTTTTCTTTGGTAAAAAGGATGAAAAATTAGAAGAAACAAAAAGATTACAAAAAATAGAGTTAGATACATTCAAAAAAGAAGAGGAAGCTCCAGCTAAACTTGAAGTTAAAGAAGAACCAATACCACAAGAAAAAGAAAAAATAAAACCAATTGAAACAGTAAATGAAGAAGTAACAGTTACAGAATTTAAACCAAGTTTTGAAGATACTGATGAAGAAATTGAACTTCCAAAAGAAAATGTTGAAGTAAAGGTTAGCAAACCATTATTTAGTGACCATGAGGAAGAAGAAAGTCCAATCAGCATTAATGAATTACCAGAAATAAAATTAGATGAAAAAGATGAACAACTTGAAAGTGGTTTAGGTAATTTAGAAGCAATCAAAAATGAATTTGACAAGATTGATATTCCGGAAGTAAAAGAAGAACCAAAAGAAGAAAAGCCAATATTTAAACCAAGTCCTCAAATATTTAGTTCAGTATTTGTTAACAAAACAGAAGAAAATAAAAATAATAATAATGAAGAAGAAGTAGTAACAAAACTTCCAGAAAAAGAAGAAAAAACTGAACCCCTTATTAAGACATTTATAATTGAAGATGATGATGAAGAAATGGATTTACCAACATTAAAAAAAGATGAAGAAGAACAAAAACCACTAATAAATGAAGAACAAAATGAAAAACCAAGTCTTTTAGATGATGTAAGTGGTGAAGTTTACGAATTAAAATAGAGCTTAAGCTCTTTTTTTTCTTTACATATATTGCTTTAAGTAATAAATTAGTATAAAATAATAATTACAAGGAAGAGGTAAATATGAACGAAGATGTAAAAAAATATGGTATTATGTTATTTATCAGTATAATTGTTCTAATAATTGAATTAATTTTTAAAATTAAAGGTGTAATAGGTTTAATACTATGCATAGCAAGTATATATTTTATAATAGCGTTATCAATAAGAATACTAAGGTTAACAAATTTATTTAATGAAGAAATAATGGAGAAAATAGATATATTATTCTTTCTATGAAATATAAAAAAGTATATATAGAAATAACTAATAATTGTAACCTTAATTGTAGTTTTTGTATTCATAATAAACGAACACCTAAATTTATGTCAATGGATGAATTTAAAATAATTTTAAGTAAGTTAAAAGGATACACTAAATATTTATATTTTCATATTCTCGGAGAACCTCTTTTGCATCCATATATAAATGAATTTATTAATGAAGCAAGCAAAGATTTTTATGTAAATATTACCACAAATGGGTATTTAATAAAAAATATTAAAGATAATAAAAACATAAGACAAATAAATATATCGCTTCATAGTAATCAAAATAAAAAAGAAGAATATTTAGAGAATATATTTGAAGTAGAGAATAAATTAAAGAAATATACCTATATAAATTATAGATTATGGACAGGTAAAAATGATGAAATAATAAAGCTTTTAGAGAAAAAATATAATGTGAAAATTGAAGGCTCAAGAAAGCTTGAAGAAAATGTATTCATAGATTTTGACGAAGAATTTACTTGGCCAGATTTAAACAATAATATTTGTAAAACAAAAGGTAAGTGTTATGCTTTAAAAGATCACATAGGTATTTTAGTTGATGGCACAGTTATTCCTTGCTGTTTAGATGGAAATGGTAATATAAACTTAGGGAATATTTTTGAAAATAATTTAGAAGACATAATAAATAGTGATAGATGCCAAAATATGCTAAAAGGTTTTAAAGAAAGAAAACTAGTAGAACCATTATGTAAACATTGTGGTTTTATAGATAAACTAAATAAAGATGGAGGTAAAATATGAAAGAATACGCATGTAAAAATGAAGAAGCAATATATTTTGAAAAAATTGAAAGTGACTTTAGGACACCTTTTTTCAGAGATATAGATAAAATACTATATTCTTTAGCATTTTCAAGATATATGGATAAAACACAAGTATTTTCATTTAAAGAAAATGATCATTTAACTAAAAGAATGATACATGTTTTATATGTTAGTAAAATAGCTAGAACAATAGGTAGAAGATTAGGTTTAAATGAAGATTTAATTGAAGCTGGTGCACTTGGTCACGATTTAGGTCATACACCATTTGGTCATGTTGGTGAAGCAATATTAAATGAAATAAGTTTAAAAAATGGATGTGGATATTTTAATCATAATGTTCACAGTGTTAGACTTTTAATGAATATTGAAAATTATGGTAATGGTAAAAATATAACACTCCAAACGTTAGATGCAATTCTTTGCCATAATGGAGAAATCGTGGAAGGCATATATAAGCCATGCAAAAAAAGCAAGCAAGAATTTTTAAAAGAATATGAAAGTACTTATAAAGATAAAGATGCATGTAAAAAGCTTTCACCGATGACTTTGGAAGGTTGTGTAGTAAGAATTAGTGATTTAATTGCATACTTAGGTCGTGATATCGATGATGCAATTAGAATGAATCTTTTAAAATGGGAAGATGTACCAGAAAATATAACTAAAGTTTTAGGAAGCAATAATAGTGAAATCGTAAATACTATTATAAATGATATAATTAAAAACAGTGAAGGAAAAAACTATATTAAATTAAGTGAAGATGTATACAAAGCTATAAGTGATCTAAAAGATTTTAATTATAAAAATATCTATTATAAAGCTTATACAGATGAAGAAAGAAAACTTTTAAAAACGATGATAAATACTTTATTTGATACATATATGGAAGATTTAAAAACAAATAATAAAGAAAGCAATATAATTAAGTCTTATCTAAGTAATATGAGTGATGATTATAAGAAAAATACAAACGAAAGAATAGTAATTGATTATATTGCAGGTATGACAGATGATTATACATTAAAAGAATATAATAAAATTTTAAAAACTAAACATAATAATATAGAGGTGCAAAATGAAATATAAAACTTATAACTGTAATTCTTTTAATGTCCATACAATTAAAACAGATAAATTTAAAACTAGCCATGTTGAAGTAATATTTAGAGATATTGCAAATAAAGACGAAATGGGAGCTTATTCTTTTTTAGCAGATATGTTAAGTCAGTCGAGTAAAACATATCCACGTAAGAAAGATTTAATTACAAGATTTGAAGAACTTTACAAAATAATAGTTTATGCAACTACTTTGAGAGTGGGTAATGTTCTTGATTTTCATGTATCACTAGATTTCATTAATCCAGATTATATAAATGATAAAAATTATGTTGAAGAAGTAATTAAAACATTATTTGATATTATAGAAAATCCCAATGTAACTAATGATGAATTTGATTTAAAAACATTTAATATAGTAAAAGAAAGACTTAAAAGAGAAATTAATAGTTTAAAAGAAAATCCAATGAAACAAAGTATTAAAGAAGCTTTTAAAGCTATGAATGCTGATACTCCGACATCATATGAGCTTTTAGGTAATTTAGAGAGTTTAGAAAAAATAACTCCATCAAGTTTATATAAAACTTATAAAAATCTAAGAAAGAATTTTAAGGTAGATATATTTTTAATAGGTAATTTAGAAATGGATGATACTGTTTCATTAATAAAGAAATATTTTAAAAATAGATATATTATTGAAAATAAACTAGATTTAATGGTAGATAATAAAGAAATTAAAAGATTAGTTGTTAAAAGTATGGCATCTGATAATGTTCAAGCTAATTTAGTAATGATATTTAATTTAAAGAATTTAACAGAAATAGAAAAAAATATTACTTTCAATGTGTTTAATTATTTATATGGAAGCGGAGGTCTTACATCAAAATTATATCAAAGTATTAGAGAAAAAAATAGTTTGTGCTATGCTATAAGTAGTATGTATTTAAAATATGATAAGTTATTACTAGTGCATATTTCTCTGGAACAAGCAAATGTTAAAAAAGCTACATCACTAGTAAAAAAAGAATTAAAAAATATGCAAGTTGGTAATTTTACTGAAGAAGAACTTAAAGATGCAATTAATAATATGATAGTATCTTTAGATATGGCACAGGACAATAATGTATCTATAATAAATAATTATGTATTTCATGTATTTGACAACTTACCAATGCCTGAAGAAAGGGTAGAAATGTTTAAAAATATAAAAAAAGAAGATGTTATAAATGTTGCTAAGAAAGTAAAATTAAATACAGTATTTACCCTAGAAGGGAGAAATAAATAATGGAAGAGTTAAAACTAAAAGGATTAAATGAAACAATATATGTTTATGAAACTAAAACTGGTCTTAAAATATATATGTGGGTTAATGAAAAAATAAGTAGTATGTATGGGGCATTATCAGTAAAATATGGTTCAGTTCATACTAAATTTAAAATAGGAAAGAAAACATATGAAGTACCAAATGGACTGGCTCATTTTCTTGAACATGTTAAATTCAACATTGATGAAGATACAACAGCTCACGATAAATTTTATAAAATCGGCGGAGATTCAAATGCTTTTACAACATTTGATTATACATCATACTTAGTATTTGCAACTAAAAATAAAAAAGAAAATCTAGAAGAATTACTTGATTTTGTTTATACTCCATATTTTACAAAGAAAAATATAGCTAAAGAAAAGGGGATAATTGTTGAAGAAGCCAACATGGGAATAGATGACCCATATAGCATAGTGTTCTTTCATACATTAAAAAATACCCTACAAAAATCTAAGTATCGAAATACTATTACAGGAACACCAGAAGAAGTTGAAAGCATAACACTTGATGATGTAAAACTTGCCTATGATGCATTCTATCATCCTAAAAACATGTTTTTAACTATTACGGGTAATTTTAATCCATATGAAATGGCAAGTGTAGTAGAAGAAAATCTATCTAAAAAAGAATTTAAAGAATATTTAAATCCAGTAGTAATTAAAGAAAATGAACCAAGAAAAGTAACTAAGAAATATATGGAAGAAGAAATTAATTTAACATATCCTCAAGTGAAATTTACAATTAAAATGGATATGAATAGATTTAAAGACTATTCTAAATTAGAACTTAAAATATTAACAAATCTTTTATTTAATATAAATTTTGGGGCAACATCAAACTTTAGAGAAGAACTAATAGAAAAGAATAGAGAACAAGCAGAAGCTAATAGACAAAAAATTAGTGAATATGAGAAAAAATATAGAGATGAATATTATCAAAAAGAAAGAGATAAAGAAATTTCTGAAATTGAAACATTTTTAAAGAAAATAACTAATGCAAATGGTACAAGAGCATATTCTGATGAATCTATTGCTGACATGAGTTATGTTGAACTTTTAAATCTATATGAAGGAATAACTAGCAAGTTGACTGAAGAAGAAATAGAGAATATTAACTCAAAGGGTATAATAGAAGAACAAAAAGAAAATGTTGGTTTAGAAGAATTATTAAATGAATCCGTAGAAAAGAGAGAAGATTCACTTGCTAAAAAGAAGTTTATCGAAGAAAAAAGAGAAGAAGAAATAAAAGAATTTAAAGAATATTTAAAAACAGTGTTAAATGAAGATGGAGAAAGAAAGTATTCAGATTCAAAATTAGATGAAATGAGTTATGTTGAATTATCTCTTTTAGTTGAAGAAGAAAAGAAGTTACAAACTACTAAAACAACAACAACTGAAGAATTGGATAAAGAAGAACAAAAAGAATCTGATTCAAAAGAAAGTGAACTTGTTCAACCAGATATAGATGAAATTAATCTTAAAAATATTGAAAAAAACGCAACTACTCCAGAAACAGATCAAAAAATAATAGAAAATTATATAAAAGGAATTGACCTTGATAACAACAATATTCACTTAGAAAAAGATTATCTAATATCATCAGGAACACCTACAACACAAAATACTTGGATGGATGCAAAATATGGAGAATTTGCAGCAACTCCTAGAAATGGAAAAGCAGTTGAGGTAAATAGCTTATGGTATAATGGATTAATGATAATGACAGAATTATCAAAAAAATTTGGAAAAAGTGAAGAAGCAAAAAAATATGAAAAATTAGCAAAAAAATGTAAAAAATTTTTCCAAGAAAAATTTTATAATGCAAAAAGAAAATGTTTATATGATGTATTAGGAGATAACAAAATAAGACCAAATCAATTATTCAGCTTAAGCCTAACATATCCAATTATAGAGCCAAATTCAGAAATTGCATATAACACAATAGAAACAGTTGAGAAAAAATTATTAAACTCATATGGATTAAAAACTTTAGCAAAAGGAGAACCTAATTATATAGAAATATATGAAGGAGATGGATTTAAAAGAGACATGAGTTATCATCAAGGTATAACTTGGGTTTGGTTATTAGGTCTATATTATAATTCATTAAAAAATATGATAGAGGCAGAAAAAAGAAAAACCTATAAAACAAAATTACAAATAAAATTAAAGGAATTTAAAGAAAAAACAATAAAAACATTTGAAAAAGAAATTGAACAAAGAGGTTGTATAGGAAGCATTGCAGAAATATATGATTCCAAAAGACCACAAGAACCCAAAGGAGCAATAGCACAAGCTTGGAGTGTAGCAGAAGTTTTAAGAATAGTTATGTAAGAGAAAGAAGGGCAGAAAATGACAATTGATAATTTAGAAAAAGAATTAAAAATAGGAAAATTGAATTCAATATATCTATTATATGGAGAAGAATTATTTCTATTGGAAAACTGCCTAAAAAAAATAAAAGGCCTATTTGGCGAATGTGTAAAAGGTATCAATTATATTTTAATTGATGAACAAAATGTTTCAGAAATTATAGATGATATAGAAACACCAAGCTTTGGCTATGAAAAAAAATTAATTATTGCTAAAAATACAGGGTTATTCAAAAAAGAAGGAAAAAAGAAATCTGGAGATTTATATAAATTAAAAGAAAAGCTAATCAATTATATTAATGAAAATTTAAAAGTTATTGATGAAGCTGTTGTACTAGTATTCACTGAAGAAGAAGCGGATGAAAAATCAGATTTGCTTAAAACAATTGATAAATGTGGAGTAACTTGCAAATTTGATTTTCAAAAACCATATCATTCTGATTCTATTGCCGGTTACTGTTTACAATTGCTCTATATTCGTAACCTGCTCACTCTGTCCACAGATTTCTGACCAAGCCACTGCAAGCTTATATCCTTTTTCTTTAAGATATTCAAGTGCTTCGTGAAGAAAAGGTTTTTCGGGTACGCCGAAATCGTTGAAATATTTATATGAATATTCTCTGCCTTTTTGCTTGAAAAGCTTTGCGTCAAAGTCCTTTCCAAATTCGTTTTGCAAAATTTTAATAGCGGCTTGAGCAGTCATACCGAGTGTTTTATAGACCATATATCCTGCCTTGCCGATTCCCATTTCCTCGCCGACCGTATCCCAAGATTTCATACATACACTTTCGGTGTCAAACATAACGCCGTCCATATCAAAAACTACTGCTTTAAACTTCATTATCTAAAACACCTTCTTAAAAAATCTGTTCTTCTGCCGACGCTTTCAATTACGATTTTGCTTTTGCTTACCTTTATGTATTTGTCACCGTGGTGCTCGTTTACAAGTGTTTTGAGTATACCTCTTGCTATCGGTGCCGCCTGTGGAATGACAGGAAATGTAAGAAACTTTACTAAATCAAAATCTTTATTTATAGGATATTTCTTCATAATATTACCTTTTGTTGTTACAGTTTTTATTACAGTTAGAGCAATTGCCTGAGCAGGCATTTTTATGCTTTGACGAATATATTATAGCAGAAATAAGCAATATTACAATTAATATTAATAAAATTATACTTTGAATGTTCATTATAAAAGTCCTATAAGTGCAAAAATTCCGTGAGTAATGAACGCCATAATCCACGCAATTACACATTGAAAAACAACTACAAAGCAAGCCCATTTTCTTCCGAGTTCTCTTTTAATCGAAGCAATTGCCGCAACACAGGGAGTGTATAACAGACAGAAAACGAGAAGTGAAGCAGCGCCGAGTTGAGTGAGTAAGCTTGTTATTTTTACACCTGAGCCTAAGAGTACGGATAGCGTGGATACGACGCTTTCCTTAGCCATAAAGCCGGTGATTAACGCAGTCGAAATTCTCCAATCGCCAAATCCAAGCGGCTTGAATATCGGTGCAATAAAGCCCGCAATTGTTGCAAGTATGCTGTCTTGTGAATTTTCAACAAGATTAAATTTAGTGTCAAAAGTTTGCAAAAACCAAATTACAATTGTTGCAACAAAAATCACAGTAAATGCTCTTTGAAGAAAATCCTTTGCTTTTTCCCAAAGAAGCTGGCAAACACTTTTAGCACTTGGCATTCTGTAGTTAGGAAGTTCCATTACAAAAGGCACAGGTTCGCCTTTGAAAATACTTAACTTCATTATCATAGCCATAAATACGGCAGTTGCAATTCCGAGTGCATATAGCAAAATCATAACTATTGCGCTGTTGTTAGGGAAAAATGCAGCGGCGAAAAAACCGTAAATAGGAAGCTTTGCCGAACAACTCATAAACGGAGTTAAAAGGATAGTCATTTTTCTGTCACGTTCACTTGATAATGTTCTGCTTGCCATAACTCCGGGTACGGTACATCCGAAACCTATAAGCATAGGCACAATGCTCCTGCCTGAAAGCCCTGCTTTTCTTAACAGCTTATCCATAACGAATGCAACCCTTGCCATATAACCGCTGTCCTCAAGCAGAGATAGGAAGAAAAAGAGCGTGACGATTATCGGCAGGAAATTTAACACACTTCCGACACCGTTGAATATTCCGTCAATTATAAGCGAATGTATTACATCGTTTATATTTGCTTTTGTAAGTAAACCATCAACTAAGGTTGTAAGGTGACTTATTCCTAAATCGAGCAAATTTGAAAGTCCTTTGCCGATTACGCTGAATGTGAGCCAAAATACAAGACCCATTATTGCAATAAATGACGGAATAGCCGTGTATTTACCCGTAAGTATTTTATCAATTTTAATACTTCTTGCGTGCTCCTTGCTTTCGCTCGGCTTAATAACTGTTTGCTGACAAATGCTTTTAATAAAATGAAAGCGCATATCGGCAATTGCGGCGGCTCTGTCAAGTCCACGTTCTTGCTCCATTTGAACAATAATATGTTCAATCATTTTAATTTGTCCAGTGATCTGATGGAACCATTTCGTATTTTGGTCGATCGGCTTGTATATCAAATGCAGCCGGTGGAATTTGATACAGAAGAAAAACTTAGAAGCCGCAAATCTAATTGGAATTTCTGCCGCCTCGGCGTGGTCTTCGATAAGATGCATTATTGCGTGGATACATCTATGTACTGCTGTTTGCTCGCTTGTTCCGTGCGAAATGCAAAAATCCTGCCTGCCGGGGCATTCTCTGTATTTTGCAATATGCAATGCGTGGTCTGTCAGCTCTTCAATACCTTCATTTTTAGCAGCTGAAATCGGAATGACCGGAACGCCAAGCAACTGTTCCATTTCGTTTACAAGCACGCTTCCGCCGTTTTTACGGACCTCGTCCATCATATTAAGCGCCACAACCATAGGAATGTTAAGCTCCATTAACTGCATTGTCAAATATAGATTTCTTTCAATATTGGAAGCGTCAATAATATTGATAATCCCTTTTGGCTTTTCATCTAATAAAAATTTTCTTGTTACTATTTCCTCATTGCTGTAAGGAGACATAGAATAAATGCCCGGCAAGTCTGTAATAAGTGTATCTGCGTGATTTTTTATTTCTCCGTCTTTTCTGTCAACCGTTACACC
>OGIG01001096.1_pt1 | contig 17750 bp, 19 predicted proteins | sample 1571601 | NCBI WGS metagenome assembly OGIG01 (sample SAMEA2581953, study PRJEB24529) | metagenome | biome: Human gut stool | place: China | collected 2011 | reverse complement strand
TTTTGATCATTTCCAGGAATGGCTTGATGAGCAGCCTCTCGAAGACAGCCTTCAGTCATCCAAGTAATAAAAAATATAACATGAAGCTATCACAATTTAACTTTAAGTTGCCAAAAGATCAGGTGGCACTTTATCCACATAAGGCAAAGCACGTGGTAAAAACGGCTAGTGGTGAACGTACATTCGAGATTACTCGCCGCGACGAGTCCCGACTCATGGTTCTCCACAAGAAGTCAGAAACCATCGAGATGTACAAGAAAGATGAGAAAGGCAAGGATATGGTTGATGCCGATGGCAATCCAGTATTCCTGCAGTTCAAGGATATCGTGAATTTCTTCGAAGAGGGCGATACCTTCATCTTCAACAATACTAAGGTATTTCCAGCCCGTCTTTACGGCACCAAGGAGAAGACCGATGCCAAGATTGAGGTGTTCCTGCTCCGCGAGCTCAATCCGGAGATGCGCCTTTGGGACGTATTGGTAGAGCCTGCCCGCAAAATCCGTATCGGCAACAAGCTTTTCTTCGATGATGTCAACGAGATGGTTGCCGAGGTTATCGACAATACTACCAGTCGTGGCCGTACCCTCCGTTTCCTCTATGATGAGGATGGCAATCATGATGTCTTCAAGCGTTCGCTCTTCGCTCTGGGCGAGGCTCCACTGCCACGCTACGTCATCGATGCCCGTGAGGATCATCACGCTACAGAGGATGATATGGAAGATTTCCAGTGTGTTTTCGCTGAGGTAGAGGGTGCCGTTACAGCTCCTGCTACCGGTCTTCACTTCTCCCGCGAGCTGATGAAACGTATGGAAATCAACGGAATCAACGAGGCTTATATCACCCTGCACTGCGGTCTGGGCAACTTCCATGATATCGAGGTTGAAGACCTTACCAAGCATAAGATGGATTCAGAGCAGATGATAATCAGTCAGGAGGCATGTGATTTGGTTAACAAAACCAAACTTGCCGGCCATCGCGTCTGCGCTATCGGTACCAGCGTGATGAAGGCAACTGAAACGGCAGTCGGAACCGACGGTATGATGAAGGCATTCGACGGATGGACCAACAAGTTCATCTTCCCTCCATACGATTTCGGTCTTGCTGACTGTGCCGTAGCCAACTTCTATCATCCGGAGTCAACTCTGATGATGAGTACAGCGGCCTTTGGCGGTTACGAGTTGGTTTACGAGGCATATAAGATGGCTGTCAAGAACGGCTACATGTTTGGCTGCTATGGTGATTCATTGTTGATACTTCCAGATTAAACAGCGGTATAAACAGTTTTTATACACCTATAAGTTGTTGGTATACTGAGTTTTAGTTTAGTTATCCACAATTTTATAAAAGTGTGAATAAGTATGTATCAGGTATATTTAAGTCTCGGTACGAATTTGGGCAACCGAAAGCGCAACATTCGCGAGGTAATAGAAAAGATAGGAGAGCAGATTGGTGTGGTAGAGCGCCAGTCTGCTCTTTACGAAACCAAGCCTTGGGGCTATTCATCTCCCAACGACTACATCAATGCCTGTGTGCTGGTTCTCACCACGATGGCCCCTCGTCAGGTGCTGGAGGCTACGCAGCGCATAGAGCGCGAAATGGGGCGCACCATGAAGTCGGAGGCTGGCGAATACCATGACCGCATCATCGACATCGATATCCTGATGATAGATGACTTGGTGATAGATGAGCCCGATTTCAAGGTTCCTCATCCATTGATGGAGGAGCGTGATTTCGTGATGAAACCGCTGAAGGAGATTTATTCTAAGTAATTTAATTTTAGCATGTGGTTCAAGAACGGGCTGGAAACTCAAAAGTTTCCAGCCCGTTCTTCTGTTTCTTATCTTTCTGCTTTCCTGCTGCGTTCTTTCATCCATACAGATGGCGTAACGCCTTCTGATTTGGCGAAGACGCTTGAGAAGTAAGGCAGGGAGGAGAAACCTACGCTGTAGGCGATATCCTTCAGTCGGGCATCAGGATGCTCGCTCATCATTTTCTTGGCCTCTTTCAGGCGCAGACTCGTTATCCAATTGCTGAAGTTCATGCCGAATTCTTCCTTGATGAAGGTAGAGAGATAGGTCTTGTTGGTATACAGTCTGGCAGAAAGATCATCTATCGTGAACTGTTCTTCCAGGTATGATTTCTCCAGAATCCATTCCGTTACCCTCGGGCGCAGCTTTTCTATGTATGCCTTCTTCGGGCTGATTTCTCCGTTCTTTTCCTTCTCTGCCACTTCTTCTTCCTCAGTCTTTTCTTCATCGTAGTTTGCCTTCATCAGCGTCTCGTATTCAGAGGCATAGTTGATGATATTGACCAGGATATAGAGGTTCATGGCTACTACATAGAATTGCACCAGCCAGTTGATCAGCGCACCTGTACGGATGGAAATCACGCCCAGTATCAGCATGCCATAGAAGAGCCAGTGACTCACCTTGAGCCATCTGATGAAATGGTTTTTGTCGTTCGAGAAGTAGTTTTCAAAGAGCGCGTTGCTTCTCAGGTAGCACCTGTTGAAGTAGTAGATATGTCCTATGAGCATCTCCAGCAGTCCCAGCAGGGCGATAAGCAGCAGGGGTATCTGATAGTCCTTCAGGGCATCCGTCATGGCGATGAGGGCGAAAAAAGCCGTCATTACGAACTTCACGGCAATCACCTTGCAGCGTTTCCGGGAGATATAATGCGGGTCGAGGAGACTGCTGAGCGAGAAGCTGAAGCAGATGCCCATCAGATAAAAGAGGATGATATCGAAACAGGGAACCCAGTTGTTATATTCCGTCCAGCTTCCGGTAAATGAAGCAATCCAGATCCATATATTCAGGCTGATGAGCAGCATCCCTCCTGCCATCAGACTTTTTGATCTGCGGAAGGGTTTGTATACCTTTGTATCTGGTGTTTTGAAGAGAAAAAGGATGATAGCCAGCATCAGGTAGATCATACTGGTTATGGTTACTAGTTCAACGAAGTTCTGTTCTAAAAAGTGAATCATACTTTCTGTATTTATGTTCTATTAATAGTCTGCAAAGTTACTAAAAATAAATAAGAGAGCGCTATGTTTAAGCTTTTTTAAAACTAGTAATTACCTTTGCGTTTTTTTAAAAACTTCCCTGTAGACAAGAATAGTGGTGTGAATACTGATTATTTGTCGGAATTTAGCGTTTTAACGCAATTTATTTGTCGGAATTTAGCATTTTAATGTAATTTTTTTGTCGGATTTCGATATTTTTATTATTTTTGCAGCTGATAATCAAATAATTAAGAAGATGCAAGAATATATCAGTAGAAATATCGATAAAGAACTCATCGCTTGGAAAGACGATTCCATGCGCAAACTACTCTTGCTCCGAGGTGCTAGACAGGTAGGAAAATCATCTGCCGTCAGACACGTTTCCATCCTCCCTCTCTATGCCTTAGCATTAATGAGAAAATAATTCGGATTACCCCGGAATTGGCCGTTTTATAAAAATTGTCTATTTCGTAGCATCATATATCGACAAATAAGCGGAGAATGGGGTGATTCCACATCACCCCATTCTCAAAAAAAAGCCCCCGATGCGTGCAGCACCGGGGGCTTTTGATATATAGAATAAGTCTCTCTTTTTATGCGCTACAGCTGGTAACTCCGAGCGTAGTAGCGATAGCTGTAAGGAAGGATATTGCAATCTGCAAAATTGTTTTCCAAGTATTTACTTTCATCATCTTTAATTTTTTAATGTTAAGTGTTAAATGTTAACTTTTGTGCCGCCTCAAGCAAGCTTTAGCCCATGTTTCCGGCGTCGCCTTCGGTTCCGCCGCCCTCCTGAGAGCCACCGCCCTCCTGGGTTCCGCCACCGGTAGTACCCGAGCCGCCCTGGTTAGTACCACCACCGGTGGTACCACCGCCCTCCTCTTCGGTGCCGGTATAGCCGCCGTACTCCTGAACCTTGCACTTCTTGCGAAGCTCAGCATTACTCCAGCTTTTCGTATTACGTACAATAAGATGTACGCCGTCCACGCTGGCAGCCGTCACCTTCTCCTTGGTATCCTCCGCTTTGGAGCTCATGCCGATGGAGAACAAACCGAGGTCAGAGAGACGCACGCTCTTGCCATCGAGAATCAGCTCCTGCAGATGGTCGAGTGCATCCATCAGCACACCGTGGATGGTACCACGAGAGTAAGGTGAGCCGTGATCAGAGATATGCGTTACGAATCCCTCGAAGTCCACTTCGCGGTCCGTCACAGCAGTGGCATACCACTTCTTCTTACCTGCGTTTTCACCAGTCTGAGGTGTGCGCTGTACTTTACGATATTTCAATGTTCCTTTTACTTCCATGATCTTAAATTTTTAAAGGGTTAATAAAATGTTGATTGTTAACTTTGTGGGGTGCGCTTTGTCGAGTGCAGCCTTCTTGAATCACGATGCAAAGAAAGTGCAAACGAGAACAGAGCTAAGCTTGCTTAAGCTTTGTCGAGTGCAGCCTTTCTTCGAACGACAGTGCAAAGATACTGCAATTTCCCGATACCACCAAATTTCAGCGTGTGATAAGGCGCGATTTTCAGCACGCTTTCAATCCGAAACCTGTTAAACAATCTAACTCGCCGTTTTGCGCCCCGCAACTCATACTTTTTTAGAAGAGAAAACATAGAGTTAAAGAGAAGAAAACATAGCAGCTTATTCAGTATTCAGTTATTCAGTTTTTTTTTAAGGGGTTACTTTTTACCCCCTTAAAAAGTAAAGTTTATATACTATCTATATATCTATATATATATAATATAATATAATAATAAAAATACATTACAAAATAACAAATTCCTTTCTTCCGGGTTTTCAAACCCTTTATCCATGTAAGGGTTTAAAAAAAAACTGAATAACTGAATACTGAATACGGATGGTCTTACCCATGCCCCCTGTTTTAAGGTGTATGGGTAGTTGCTGGTATATAAAAATAACATTTTAAATTCATTATTATTAGTTGGTCAACGAACCATCTCATGTCATTTGATACTTTCTTCATAATTCTTTTCTTTTGATTCTATTTCGCGAAGATACAAAAGAATCCGAATAATCGGATACCATTTCATCTTTCTTATATATTTCGCGTACTTATAAACATTCTCCCCTTGCCAGCAACTTTTTATAAAACTTTCTCCCGGTTTTCTTGCATGTTTCGAAATAAAAGTTTATCTTTGCGGCAGATTTACAGAATCTAAATTGATAATTTATGGGTAGATACATCAACCCCTTTACCGATTGGGGCTTCAAGCGTCTCTTCGGTCAAGAGTTCAGCAAGGACTTGCTGATTAATTTTTTGAACGACTTGTTTGAAGGTGAGTTTCAAATCAAGGACGTAACATTCAAGGATAAGGAACAGCTTGGAGATACTAATGATCTCCGTGGCTGCATCTTTGACATCTATTGTGTTACCGACGATGACAAACATTTCATCGTTGAGATGCAGAACAGATGGGTACCTTTCTTTGTGAATCGTTCCATCTATTATGCTAGTAAGGCTTTTGTTGCCCAACGCAAGAAATTTGATGAAGCTGGTGTCCGCACAGCTATTTTATACCAGTTTGTACCGGTTTATGTGGTTTGCATCATGAATTTTATGCCAAAGGAGCATGAGGTGACAAAGTTTAGGACAGACGTTGCTTTGAGGGAGAAGTCTAGTGACTCGATGTTTTCTGACAAGCTTCGTTTCATCTATCTTTCTCTTCCTTTCTTTGATAAGAGTGAGGAAGAATGCGAGACAGGTTTTGAAAAATGGATTTATGTTTTGAAGTATATGGAAGTATTGGAAAGATTGCCGTTTACGGCGCAGAAAAAAATATTCGATCATCTTGCTAAATTGGCGGATGTTCGTTGTTTGAGTAGTGAGGAGCAGGAAAAATACGATGAAAGTATTAAGGCCGCTGATGATTACTACTCCGGCCTTTATGGCTCTTATGTTGAAGGAGAGGAAAAGGGAATTGCTAAAGGTAGAGCAGAAGGAATGGCTAAAGGTAGAGCAGAAGGAATGGCTAAAGGAATGGCTAAAGGAATGGCTAAAGGAATGGCTAAAGAAAAGTTAGACACAGCTTACCGCCTTTTGTCAATGGGTCTTTCTGAAGCGCAAGTATCAACGGCCACCGAGCTTCCGCTGGAGGAAATTCAGAAAATGAGGAAATAAGAACTGGCATTGAAAAATTGATTTCTGTATTGAAGTATATGGAAATGGATGAAGTATTCAAAAATTTGCCATTAGCGGAACAAAAGAAGATGCTTGATCATCTTGCAAAATTGCCAGATGTTCGTTTCTTGAGTAGTGAGGAGCGGGAAAAATACGATGAAAGTATCAAGGCTATTGACGACTATTACTCTGGCCTTTATGGCTCTTATGTTGAAGGAGAGAAAAAGGGAATAGCTAAAGGAATGGCTAAAGAAAAGTTAGACACAGCTTACCGCCTTTTGTCAATGGGTATGTCATGGTCGCAAATCATGCAGGCTACTGGATTGACAGAAGAAGAATTGAAGCCGCTTCAGGCGTAGTGTATATTTTGGCTGCACCCTTTCAAGGCGTATGGGACAAAACTTGCGAAAGTTCAATGACTAAATTTATTGTAAAACAGAAGATTGCTCTGGCTGTGTTGGGAATCATCAGTATGAGTGTTGATATCGTAGTTAACCTGAAAGGCATTCTTACCTTGAAAACCACTTTTGCGAGATTTTTCTTGCGGAAAATTTTGTGATTTCAATAATTATTCGTATCTTTGCAGCGTCAGTCCTCGCCAAGCCTCTTAACAATGCTCAAATCGTGCGAGGCGTTTTTTATTTATACACATTTGAATATGGCAAATCTTATACCTTTTACAAAACGATTTGAATCTTCAGAAAATCTCGTTAATTTGCTAGAATCACGAGGTTTACAGATTTATGATAGGAACAAAGCCATACAGTACCTTGACAATATTGGTTATTACAGATTGTCTGCTTATATGTATCCTTTGTTGAAGATGCCCAAGACAGCACATTTATACAAGGAAGGTTCATCCTTCAAAAAAGTGATGATGCTTTATCGTTTTGATAAGAAACTGAGACTACTCATGTTCAATGAGATAGAAAAGATTGAAATTGCTATCAGACGGGCAGTAATGCAAATAACAGCAGATATGACGGGCAATCCTTTTTGGCTTACTGACTCTTCTTATTTCTTGGATAGTTCCAGGTTTAATGAAACAATGCGAGCTATATCCAAGGAATACAGCAAATCCAAGGAGGAGTTTGTTCTTCATTTCAAGCGAACCTATTCTGAGCCATATCCACCATCGTGGATTTTAGGCGAGCTGCTCACTATTGGAAATGTCAATGCTATTTATCGTAACATCAAACAAAATCGCATACGCAAACGCATAGCTAAACGTTTTGGTTTGCCTATCAATGTGTTTGAGTCATGGCTTACAGTTATTGCTGTTACTCGAAATGCCTGTGGTCATCATTCAAGAGTATGGAACAAACAGAATGCTATTCAGCCAGCGATTCCAAATAGTCCTGAAAGAGAATGGATAACGCTACCAACAGATTCCATGCGTGCTTACTTCGATCTGTGCATCATCAAGTACTTTCTTAATGTTATATCCCCCAATAATGATATGCAATCCAAAATAACATGGTTGTTCATTCGGTTTCCCGAAATTGACTTAAAAGCTCTCGGCTTTCCGCAGGGATGGCAAATGGAACCATTATGGAGGTAATTTCAAGTGAAACTGCTATTTTGTGCAAATCTATGTGATTCTGTATTCAGTTCCATCGGTTGTAGGTAGTTCGCAAAACGAAAATAGCTTACAGAATGAAGAAATTTTATAGCATCTTCTTCATCTTCGATTGTCAGCTCGCGTTCTTTCAAAATGTCAAGTTGACAATAAAAATCCATTGCTTGTTTTGTGTACTGCATATTACTTCAGTATAATATAAAACACGAAGTCCTGCCGTGGTACGCTTTCAAGAAGAGGCGTGGCAGGAACTGTTGCTGCAAAATTACTAATTTCATTCCAAAATGCCAACTTTTTGTTTAAGAATATGCATTCTAAATATGCTATTTAATATTGTATAACGGAATTTCGGCGTATTTTTTTGATATTGGTATCACTAAGTTAAAGTAACGTTAAATATGCAACTTGCTGAGCATCGTTACGCTTTTTTGTTTACCTTTGCATTTAATAATTATTAGTAGTACCAACGATGAGGCAACGAAATAAATCAGATAAACTTCTGGTATGGGTTCCTGAGCATGGATGGATATTCCATCATACGAGTGAATCTACGTATCTGGAAGTGCTTAGGCTTATTGGAGGAGAACGATTGAGTAAAGTCGCTCTTGAGATATCTCATCTGCCTGTATTTACGAAAGAACCCTATCTCCAGTTTGCTAAATACATGAAATCTATCGGGCATGGATGGTTTGTGAATACCGTTGGTGGAACTAGTAATAAATATCTTCAGCTCAATACGATTAATGACAAACTCCATTTGGGCTTGAAGGTGAAACTTGTGCCAGAAGAAATACTCAATCATATGGAGGCGCAAAACCTTAAAAATCAAGGTGTAAATATAGATTTGGGTGAAAAGCGAACTCGTAAACTTGATGATACTCTTTTGGTAGATTTTGATGGACAGACGTTTGATTTGAAACATCGAAATGGGCGTGAGGTATTTGTTAAATTAATAGAAAGTATTGGTGCAAGGGATGTTAGTAAACTAAATCTGACGAATGGTTCCGAAGATTTAGTTACGTCTATGCAGGTTTATTCTAATCAGCTTCCGTGTGGTGATTTCTGGGTTTCTGTTCCTAACTCAACGAAAGGCAAACACAAAATAATTCTCACAATTAAAGCTATGTTGAAACTCGACCTGACAATTACGACTTTATCCAAAGAAGAAAGACGTGATAGACAACTCGAGAAACTGAAAAGCGAGATGGGTGAGTTAATGAAAAAAATGGCTGATATGAATAGTGATGAGATTAAGTAAATAATGATATAAACATAAATTATGGAAAAGTATATATTAAAATTGTTTTGTGTTCTTCTTATGGTTTGCTCTAGTTGCCTTGTTAGTTGTTCAAGTGATGATGATCATTATGACGAACCTGCTCTAGAGGAGGTTCGCTATTATGTGAAGTATGAGGTTCATATGAATATAAATAGATCAGCTTTGGGCGTATCGATACAATGCCAGGGAGATAAAAAAGAGGAGCATTTTAGTACCAAGAATCCTAGCTGGGAAGGAACTTTTGGTCCTTTTAAAAAAGGGCAAAAAGTTTTCTTGAAAGTGTACAGTGAGGCAGTGGTAACATCAACGAGTGACAGCTATGTAAGAATTAGTGTAAGCCGGGACAAGGAACCTTTTGTGTTGAGGGAAGAACTAAGACGTTCGGACAGTACTAAAAGTTATGAAATTTCTGCAATTGTAGAATAAACCGAATGGCGAGATAACATTGCTATTGAAATCGATTCACTATATACTATAATTTTGAAAATTAACAATTAAGATTATGAGAAATTTTACTTTATTTAAATGTACGGGGTTATATGTCCGTAAAGTGTCAAACGGCTTTTCTAAGCGTACTGTCATTTTGCTAGTTATGATGATTATGATGACTGGCAACGCTTTAGCTGGTGTCAGTTACGAAGTAATTGATGGCTTTAAATATTTACTAAATTCCGACTCCAAAACAGCCTCACTTGTTGCTAATACCGAAAAATATACAGGTGATATTGTGATTCCGGAAAATATTAAAGCGAAAGATGGAAATACATATTCTGTAACTTCATTTGAGGATAATTCTTTCTGGGGATGTAGTGGCTTAACATCTGTTTCTATCCCTTCGTCTGTTACATCTCTGGGAAATTATTGTTTTAAAGATTGTAGTAATTTGGCTTCTATAAACGTTCCTTCATCTGTTACAAAGATGGGGCAAGAATGTTTCTATAATTGTAGTCGCTTGGCTTCTGTTACCATATCTTCAGCTGTAACATCCTTAGGTGATGGTTGTTTCTATAATTGTACCAGTTTAGCTTCTATTACGATTCCGTCGTCAGTTACATCTCTTGGGGAGAGGTGCTTTTGGTACTGTAGTAAATTAACTTCTATTATTATACCTTCATCTGTTACATCGATAGGACAAGAATGTTTTTATAATTGTAGTGGCTTGACTTCAGTTATCCTTCCTTCTGCTATTAAATCATTGGAATATCAGTGTTTTAGTGGCTGTAGTAGCTTGGCTTCTGTCAAGATTCCGTCTTCTGTTACTTCGTTGGGGCAGTTTTGTTTTAGTGGTTGTAGTAGCTTGACTTCTGTTACGATTCCATCATCTGTAATATCAATAGGAATGTCTTGCTTCAGCAAATGTAGTAGTTTGCCTTCTGTTACTATCCCTTCATCTGTTACATCGCTGGGTGCTTTTTGTTTCGAGCATTGTAGTCGTCTTGAAACCATGTATTTTAAGGGTAGTACACCGAGAAATTTATCGGATGCATCTATCTCTACGACTTGCATATTTAACGTGCCAAGCGAATACCTAGAGGATTATAAAAAAACTCTAGGTTCTTATTATAAATATATCTACGCCTGGAACCCAAGTGAATCTGGTGATGATACCAAGCCAGTTACTCCATGCGCCACACCATCTATTTCTTACGCATCAGGAGAGTTGAAGTTCGCTAGCGAAACAGCTGGCGCCGAGTATCATTATACAATTACGGATGCTGATATGGCTTCTAATGCTTATAACAAGGAGGGCAAGGTTACTCTTTCTGCTGCCTATCAGATTTCTGTTTATGCTACAGCTGATGGTCATACAGCATCTGATAAGGCGGAGGCTACGTTGTATTGGATTAATGCTAACCTGGATAATGGTACCAACATCAATCAGGTAAGAACACGTGGCGTGGTGGCTTCGGCTCATGATGGCATCATCAGCCTCTCGGGCCTTGATGATGGCGAGGTGGTGAAGTTCTTTGCTGCTGATGGCAAGTATCTCGGCTCTACGGTTGCAGCCAACGGTGCTGCCTCTTATGCTGTATCCGAGTCTTTGGTTATCGCCAAAGTGGGTAAGGATTCTATCAAGATTGCAATGAAATAAGGATTGTGCAGAGCGATGCACCTACCGTAAAATCATAAAAGTAAGGGGAAGAAGGCGAGTAACGTAAATTGCTCACTTTTTCCCTTTTTTTTGTATACTTTTCTGAGAATCATTAAAAAAATCGTATACCACCTCTTCTTTCAAGATTGAGGAAGTAAATTTAGTCTATCTTAAATGGAGAAGATATATGACTAAATTTATTGTAAAACAGAAGATTGCCCTGGCTGTGTTGGGAATCATAAGATTGTAGGAGATAAACACCTATTATCAGCATTCACCTCCTACTCGAGTATATATTAGTTAAATCTAAAAAAATTAATAACCAGGATTCTGGTATTCTGCGCCATTAATAATACCATTTGTAAAGGTTGTTGAAATTGGACGAAGAGCATACTCTGGTTTGAAATACCTAGCTAAGTCAGGATGTGTGGCCTGTAGATATGAATTGTCCTTGAACATACCTGTGCGCTTCAAATCATAGAAGCGGCAGTATTCACCACATAACTCACGACCACGTTCATCCAACACTGTACGAACAGAAGCGGAACCAGTGAGAGGGGTAGCTCCTGCACGTTGGCGAACCTTATTAATATAGCCCATAGCTTTAGATCCGCCATTTAGGTAGATATCAGCCTCTGCTGCAATGAGGTAAATCTCAGCCATGCGTATGATGAATGTTGCATTCAAGTTTCCATTACGTTTTTTGTTGGCATTAGCAACATAATAGTTGCTGCTATTATGCTTGTTAAGAGATGGATAGAAGTAGCGGAACATGTTTTCACCTGCGCCACGCTCGTTTATCACATTCTTATTTGCATCATCATATACATCCTTATAATCTACTACTAAGTAGTTGGCTGTAGCTTTCTTACTTACTTCCGCTGCATAATCTGCATCCTGAGGCATCACGATTTTGATGGCCAAGTCGCCTGTATTCAGCTTCTTGCCAACAATGGCATCTTCCTTACCAAAGTTGTTCTTTGAACTTTCGTCCCACTCATAATTCCTGTTTGCGTTCCACTGAGTAGTGAAAGACTTATGAAAACGTGGGTCTAGTGTTCCATCCTGCTGTACATATAGATTGAGCAAATACTGAGTTGGCATGAAGATACCTGCCTGGCTGCCTTCCCATGTTAGACGGCTAGTCTGATTGTCTTCACGAGCACCAAACTTATTGATATTACAGAGGAACTTCTCATTGTTACGATTCAATTTGAAGTTACCATTACTAGAACCATGTCCATCGCTGCCAGCATACCAGCGATGCTTCCATAGAGCCTCCTTATTTTCTTTATTATTTTTCTCAGCAAAAACCTCCTCATACGTAGGATACATGTAAGCACCATATGTAGAGCCACCCGACTCACAGTCAGTTATCAGCTTTTTAGCTGCATCAAGTGCCTCTGGTATATACTCGTCCGTAGCATACTCTTTGGTCTGCAGACAAACTTTTGCCAACATTCCAAGTGCAGCTTTTTTGGTAGGCTGTGTAGTAGTTGCGTCATTGCCTTTATCCAGCCATTCCGCCGCAAATTCCAAGTCAGGAATGATGATGTCCTTATAAATCGTTAGAGGTTCTGTGCGTGTAGGAGCAAAATTCATTGAGCTAGCCGGTTCAGTAATCATGGTAACCCCACCAAACTGCTCTACAGCATTGAAATAATAGATAGCACGCAAGAATCTTGCTTCTGCAACTTTGGCATTTTTCTCAGCCTCAGTTTTAAAAGGGGCTTTATTTGCCAAACTGATAGCCATATTGCAACTGCCAATACCATCATAGAGAGAGTTCCAGATACCATTTGTATAGGTGGTGTTAGGTGCTGCACCTGCGAAGAACCAAAAATACTGAGTATAGGAAGTATTCTGATTTCCTTGGTAAGTCCAGAGGTCTGTATCACCTTCTGTCAATTCCATGAAACCATCCGTACCATACAAGAAACGTTCCATACCAAAATAGCACTGATTAAGCAAAGTCTGGTATGACTCAACCGAGTTCGCTGCCATGTTCTCCATAGTAAAACCACCAGGGTTTTCTTCTTCCAAAGAGCACGAAGCTAAAGACATCGCACCAGCAGCGAGAGCTGCAGAGAACAATATATTCTTAAAATTCATCTTTTTCATTTTTCTTAATTGTTTAGAATGTGATATTTATACCAAAAACAAACTGCTTGTAAGTTGGGAAAGTATCCGAGCCACCCATTTCTGGATCTGTACCTTTCAACTTACTGTCCATAGCAAAAATCCAAGGATTGTAGGCAGTAAAATAGAAACGGCACTTCTCCATAAGTGCATGCTTAGAGATGCTCTTTGGAAGTGTATAACCCAATGTGATGTTCTTTATCTTGATGAAAGAACCATCATATACATTGATGGCTGTATTGCCAATTGTTTGGTCATCACCACTACCGGGGCGTGGATAATAAGCACCTTGGTTTTCTTCTGTCCAATAGTCTATACCTGAAATTTGATTTGTACCAATTCCAGACTTTGCTGTATATGAACCGAGCATTTTGCTATAGATAGTCTGACCGAAACGTCCCATTGCATAGATAGTCAAGTCGAAGTCCTTATATACGAAAGTATTGTTAAGACCAATAATCCAGTTAGGATTCTCGTGTCCCAATACCTGACGGTCATCCTGGCTGTACTTATGCGCACCTCCGTCACCATTGCCATTTTCGTCAAATTTCTCAATCGTCTCAACCTTTACCCATCCAGGTTTCACGCCATACTTATCAAGTTCTTCCTGTGAAGCATCAGTACCCCAGATACCAGCATACTTGTAATCGTATATAGCATGAATAGGCTTACCCACGAAAAGATTCTCTGAAATCAAGTCACCATTAGGTAAACTCTCGATCTTTTCCTTGCTCCAAGTTCCTGTCAATGTGGTATTCCATTTGAAGTCTTTGGTAACGATATTACGGCTGTTGATGGTAAATTCCACACCCTTGTTGCTTGTCTTGGCAATATTTTCCCAGCTAGCCAAAGGAGAGCCCCAACCAGTGCTGCCACTTGTTACAGGCATAGTACGCTTGAAGAGCAAACCACGTGTTTTTGTGGTGAAGAAATCCAAACTGCCATCAAGACGTCCTTTGAGTACAGCCATATCTATACCGAAGTTCCAATTATAAGATTTTTCCCATCCCAAAGAAGGACTACCATAGGTACCGGTATATTGAGTGAACGGCACTATGTTGCCATTTATAGTGATGCCGGCAGAAGTGTATTTATAGGCATTTGTTTGTGTTGAATAAGCACCTACGCCACCAGAATTACCTGTAATACCTGCACCCACTCTGAGTTTCAAGTTGTCAAGCCACTTTTCTGAGCTTTTCATGAAGCTTTCGTCTGACACGCGCCAAGCTAATGCTCCTGCAGGGAATGAATCCCATTTCTTACCTGGAGAGAAGAATGACACACCATCCCAGCGATTTGAGAAAGTGAAGAGGTACTTACCTTTATAGGAATAATTAAATCGCAAGGCGTATGACATTTTTTGGGTGGTTGTCAGTCCTGACTCTATACGTTGGCTATTGGCTGCCAACAAACGCCAATACTTCCATATGTCCAAATCCTGGCCACTACCGTCTGCATTTGTATATTCATTAGAATTCTTCTGCCAAGAAGTAACGCCTGTAACACCAAAGTTATGGTCATTAGCAATACTGAAGTTGTATGAAAGAATATTCTCCCATGTATAACTATAACTGTCTGAGTTCTGTATCTGTGCGTGAGGTGAACCTGCATATGTAGGTCTGTTGGCATGACACAAATTGCCCCAATATGTACCTTGGCGGCCATGACCTAACGAACCATTAAGTTGAGTACGGTAAGACAAACCCTTGAAAGGAGTAATCTCTGCATAACCAATTGCATTGATATAGGTATATCTATTATTATTGTCATACTGATTCTTGATATAATCGCCCATAGGAGAGTATTGGTTATTGATATACTCAGAGTTATACTCACCAAATTCATCAAAGACATCACCAAGAGGAAAAGCCCTCAATGCTCCTGTGAATGTCTTGTTGTCGCCGCGATTACGGATGCTATAGTTGAGATTGGTCGACACACCTGCTTTAAACCAGTCGAATACCTTTTGATCGATGTTCAAACGTACAGAATATTTGTTGAGTTTCTCATTAGACAGTAATCCTTGGTCACGGTTATATACCAATGAAGCGTATACATTTGTCTTGTCAGTTCCACCCTGGATGGAAAGTGAATATTTTTGAGTCGTAGCTCTATTATTCATAGCCTGATCTACCCAGTCTATCCATTTTCCTGCATTATAAGCATCTACATAATCCTGGTTACCACCGAAGAGGTCTGAAACGCTCGCTGGAGCTACGCCATTTTTGTATTTATACGCCTCTGTATAATAATTAACCCATTCATCACCAGTCATGCCACTCTTGTACTCTGGAGAACCACTCCAACCATAGAAAGCGTCAAAATTAACCTTTGTCTTGGAATTTTTCGCTCCACGCTTGGTTGTTATAATGATGACACCATTGGCACCTGCTGAACCATAGATAGCGGTAGATGAAGCATCCTTCAATACATCGATGCTCTCTATATCGTTAGGGCTTATGTCATCATAGCTTCCAGGCAGACCGTCGATAATAAACAAAGGACTGTTATCGCCATAGATAGAACGAGAACCGCGAAGCAGAATATTTACTCCGCCACCAACCTGACCACTGGATTTTGTAATATCAAGACCTGCGATTTTACCTTGCAAAGCCTCCATTACGTTGGAGGTAGGAGCGACTACTACATCTTCATTCTTAACGGATACTACAGAACCTGTCAAGTCACGTTTTTTCTGTGTACCGTAACCTACAACAACCAACTCCTCAAGACCTATAGCATCAGGCTCCATCTTGATTCCCATATTTTGCTTGGCAGAAACAGTAAGAGTTTTATAACCTGTGTAACTGATTTCCAAGACTGTACCAGCAGGTACGTTTACAGAAAACTTGCCATCCATGTCAGTAATGGCACCGACACCACTGCCTTTCTTTTTGATGGTTACACCAATCATCGGCTCACCAGTCTCATCAACAATAGTACCATTGATGGAGTTTGACTGCTGCACTACAGAAAGAGGTGTTTGAGTTCCTCCTTGAATTTTACCTGCCATCATAGTTGTTGGAGTCAACAAGATCGTAGAAACCAACATTACCTTAGAGGTAATTCCTGAGATAGCGCCAGGATTTTTCAATTTCTTCATAATTGATTCTTTTAGATTTGTTTTTTATGTTTTAATCTAACGTCATAAATAGTCTGTTCCCAATCATCTGTGTCGTGATGTTAGTATACTACTACAAACAAATAAGATTATCATAAAGACGAAAAGAATCCAAATGTTGTAATCACCTTCATCGAGATTTGCTTTTTGTTGCCTGATAAAATTTAAGTGTTCAATCTGATAGGACTGCCAATTTGATATTCCTCTATATGGTTCTATATCTATACGTTATATGCACATGTTTCTTGCACAACAGAAATGTTGCAGACACGAAATAGGAGATATAAATACCTATGATAAGAGTTTCCCTCCTATTCGATATCGACTTCTGATGATGATTTTGTATTTAACTTATACTATACTTGTGTTTAGAACTTGCTTTCTGTTACTAATTGTGTTAAAATCGTGTTAATGTTAAGTTTGGCTTGCGTATGTATTAATATTTTTTATATATTTGCATCTCGAAAAATGGGAGGAGAATAGAATTAACCGGCCTTAGATACTGAAAAACGCATCTTTCGGTCATTTTATTAACTTAAATATTCAACAAAAGGAAAATGACGTAGAATTGGTCCCACACCTCACGATAAGAGGCGATCACCAGCACTCCAGCCTGCTTACGCCCTCATAAATTGTTAGCGCAACTCTCATACTCTGCTATAATGAGGCAAGAAACTTAAAACAACTACAATAATAATGCAATATGAAGAAAAACTTAAGTACGCGAATCAAGCGTAGTCTGTCGAGGATAAAGGCACTATATATTTTTATAACAGATGTCTATTTAAGTCTGGACAGTGAGTTTATTGTTAATTATATGGAATCTAAAAGCATAGTAATCATGAGTGATAATAGAACAATCGAATTGCACGATAATGCAACGTATATTGAAAATTATGGTGATGGACCTAAGAAGAAGGAAGAAAAGGCAAAGGCAGAAGAGAAATTCCGTCCGCTGCCAGAATCTCTTGCTAATCCTCAGGGGTTAATGGTGCTCTCCAGTTTGGCGATACATGGCTTTCTTGATGAGCATTTCCAGCCTAAGGGACTCTCTGTAACTAAAACTGCAGTTCTCGCATTCCAGATTTCTACCAAACTCGGCATACAGAATGTATGGGTAGTGTTCGGTACCTTTTGGAATATTGACAAGGAGAATCTTCGCTCTGCCTATAATAAAGGGATGGATCAGCAACAGATGTCTGGATTTATCGGAGAAACTGCAAAATCGATAAATATCTGTTAGCTAGTCTGTTATATAACGTAAATAACGTTTCGTAAATTAATTCGTACCTGGTACGCGTACCAGGTACGTACCAGGTAGGTTTCAGCATCTTGTTGTATCTTTGCCCCCGGAATTCAGAACCGATATGGTCTGGGTTTCGGGGGCTTTTGTGTAT
>OGIG01001095.1_pt1 | contig 17772 bp, 14 predicted proteins | sample 1571601 | NCBI WGS metagenome assembly OGIG01 (sample SAMEA2581953, study PRJEB24529) | metagenome | biome: Human gut stool | place: China | collected 2011 | reverse complement strand
GTAAAGCGTTTTCTACTCTTTATTATAACCTAATTCAAGCTACTCGTCTGAGCAAAATTCGAGGAACGCACACGGCCAACGGTCTTGGTCTCAAGCCCTTCAACCGCACGGTACCCTGCTTCGGCTTTGTCAAAGGCGTAGCCGCCCGCCGTCTGAACCGCATTGCCCATGTAGCTCAAACTTTCACAGCCCGTAAGCGCTGCGATCAAGGCAATGCTCAGGAGCGCTGCCGTGCCTTTGCGCGCCTGAGTCTTCAGACTGAAGCGGCGCTGATTGTTGTTGTGTGTCATATCTTTCATCCGCATCCGTTTCAATTAGAAGAGGTAGCCGATTGAAGCCTGACGCGGTGCATAAGCGTCAACGGCATTGATGCCGCGTCCCGGCACGCGCAGATCGCCCGAAGAAACCGGGTCGACGATATTGGCGGTGAGCAGAATCACGAGTTCGCTGTCTTCGACCTGCGTCTGTTCGTATTCAAAAAGACGGCCGACGAAGGGAAGGTTGCGAAGTCCCGGCACACCGTTCACGGTCTGCGATGATTCGCTGCGAAGCATGCCGGCCAAGGCAAAGCTCTGGCCGCTGGCGAGTTCAACTGTGGTTTCTGCTCGGCGCACGCGCACCGCCGGAATCACGGAGCCTTCCGAAAGAATCACCTGCCCCTCGCTCGTAAGCTCGCTCACTTCAGGCGCCACATGGATTGCAATGCGGTTAGGCGAAAGCACTGTCGGCGTCATGCGCAGAATCACGCCCCAGGACTTGTAGTCGATGGTGATGGAGTTGCCCGTAATAATCACGATCGGCACTTCGCCGCCGCTCGCAAAGGCGGCGGGCTGACCTGACATCGCCGTCAGGTTGGGTTCGGCAAGGAGCGAAGCAAAACCGGATTCGCTCATGGCATTGATGAGCACGCCCAAGGACATGCGGCCCATATTGAAGATGCCGCCGAGCGCCGCGCCCGCCGTGTTCGAATCCGGCATCAACCCCGGAATGTTGGCATTGCCGTCCTCAAAGGAACCGTCCGGATTGAAGTGTGAATTGTTGGACGCATGCGAGGAGAAGAGTCCCTGCGATGTGCCGTTGCCAAGGAAAAGCGGGCCGCGGCCGGTATTGAGCACCGCACCCCAGTTAAAGCCGAGCGAATGCGTGAGTGAACGGGATACTTCAACAACCCGCACCTGAATATTCACCTGCTGAGAAACTTCAACTTTGAGCTGATTGATGACCGGACTCGACTGGCCGCCGGCGGAGCCGCCCTGGCCGCCTCCGTCCTGGCCACCTTGCTCGCCGCCCTGCCCCGGACCGCCTGCAGCGGCCGAAGAGACCAAATAGGATTCAACGAGCTGGGTGACGCGCCGGCTGTCGAGCGCCGTCTTCACTTTGCCGCGCACGATCATGCGGTTGTTGAGTGCCGGCACGAGTTCAATGCTCGCACTCGGCACGGCCCGCTTGATGTCGGCCTTCAGTTTTTCGAGATTGTGATCAACCGTCACTTGGACAGCTGCAATCACCGCGCCGGCTTCGTCAAGCGCATAAAAGGTCGTTGAGCCGGCAGCGGTGCCGAAGAAAAAGACCTGATCGGGAGAAGGCATCTGATAGGAGGCAATGCCCGGCGTTGCGACAAGCACCTTTGCCGCTGCGCTCGGGAGCTGCAGCAGAGCACCCTCCTTCAAAAAGACGCGAAGACTGCTTGTCGGCTTGGTGAGCTTGAGGTTTTTCAAGCTTGAAGCGCCTTCGAGCACTTTGACGTCTGTCGGAACCTGTGCCCTCAGCGCTGCCGATGCTGGGGAAACAGCCAGACCGAGCAGTGCGCCCAGACAGGCTGCCGCAAATACGGCGCGCGACGGCTTCCGGTTTTGGGTCAGACGGGAAGAACGGCTGACTGAATCTTCAAGGTGTGGAATCTGCACGATGGTTCTCTTCAATCGGTTAGAAGGTGACGGGCGCAACAGCCGCACCCTGATAGGTAATGACAGTCTTAGCGGCCGGCCGCTGCGTGCCGAGAATGCCCGTGGCATCCTGCAGATGCGTGACGGCAGCGGTCTTCTCATTCACTGCGCTGGTGCCGGCCGCATCTTTGGTCTCCGGTTCACGCAGACCGCGAATAGACACCTGAAGGTCTCCGGCTTCCTTAGCCACAGCGAGCGCCTGTGCTTCCATGGGCGTCACTTCAAGCGTGATCGTGCGGTAGTCAACGCGACGCGCGGCCGTCGAAGCCGTCTTTTTGGCATCCGTCTTCTGCGGAGCCGTCTCCGGCTGCGGCGCAATGCTCTCGGTTGAGTTATTAAGCGCGAGCACGCGGACGTTGGTGAGGATGGTCTGAGCAGCGAGCTTTGTCATGCCGCTCGTTTTGTCCTCTTGATCCGCCATGGCTTCAGCGGTTTCACGCTTCAATGTCAGGATCACGTCCACCCAGTCGCCGGCACTCACCAAACCGGAGTTGCTCGACACCGCAGAGGTCGGAATGGACACCGCACGCTTGCCCGGCGACAGCACAGCCGCCAGGAACCCTGGATTGCCGGGGTAAAGCACATCGTCCTGCGTGATGAGTTCGCCCTGCGGAACTGAGCGCCTAACGGTTGCACCCATCAGGAGCGCAGCGGCCGTCCGGTCTCCCGGACGCTTGGCGGAAATCGCTGATGCTGGAGCCTCGTCAGCCTTCATCTCCACCCATTTGATCGCCGTTCCCGAGAGAAATTCGCCGGGCTCTACCAGTTTGGCTGCAGCCGCAGCCCAAACGGGCGGCACCTGCGCCTCAGTCGCCCTGGCCTGCGCCGCAGCGGCCGGACGTTCTGCCGCATGGGGAGCGAGAAGCCCGCGTGCGACGAAAGCCGCACAGCCCGCAAGGACGACGGCAAAACCGAGAAGCAGTAGAGAAGAAGTTTTGATTTTCACGATCTCATTCCTGATGTCGCGTGGAATCCCGACGGTCTGGTCCGTTTTTTGAGCGCACAAGGCCCCTGCCTTCCCGCAGCCGGAGCTGCCGGAAGGTTTCAAACCATCTCGAAGAAGACTTAGAAAATGTGTGAGAAAACGCCGAACTGCACTGCAGCAAAACCTGCCGCTATGGCGAGCCCGTAGGGAAGCCCCTTCTGAGCCTCACCGCCGAGGAGACCGATCGGCGTGCATTCAAGCGGCCGGCCGAAGGCCTCCGCCAAACGCTCCGCCCAAAACCCTGTCTTTGTTTCAATCATTCGCAAGAGCGGAAGACCCAAAACCATGAGTCCGCCGACGAGCGAGAGAAGAATCAAAAAGAGGAGCGCGTCAGACCCCGCCCAAAAAGAAAGGACGGCAGCAAGCTTTACGTCGCCCGCTCCCATCCTTCCGGTGAGATAAAGAAGAAATCCCGCAATAAGCACGCCTACAGCCCAAACTGAACCGCTTTGCAGAAGACCGAGCGCCGCAGTTCCATTTCCCGCGAGCGAAGCTGCCGCGAGCGCCGCTGCCTCGACAAGGACGATAGAGACGACTGCCGCATTCGGTATGCGTCGGAAAAGCAGATCCGACACAGCCGCCCAGAGAACCAACCCCAGAATGGCCATGCTGAAGAACTGCCCCCATACGCCCAGCGCGTTCATTTTGCAGTGCAGCCTGCCGCTTAGTTACTTAATGCTGACGTTCTTGCCGGCACCGGAGATATCGTCTGCAATCTGCTGGAACTTGTCGCGCAGCGCGGAGATGAATGCGCCGTCCGACGAGAAGATGTAGCCGACGGCCGCAGCCATCGCTGCAGCCAGAATGCCGTATTCGATAGCGGTAACGCCGCTTTCATCAGCGGCAAACTTGCGAAGGGACTGAGAGATTTTCATGGGATTCAATCGTTAGGCCCCCTCTCCCGAGTCACTATTGTTTATTTCATAAACAATTTCGAGGGAGGTTGCAGCTAAATAAATATACTTATGCGAATCATTCGCATTTGTGACGCGAATATTACAAGGGTAAATCCGAATTTTCAACTGCATACCCCCTTGGAAACGCCTGTCTAAGTATACGTTTGAGATATTGCCAAAAAATAGATACGTCCAGTCAGGACGCATATCGGATCAATAATGCTTGTATATAATTGAATTAGGTGTATGGGTTACCCTTACATATAATCCTTTACCTACCTCTGTCCCCCTCCCATTTGTTCTGCTGGCTTATGCCTAAAGTGATATGCACAGCCGTTGCCGGCAGCTGCCGCAGCCACCGCTTGATTCAGACGTCCAAACTGACAACCCGCCGTTTTGCGTGACGCCGATCGACGGCGGCTTCACTATTATTTGTATATTCGCCTGAGCGGCTCCCTCAAACAGCTGCCGCCCCGCGGGAAAGATTGCCCAACACTCAGAATCGATTCCATTGGAGGCCTTTCATATGAAGTTCACATTCCAGACGCCCACTCGTCTTATTTTCGGCTCCGGCCGGCTTGACGCCTTGGGTGACGAAAAGCTTCCCGGCAAGAAGGCGCTTCTGCTCACGTCTCGCGGGAAATCCGCTGAACGCACCGGTGCACTTGAGCGCACCATGAAAGCGCTTGAGCGCGCAGGCGCTCAATATGTGTACTGCCCGATGGTGGAGTCCAATCCCGTTGTTGACAACGTCATGAAAGCCGCGCTTGCCGCCCGTGAAGCCGAGTGCGACTTTGTCATTGCGTTGGGCGGCGGCTCCGTCATGGACTGCGGCAAAGCCGTGGCCATGATGGCGACCAACCCCGGCGACTTCTGGGACTATGTGCCTCAGGGGACCGGCGGGCGCAAGCGCATTGAAATTGCTCCGCTCCCCATCGTGGCCATTTCCACCACTGCAGGCACCGGCAGCGAAGTCGACGGCGGCGGCGTTATTTCCAACCCCGAAACCAAAGAAAAAATCGGTTTTGGCGGCCATCCCGGCCTTTACCCCGTACTCGCCGTGGTAGATCCCGAACTCACGCTCTCAGTGCCGCCCAAGCTCACGGCCTATCAGGGATTTGACGCGCTCTTTCATGCCGTTGAAGGCTACCTCACGAAGCGTCCCAACTACATGTCCGATATGTTTGCGCTTGAGGCCGTGCGCCACATCGCATCGGGTCTTGCCCGTGCGGTGAAGGACGGCCATGACCTCGAAGCCCGCGAGCATGTTTCCATCGCCAATACCCTCGGCGGCTATGTCATGGCCTGCTGCCGGCTGACAAGCCAGCACGCTCTCGAGCATGCCCTCTCAGGCGAATGCCCCGAAATGCAGCACGGCGCCGGCCTCATTATGCTGTCGATCGCCTATTTCAGTCACATGATCAAGACCGGAGCCAACTCGATGCGCTTTATCGAGCTCGCTCATGCACTCGGCGTCAAGGATGCCGTTCATCCGGATGACTTCCTGCGCGCCCTCCATGACCTTCAGATCGCCTGCGGCGTAGCCGACCTGAAGATGAGCGACTACGGCATTACGCGCGACGACATCCCGAAGCTTGCCGCCAAAGCGCGAAGCGTCGGAGCCGCGCTCTTTGAGCAGGATGCCGTTGCACTCACTTTTGAAGACACCGTATCGATTTTGGATTCTGCCTGGCGTTGATTCCGCAGCGCCTCTGCCGGCGGCAGCCTCGAAGCCTGCCGCCCAGCCCAAACCCGCCTCTCGAAATGGGATGCGGGTTTCTTTATGTCGGAGGCTTGCTGCATGGCGAGTCATGCTGATTTTTCAAATGCCGACGCGAAGCACTCTTTTGACCCTGCTAGGTCATCCGAACTAACACGGTCTAAGGTCTCTCCTTTCGGCAAAAGGAGAGCACTCCTTTGCACCTCCCGCACTCCGGACTACGCCGCATTGTTGAACTATTCTGCAGCATACCCCCTTTCACTTTTGAGATTACCTCCCGCCGGAGGGCAAACACGATCCTTTCAGCCCTATTTGTATACTTACCTATTTTTCAATAAAATGCGCAGTCTCGTCGTGATTTAATCGCCGTCGAGCATCCGTTCCCCTCGTTATGCATCGTGCAGTTTTGTTGTGCCGGCATGCACAGCTCGAGGTAGAGGCACACCTGCTCTGCAGTCGACAATTTCCTCCGGCTTACGAACGACATACCGGATCAACTTTGGATAGAGACAAAGCGCAGGAACACAGCTCAAGGCGGTGTTTCCGGCCTTTGCTCAAACCAAACTATTCAGACCGTACCTCCCCCTCGGGCGGGAAGCGAAAACGGCACCCAAGCCGGCAGCATTCGCAGGCCCAGAGAGGAGATCGTCTTAATGTCTGCGAAAAAATACTTCGGCGCTTTCTGTCTGTACCTCAACTACTTGGTACACGGCATCGGCGTTCTCGTGATGAGCCTCAACGTTCACGAATTCGAAGTGCAGTGGCAGACCGATGCTGCAGGCGTATCTGTCGTGATTTCCTCGCTGGGTCTGGGCCGTCTTGCGCTCCTGGTTTTGGCGGGTTCGCTTTCAGACAAATACGGCCGGCGTCCCTTCGTGCTGCTCGGCACTGTCACTTATCTCGCTTTCTTCATCGGCCTGCTTTTTACGCATGATGTCGGAACGGCTTATTTCTTCGGACTCTTGGCCGGCGCAGCCAACAGTCTGCTCGATGCCGGCACCTATCCTCGTCTGATGGAACTCTTCCCGAAGGCACCGGGACCGGCAGTCATTCTGGTCAAAGCGTTTGTCGCAGCGGGGCAGTTTTCGCTCCCGCTCATTCTGAGTTTTTTGGTCGCTCATGAATTGTGGTTTGGCTGGAGTCTTCTCATTGCAGCCGCCATCCTTGCACTCAACTTCTGCGTGCTCTTCTGGATGCCCATTAAGGTTCCCGATCAGCCCACACGCCTCGGCGAGCCTCTTGCCGCTGAGCTCGCGCAGCTCAATGACCCCGAAACGAAGCTCAAATTGAAGCGCAGCAGCCGCATCGCGATGCCCGAACTCATCAGCTACACCCTCTTTGGGTACACCGCGATGGCCACTTTTTACATTGTGAGTCAGTGGCTCGCGCAGTACGGGGAATCCGTTGCCGGAATGCCTTATTCTGAGGCGCTCAAACTGCTCTCGATATACACCACCGGATCACTTGCCGGGGTGTTCTGCTCATCGCTCGCACTGCGGACATTTTTGTCTCCGCAGATGATGCTGCTCGGCTGCACCACTGTCTCAACGCTCGCGCTCGCCGTCGCCTGCTTTTTCCCGTCGCCGACCGTGATGTTCGGCTTCTCATTTATTTTCGGCTTTGCTGCCGCCGGCGGCGTTGTTCAGCTTGGCCTCGCCATGATGGCAGCTCAGTTTCCTCGGGCCAGAGGCCGGGCCACAGGCATCTATTACAGTGCGGGGAGCATCTCCAATTTCACCATGCCGCTCATCACGGCCTGGATCGTCCGCGAATGGTCTATCCATGAGATCTTCAAATTTGACGTCATCATCTCCGGATGCGGCATCTTGCTCGCCGTCTTTATTGCCTGGAGAAGTCGTCATGCGCAGGCTATTGATTTGAATTAAGTGCAGAGCAACGGTATACACGATTTACCGTTCTCTTCCCTGTAGGCTAAACACATCTCAATTTCATCGGCCATCAGAACCATGTATCAACATGTCTTCCAGACTCAAGGCGTCATGCATTTTGAAAGCGGCAAAACGCCCCGCGTTATGCGCTATGTTGTCAGTGACGATCCGCATTGGGCTTCGGGCTACCACATGCATGAAAACGAAACAGAGCTTATCTGGGTCGAACGAGGCACGGTAGAGGTGATGGTCAATGCCAACAAATACGTGGCTCATGCCGGCGACATCATCGCCTTGGAGCACGGCAAGTTCCATATGCTTGCCTCAAGTGACGCTGATCCGGCAAAAACATTCACCTGCGCCGTCTACGGCTTCAAATTTCACGACGTTCGAGGAGAGTCCCTCATTCTTGAACCGGACTCTGTTCCGGTCGTTCACGCAGCACTCGGCGTAGATACCATCCGCACGCTCTTTCGCGAATTTGACACGCTTGTAACCCAGGCCAATCCTCTCGTTGACATTCTCGGCAATCTGATTGCCACGCTGCTAACCGTTCTTTTCCGCGAAAACTTCAAACTTGCAGCTCGTCCCGGGAAAGACAAGCAGCTCAAGAACGCCTTGATCCGAGAGGTGCTTGTTTACCTCAACGAAAACTATCGAGAAAAGATCACCCTTGAGGCGCTCTCCAAACGCTTTCGCGCGTCAGTGAGCTATATCGCTCATGAATTTGCACGCGAATACGGGGTTTCGCCGATCAACTACGTTATTGAACGGCGCATTACCGAAGCAAAATTTGCGCTCACTACAACTACGCAGAGTCTCAACCAAATCGCCTGGCATATCGGCTACGAAAATACTTATCACTTCTCCAAACTCTTCCAGCGCCACGTCGGCTGCTCGCCTTCGGAGTACCGTCGGCGCTTTGGCAAGAGTTCGGGAGAGCATCCCGACGAAGCGTCCGAAGACTGATCGTTTGGAAAGCAATAGGCTTTGCGCCCCTATCTGACGCATTATTTTCACCCTGCAAATGGGAGACAGCGCTGACTGACAAAACGCTGCCTCCCATTCTTTTATGCGCCTCCTATGGAGCCGACCGTTGGCGGTCCGGATGCATCCATCCTTTAGGTTAAAGTTTCGGCCTCCGCTGAGCGGCCATTTAAATGTTTTCGCCCGCCACCATGCCGAATGTCAGAGCATCGATGATGCCGACGGTACCGAGACGGCTCGCTCCATGAACCCCGCCCGTGACTTCGCCGCCGGCATAAAGACCGGGGATGGGTTTATGCGTGCGCATGTGGATGACTTCGCCTTTGGGCGAAATCAGAACGCCGCCCATCGTGTGATGGATCTTCGGACAAACGCGGCCGGCATAGAAAGGCGGTTTGGATACATCAATTCCATTCGTCACATTCATCGGTTTGCCGAAGGCTTCATCCTTCCCGCTCTTAACGGCAGCGTTGTACTGCTCAATCGTGTCACGCAGCGCTTTGCGGTCAATCTTATAAAAATCAGCGAGTTCATCAATAGAGTTAAATACCTTTACGGTCTTCTTTTCGAGCGGAGCCATGAGGAAGGCAGGATTCACGGCCTTAGCCGCCGCAGAGTCACCGATCGCCACCGGATAGTTTTCATCGTTGCCGATGACGGCGAACATGGCTTCCGTTTTAGGCTGGCGGCCCGCGAGCTCGTTAACGAAACGCTTGCCCGTCTTGGGATTCACGATGATGCCGTAGCGGTAGCAGGCGTGTTCGATGAAGTTTGCCGAAATGCCGTACCCGGGCTCATCAGGATTGCATGACGGGAGGAACTGCAGCCAAGAAATCTGAATCGGGGCGGCACCAATGTCCAAAGCGGCAGTGAGCGCCCCTGCAGTTGCGCCGGGCTGATTGGTTGAATCCATGGTCGGCTGCACGCGCGGATCCTGCATCTGACGGAACCACGTATCGCGGGAGAAACCGCCTGCGGCAAGCATCACGCCGCGCTTGGCACCGTAGAACTTTTGCTCACCGGACGTATTGTCTGCATCGTCGCTCGCAAGTTTGGAGTTGAAGCTGTATTTGGTGCGCGCAGCGATGCCCGCCACTCGGCCGGCATCATCGATCACAAAGGAATCCATTTTCGTGCGGTTCATGATCGTGACATTCTTCATGCCTTTGAGCGCTTTGAGCATCGGCAGGACATAGCAGGAACCGTCGCTTGTCGTTGACTCAATGATTCGGGCCGCAGTATGACCGCTGCTGATGCCAAGATGGGAATCATCTACCGTGCAGCCGTATTTGCGCAGGAGCGCCACGACATCGTTGCAGCGGTCATAGATGACATCGAGCAGTTCGACATGGTTGATTCCAAGGCCGTCTCTGGTGCAGTCGCCGATAAAGATTTCACGGGAATCCTTGATCCCGAGCTTCTTTTGATTGGGGTTGCCCGGACAGGCAAAGTTGCCGCCGCAGATGAGCGAATTGCCGCCGAGGATCGTCATTTTCTCAATCAGCAGCACCGAGTAATTCTTCTCGGCGCACCGAAGCGCACAGGTGAGTCCCGCAAAGCCCGAGCCAACGATAACGACATCGTATTGCTCATCGAATTTTTCAATGCTGCTGCGGGGAACCGCGGCCTGCACAGCAGAAAGACCGGACAGAAGCGCCGCACCGCCGGCGAGTTTGAAGAGATGGCGTCGAGTTGATTGCATGGTGTTTCTCCTTTCTCCATACTGCTGAGCGTTTTTTTGCTTCATCCTGACGGAAGCGCTTCGCTCTGCATTTGCCAAGCAGTCTATGGAGAGCCCTGAACGAGAGGCATCTCCCGCGTGAGGTGAGGTTTTCCTCACGTACCGGCGGAGGTGAGGAAACCTGCATGAGTCCACTATCATTGCCTGATGCTCAGTCGCTTCCTTACCGTTTCCGTTTTCACGGCAGCCTTCTTTTTGGCCAATCTTCCTCGTCCCGGATATGCCGAGGCTGAAGAGAAGACCATCGTCATTGCCATGGCTGAAACGCTCGAGCCCGGGCTGCGCGATCACCTTTTTGTTGCGACAGGAGCCGTTATCCGCCAAGCGCTCCCCGGACGGAACATTGCCTTTGAGACCATCTCCGCCATCAACGCTGCACGCGACGTTAAACGCCTGCATCCAGACTTCCTGATCCTTCCGAGCGGGCTCTACCTTACGCTTGCCCAAACGAATGACCTGAGGCTCCTCGCCACGCGCAAGCGCTCGGAAGCTGCAGACCCGTCTCGAGGCGTGGCAGCCGCGTTCGTCGTTCGTGAAGACCGCACAGATCTTCAGTCCCTTGCGGATCTCGAAGGTGTCCGCATTGCAGCCGGAACACCCTACTCAGTGGACGGGTGGCTTGCCGCACTTGGCGAGATTCAGGCCCGAGGATACGACCCGGAGCATTTCTTCAGCGAGACGATCTTTCTTCAGTTTCCTTTTCCTGACATCGTCCGCAGTCTCATGAAGGGCAGCGCTGATGTCGGCGTTATTCCTGCGTGCATGCTCGAGCGGCTTGAATCAGTCGGCGCACTGGAGAAGGGGCTCCTGCGGGTAGTTCATGAGCAGACTTCGCCCGAACTTGCCTGCCGGCGCTCAAGCGCACTCTATCCGGATTGGGTTGTGGCATCCATGGGAACCGCTTCGCCCGAAGACGTCCGTCAGGTATCCATCGGTCTGCTCACCATGCCGAACACAAATGACTTCGAATGGTGGGCGGCCGGAGATTTTCGCGCGCTTAATGAGCTCTACCGTACGCTGCGGCTCGGCCCCTACGCTTTTCTTCGGGATTTTTCAGTTCACGCAGTGATTGAGCGGTACAAAGGGCCGCTTCTCTTCGCTGCTGCGCTGATGGTGCTCTTCCTCCTCAATGAACTGCGTGTGCATGTGCTCGTCAGAAGGCGAACAAAGGAGCTTTCGGACGCGCTTATGGAGCGTGACGCCAACGCGCAGTCCATCCGCGAACTGCAAAAACAATTGGGCGAGGTCGAGCGTGTCGGGGCGGTTTCTCAGCTTTCGAGCATGATTGCCCATGAACTGAAGCAGCCCGTTGCCTCCATCATCAACTTCTCGGCGGCGCTTTCCGTCCGTTTGGGCGGCCTGCTTAAAGCGCACCCGGAATGCGCAGCCGGACTTTGCACCATTCGAGCGGAATCCGAACGCATCTCAGAGATCATCTCCCGCGTGCGGCAATATGCTAAGCATCGACCGGTGTCTGCCGCGCCGTGTTCCTTGTCGGCAGCTGTCCGCAAAGCAGTGCTTGTTTATCGAAACGGCGAAGGCGGGCGTATTCCGGTGGAGGTGACCGAAACGGAAAATGTCTGGGTGGTGGCCGATGAACTTGAACTCGAACTCCTCGTGCTCAACCTCATCCGGAACGCGGCGCAGGCACAGACGCGCGTAGAGACGCCCTACATCCGCATCCGCATTGAACGCTCAGCATCTGAAGTTCAGCTCACGGTGGAAGACAACGGTCCTGCGCTGAGCGATGCTCAATTTCTCAAACTCTCACATGCACAAACGAGCATGAAACCGGACGGTCTGGGTCTGGGCCTTGAAATAACCCGTTCCATCGCCGCACGATCCGATGCCATGCTCGTCTTTGAGCGCAAGCCTGACCGCGGCCTGCTCGCCATCGTGCGCTTTCCGCTGAAGCTCTCTCTCAGCGGCACTGCATTCGAGGAGCGCGAATCATGATGCAAACCGCTGAAATTGAAACGACCCGTCCAGTCATTCGAATCGTTGATGACGATGAAGTTTTTCTGGCTTCACAGAAATTTTTCTTCGAAACATTTTTCCCTGAAGTCCGCGTATGGCCGTGCGCAAAGCGTTATCTCGATGAAGAGGATCTAAGCGCTCCGGGATGCCTTATTCTGGACTACCGCATGCCGGACCGATCAGGCCTGGAAGTTCAGCGCGCACTGCTTCTGAGACGCAAACCAATGCTGCCGATCATTTTTTTGAGCGCCCATGGCGACATCGGCACCGCCGTACATGCCATGAGGAACGGCGCGGTCGAGTTTCTGGAAAAACCCGTTGAACCTGAAGCGCTGCTCGCCAAAGTTCGTACTGCCGTCGCATGGTCTCTTGATGCCTTTAAGCGTGAGCATGACCGCCGCCGTATGGAACGCCAGGTGCTGTCACTCACCGGAAGAGAACGTGAAGTCATTGATCTTGCGGTCAAAGGAATGCAAAACAAAGAAATTGCGGATCTTCTCGGCATCTCCGTGACGACCGTGAAGATGTACCGCGCCAATGCTTTTCAAAAACTTGGCGTCAATACGATTTTGGCTGCGTCGCAGTTTCTTGCGCGTGCGGAAAACTCCTTGGAGCAGTGAGCATGATCACCAGACGTCAGCTCTTTGCCGGCATTTTGGGATTAACAGCCGGCCCCTCCTGGTGCGGGCCTCAGGAAATCCTCGCCGCAGCCGATGTAATTGTCGTCGGGGCGGGATTAGCAGGCTTGAGCGCAGCGGTTTCTGCGCGTGAAGCCGGCGCCCGACGGGTGCTTATTCTCGAAAAAGATGTGATGATCGGCGGACATTCAATCATGTCAAGCGGCTACTTCAATGCCGTCGATCCCAAGCGGCAGAAACCGCTTGGCATCATTGATTCGCCGGCGCTGATGGAGAAGCAGTCGCTGCAGGTAGGAGGAGACACCGCCTCCCCCATTCTGATGCGGCGGCTTGCCGAATCCTCTTCAGAGGTGCTTCAGTGGCTCGAAGCGCACGGCGTGCATTGGAGCGACCAAGTCTTCGAATCCTATTCATCCTTTCAGCGCAGGGGTCACATTTCAAGCCCTGTGCGGGCCGGATATGACTATGTGATGGCGCTCCTCGAGTGTGCGCACCGGCTGGATGTGAAGATTCTGCTTGGGCATCGTGCCGAACGCCTCATCACTGAAAACGGCCATATTGTCGGTGCTGCGGGAGTTTGCCGGGGCCGTCAGGCTTTCGAAGCCAGAGCGCATGCCGTGATTCTGGCTACGGGCGGCTTTGCCGCCAATACAGCCCTGCTTGAAAATGCGCTTGGCCCTTATGCGGCAACGCTGCGCAGTTCGGCCAATACGCGCGGCATTCTGACCGACGGTGCGGCCGGCGACGGCATTCTCATGGCACGCGCCGTCGGAGCAAAGATCGTCAATATGGACTCCGTTCTGCTCGTTCCCTATAACGGCGGCCGAGTGACGGGTTATGTCGGCGGCGACATCTATCTCACCAAAGAAGGCAGACGCTTCATCGATGAAGGAGCGTCCTGGCTCGCGCTGCGCCAAGCCCTGCAAAACCTCCCCGACGGAAAGATGTGGGTGCTCACGGACTCCGGAACAGTGAAAAACAACGACTTTTCGCTCAAACTGATGACCGGCGCTCGATGAGGCTGCCAAAGGCATTGGCTGCAATCCTGCGGTATTGGAAGAGACCGTCAGGCAATACAACCATTCGGTTCACATTGGACGCGATGAGGCCTTTGGCAAAACGACGATGCTTAAAGCGCTTGATGAACCGCCCTTTTATTACGGCGAAGAACGGCTCAACATCCATTCAACCGAGGGCGGCGTTGCCATTGACACGCAGGCCCGCGTTCTGGATCAATCCGAGGAGCCCCTCTTGGGTCTTTTTGCGGCCGGCGAGACCGTCGGGAATCTTCACGGCAAAAGCCGTCCCGGCGGGAACGGCGTTTTGGCCTGCGTCGTCTTCGGGAGAATCGCAGGCCAAGAAGCGGCTCAACTTAGCCTCTCAAGTCATTGAGAGGCTCCAAGTCTTTTGCTCACAAAGGCGGAATGGGTTTGCCTTCGTTATGCCTCACTTTCATCATCAGGGCGGTGACAGTGCGGCCGACTAATCCGAGGGCTGACCGGCTGCCACACGCTCACGAACCATTCGAGCCAGGGCAAATTTCTGTAGCTTACCCGAAGACGTCCGGGGCAGCGCATCGAGCACCACGAGATATTCCGGGAACTTATATTTGGCCACCCGCCGGCCGTCAAAGAAAGCGACGAGGTCCGTCAGATGCATGGCGGGGGCGCCGGGCCGCATGCTCACGCACGCACAGCTGCGCTCGCCCAGACGTTCGTCGGGCATAGCCACTACGGCGGCCTCCCGCACGCCGGGATATTCGAGCACAATGTCTTCGACTTCGCGGCTCGAAATATTCTCGCCGCCGCGCACAATAATGTCCTTCTTGCGGCCGGTGATGCGGATGTAGCGGCCCTCTGAATCCGTGCGGCAATAGTCGCCGGAATAGTACCAGCCGTCCGCGTCAAGCGCCCGTGCGGTCATCTCAGGCTCTCCCCAATACCCCACAAAGACCTGCGGACCGCGGGACGCCTCTTCGCCCTCTTGGCCGTGCGGCACTTCATGCCGGTTGTCGTCCACAACGCGGATCTCCACGCCGTCGACTGCGCACCCGTCCGTTTCTTCCGTATGCTCGCGCGTGTCGTTGAGCCGCACCAGCGAATGCGGCGAAGACTCGGTGGAGCCGTAAATGGATAAGAGCCGAATGCCGAAAGGCCGGCAGTCCTCAAAGAGCTTTGGCGGAATGGTGGTGCCGCCGCAGAGGAAAAAGCGCAGCGAGGACAAATCCCGCGGATGCTGCCGGAGCTCTTCGAGGATATCGAAGACAAATGGCGTCGCCCCCAAGACGCAGGTCGCTTTCTCGGCCTCAAAGAGATTCATGCAGTCATCTGCGCGGAAAATATCGAGAAGCAGACTCTTGCCGCCCAGAATGAAGGGCAGCGTCACCCCGTGGAGAAACCCGGTCGCATGCCCGAGCGGAGCGGGCATCAGAAAAGCATCCCGCCACGTGAGATTGAGGCGGTCGGCATAGGCGCGTTCGCTCGCGAGAATGTTGTTGTGCGTGAGCATCACCCCCTTGGGGCGTCCTTCCGTGCCTGAAGTGAAGAGCACTGCTGCGACTTCATCGGCATCAGCGGGAATCGGCGTGAGGAGCGGTTCCGCGCCGGCAATGACATCCTCGAACGCGTAAACACCCTCCTGCGAACGCAGCGATGGGGCAAGCGGGGCCATTTTTTCCACGGCCACAACAGCAGAAAGCCTCGGCAGGTGCTGCGCGAGTTTGGCAAGCATTTCAATCGGGCGGCTTTTGCGGAAAGCCGTAGCGGTAAAGACCACCTTGGCTTCACACCAATCGAGCGCCCAGGAGAGTTCCGCCTCGCGCCATGCGGGCAGAAGCGGCATCGCGATGGCACCGAGCTTTAAGGCCGCAACATAAGCGATGGTGAATTCCGCCCAGCCCGGCAGATTAAGCGCCACCACGTCGCCGCGGCCGACGCCGATCGTGCGCATCCAGCCGGCCAGACGCTGCGCCTTCTTGTCGAGTTGAGCGTAGGTGTATCGGCCGCCCTGGCTGTCAACAACACAGGTACGGTCGGGCACAGCACGCACGGACTGATGCCAATAATCAGCGAGCGTGGCGTCGCCCCAAAAGCCCTGACGGCGATAGAGCGCCCGGCGTTCGGGATTAATCGTGTATTCAGGACGCATGACTTGAGCGGTATGCAAATGGAAGGCTTGGAGAAGAAACCGGCCCGGCCTGCGCCGAGGAATCCGCAGGCCGGGCGGCTAGGAGAATCGAGGCTCAGCCCCGGAGACGCCGGCTTAGCCGAAGCGGAATTCGACGCCGAAGGTTCCCTGCGGGAATTCCCATTTCTTGAGGATCGTGTCGCCGCAGAGGACGCGGCAGGTGCCGCATTCAAGGCAGCCGGCGCAGTCAAAGCTGATCGTGCCGTCGTCGGCCTCTTTATAGAGATTGGCCGGGCAAGCCTTCACGAGCTTGCGGAATTCTTTGCGGTCGGGCTCATCGCAGAGCACGATGTGCGCATTTTCCTCATCCACAAAGAACTTGTCTTTGCCGAGCTTTTCGTCCACGTTGACGAACTTAATTTCCTTCGTGCTCACAGTGCTTTCCCCCAACCGTAGCCGTCTTTAAGGAGATTCATAACGCCGGCAGCCTTAACGCGCTGCCAGAGGCTCTTGCGAACCGGCGGGACCGGCGAACCGTCGTAGCGGAAAAGGTCGCGCATGATGCCCGCGGTCATCTTCGGGTAGTCCGAGAAAAGACGCGGATTCTCCATCAGGTGCGGCACATTGCGGTACTGCTTCATATCGCGAAGCACAAAGCTCTCTTCGAGACGACGCCGGTAGCCGGCCAGTCCGGCAGCAGAAAAATCTCCCGCCTTCTTGGCGTCGATCACGGCCCGAGCCGCGCATTCGCCAGAGGCGACGGCCAAATCCATGCCGCGCACAATGAAGCCCAGATTGATGCACAAGGCCGCAGCATCGCCCGTAATCAGCACGCCGTCTGCGGCGAGCTTTTCAGGCACCATGTCGTAGCCGCCTTCGGGGACGAGATGACCGGAATATTCGAGCAGTTCGCCGCCCTCAATCAAGGGCTTAACCGACGGATGATTCTTCAGATCCTCGAGCATCTGCGGCACGGTCTTGGGCGACTTTTCAATATCGCCCAGTCCGCAGACCACACCGAGTGAAATGGAGTCTTCATTGGTATAGAGGAAGCCGCCGCCCATCAGACCGGCCGAAGCAGAGCCCGCAAAGAGCCAGGCAGCGCCTTCACCGTCGCTCAGACCAAAGCGGTCATTGATGACCTGCTTAGAGAGGCCAATGACTTCTTTAGCGCCGACGGCGTACTGGTGAGCGTGATATTTCGGCAGCAGACCGATCGACTGGGCCAGAAGAGAATTAACGCCGTCGGCAAGAATCACGCATTCGGCGAGGAGCTCGTCCTCGCCCGCCTGAACGCCGGTCACGCGGCCGGTTTCATCCTGAAGCAGCCGATCGACGCGAATACCCGGAATGAACTGGGCGCCCTCGGACTCGGCCTTTTCCTGAAGCCACTGGTCAAATTTGCCGCGCAGCACGGTGTAGGATGCCGCCTCCGCGGAGAACGCTTCGCCCGTGTGATAGTCAAGCGTCACCGAGTCATCGTCGGTAATAAAGGAGATCTTCTCACGGGTCACAAGGCGCTCAACGGGCGCTTCCTCAGCGAAGCCCGGCATGACGCGCTCGAGGCTGTGGGCGTAGAGACGGCCGCCCGTCATGTTTTTGCTGCCGGCATAATTGCCGCGCTCAATCACGAGAACGTCAAGCCCTTCCTTGGCAAGAACGTAGGCGGCCACGCAGCCGGCTACGCCGGCGCCGACTACGATGGCGTCGAATTTTTCTTCGGACATGGTTGATACAGCGCGGACGGATGCTGTTGGGCAGCAGCTCAGGCAGTGCTGAGCACTTGAGAGCTGCCGGCATCGAGTGCAGACGCCCGGCGCCTTAAATTAGGGGTTGCAGGTAGGGTCGCGGGCACCCCGCGGCGGGG
>OGIG01001082.1_pt1 | contig 17995 bp, 14 predicted proteins | sample 1571601 | NCBI WGS metagenome assembly OGIG01 (sample SAMEA2581953, study PRJEB24529) | metagenome | biome: Human gut stool | place: China | collected 2011 | reverse complement strand
CGCTGCACAGGATGACCAGCGCGGTCAGGGTGCAGATGACGATGGTATCGGCAAACACCTCAAAAATACCGAACATGCCCTGCTTGACCGGCTTTTTGGTGTCGGCGCAGGCATGGGCGATAGAACCGGTGCCAAGACCGGCCTCGTTGGAAAAGATGCCGCGGGAAACGCCCTTTTGCATACTGACGAACAGGCTGCCGATAGTGCCGCCGGTAAAGGCAGCGGGGTTGAACGCACCCGCCACGATGGATTCCAGCACATAGGGCAGGCGGGAGAAGTTGAGCACCACCACGCCCACCGACAGCACAATGTAGAACAGTGCCATAAAGGGCACCAGCTTCTCGCTTACGCTGCCAATGCGCTTGATGCCGCCCAGCAGCACCAGCGCCACCAGCACCGCCACAAGGATGCCCACGATGAGGTTGAGGGTTGGCAGAAAGCTGCCGCCCACCAGCCCGTATTCCAGCAGGGCGGTATCCACTGCTGCCACGATGGTATTTACCTGCGTTGCGTTGCCGGTGCCGAACACGGTCAGCACGCCGAACAGCGCGTACAGCACGGCCAGAAACTGCCAGCGGCTGCCAAGGCCGTTTTTAATATAGTACATCGGGCCGCCCACCCACTCGCCGGTATCGCTGCGCTCCCGGAAATGCACCGCCAGCGTCACCTCGGCAAACTTGGTGCACATGCCCAGCAGCGCAGAGCACCACATCCAGAACACGGCACCCGGGCCGCCGATGGCGATAGCGCCCGCCACACCGGCAATGTTACCGGTGCCCACCGTGCCCGCCAGCGCGGTGCACACCGCCTGAAAAGGGGTCATGGCACCGTCCGAGGCGTCCCGCTTGCGGAACATCCGTCCCACGGTGGTGCGGATGGCGTAGGGGAATTTGCGGATCTGCAAAAAGCCCGTGCGGACACTGAGCAGCAGCCCCACGCCAATGATGCACACCATGGCGGGGATGCCCCAGATAAAGCTGTTCACCGCCTGATTGACGGCGGCAATGGTCTCGATCATATACTTCCACATCCTCTGTAATATCTTGCGCACTGACAGTTTTTGTCAAAACACGAAAATTATTTTACCGTACTTTTCCCGTAGTGTCAATGAAAAATAGGGACGTTATGAAACGCCCCTATCAGAAATTCTTATTTTTTATGTGTGACCGCCCGGCGGTAAACGATGCCGGAGACCACCGCCGCCAGCACCTCGGTGAGCCAGAAGGCGTGCCACACGCCGTCTGCGCCCAGCCAATTGCACAGCAGTGCAGCCAGTGGCATGATGAAAACAACATACCGGCACAACGCGATGACCAGAGATTCTGCACCCTTGCCCAGACCCTCCAGCGCACCGGAAGCGGTGGTGGAGACCGCCGAGATAACAAAGCCGATGCTGATGATGCGCAAGGCAGTCTGCCCGGCGGCGATGGTTTCGGGGTTCTGGGTGAACAGCCCCATCAGCTGTCCGGAGGCAACCTGACAGATCACCGTGCCCGCCGCCATGATGGCAGCGCTCATGAGCAGGGTCAGCTGGAACAGCTTTTTCACCCGGGCGTGCTCCCGCGCACCGTAGTTGTAGCCGATAAGGGGACGCATACCCTGCACGAAGCCGTTGGCGGGCAAGTACAAGAAGGTCTGCAATTTATAATAGATGCCCAGCACCACCACATAGCTCTGAGAAAAGGCCGCCAGCAGCCCGTTGAGGAAGGTGACCAGCAGTGAAGGCAGCGCCAGATTCAGGATGGCCGGAATGCCGATGGCGTACAGTTTGCCGTCCAGCACCATGTCCGGGCGCAGGCAGCTGCGGCGCAGCCGCACCGGCAGCTCGGTGCGCAGGTAGACCACAAGGTAGACCGCCACGCTGAGCGCCTGACCGATGCCGGTAGCCAGCGCTGCGCCCGCAATGCCCATGGCAGGCACCGGCCCCAGCCCAAAGATGAGCACCGGGTCCAGCAGAATATTGCACACGCAGCCGGTGATCAGGGCGACCATGGACACCTTCATGCGGCCCACCGCCTGAAAGATCTTTTCAAAGGCCAGCGAGACCATGTTCACGACCAAAAACAGGAACACGATGGTGGAATAGGTGATACCGGCAGCGATCAGCCCCTCGTCCTGCGTAAAGCGGCGCAGAAAGCCGGGCATGATGGCGATGCTGACCGCCATCATCACCACGCCGTGCACAAGGCTGAGCACAAAGCCATGGGTGGCGGCCGTCTCGGCCTTTTCGCGGTCGCCCGCGCCCAGATACAGCGCGATCATGGCATTGATGCCGATGCCAAAGCCGATGGCAATGGCATTGGAAAAATTCTGGATGGGGAACACCAGACTTAACGCGGTCATGGCGTCCTCGCTGATGCGCGCCACAAACAGGCTGTCCACGATGTTGTAGAGGCTGTTCACCAGCATGGAGATCACGTTAGGCAGCGCCATCGAGAGCAGCAGCGGCAGCACCGGCTTCTCCTTCATAAAAGTTTCGTTCATTGAAAAATTTCACCTGCTATCTGTAAAAAGTAAAAATGTGGCGGGCACAGCATCGGCTTGCAGCCGGTTTCCGGCGCACAAAAAAGCCACACAATGACCCTTGGAAGGTCATTGTGTGGCGAAAAGTAGCAATTCTGCTGTAAAAATCCACACGGTTTTTATGATCGCGGCAGCTGTCCGCGATATGCACCCTGCGCATTTGCGGGCTGCAACCTTAGCAGAATACCACATCCCAGGCGGTATGTCAAGGGGTTTTGGCGCAAAAGTATGACTTTTGCAAGTGCTTGACCATTTTTACAGCAGGCGCTACAATAAGGCAAACCGGCTTTAAGGGAGGGCATTATATATGAAATGGATGATCGCATCAGACCTGCACGGCTCCTATTATTATGCGCAGCAGCTGCAACAGGCCTTTGAACGGGAGCAGGCCGACCGCCTGCTCTTTCTGGGAGACCTGCTCTACCACGGCCCCCGCAACGACCTGCCCCGGGACTACGCCCCCAAGCAGGTCATCCCCCTGCTGAACAGCCTTGCGTCCAAGCTGCTGTGCGTGCGCGGCAACTGCGACGCCGAGGTGGACCAGATGGTGCTCAATTTCCCGGTGCTGGCAGATTACGCTGTGCTGCCGGTGGGGCAGCGGCTGGTCTACGTCACCCACGGCCATGTGTTCAACCTGAACCATCTGCCGCCCCTTGCCCCGGGGGACATTCTGCTCCACGGCCACACCCATGTGCCCGCATGGACAGACTTCGGACAGGGGAACCTTTATCTGAACCCCGGTTCCGTGAGCATCCCCAAGGAAAACACCGCTCACAGCTACATGACCTTGGAGGGAAACACCGTCTGCTGGAAAACTATGGAAGGCACGTGCTACCACCAGTTACAGTTGTGATAATGTTGTGATATTCCAGTCTTTGCCGGAAAAAGCTGGAAAAAGCCCTTGACGAACTGCCCGAAATGCTGTAAACTAAGTACAACCTTTAAAAATAGAGGGAGCTGTAAGCTTTGTACTGAACGCAGGCGGTGCAAAGTGTAGCAGTAAACCCCATAAGGCATCATAAAAAGACACCGGAGGCTTTGCATCAGCTTCCGGTGTTTTTTTATGTGCCGCCGGGCTATCTTTTGCTGCGCGGTCATGCTACAATAGAAAGAAAACGCGAATTGCAGGAGGAATTATGGATTTTTACGGAACCATCGGCCCTGCCTGTGCCGATGTAAAGCTTTTGCAGCAGATGGTGGAAGCCGGCATGACCGGCATCCGCATGAATCTTTCTCACGGGCCGCTGGCAGCGCACAAGGACTGGCTGGAGATGCTGCATAAAGCCGGGGTCAAAAAGCTGCTCATCGACCTGCAAGGGCCGGAATTGCGCATTGGTCGTCTGCCGCAGCCGCTGTCCCTGACCGCCGGGCAGACCGTGCGTCTGGGCGCGCAGGGCATCCCCTGCCCTGCTGCACTAGTACAGGGCGTGCAGCCCGGGCAGGAGCTGCTGCTGGATGACGGCAAGCTGCTGGCACGGGTGGACACCGCAGAGCCGGAAGCGCTCGTGTGCACCGTAGTGCGGGGCGGCGTGCTGCAAAGCCGCAAAAGTCTGGCAGCACCGGGGGCAGACATCCAGATGCCCACCCTGACCGCTGAGGACAAGGAAAACCTTGCCATCGCCGCCGGTTGCGGCGTCACCGGGGTCATGCTGCCCTTTGTGCGCGGCGCTGCGGATATCCGCAGCCTGCGGCAGGCGCTGGCAGAAGCCGGTGCGCCGCAGCTGAAAATTCTTGCTAAAATCGAAAACCTTGCGGGCGTACAGGCGCTGCCGGAGTTTTTGCCGCTGGTGGACGAAATCGTCATTGCCCGGGGCGACCTTGGCAACGCCATGCCCCTGTGGGAGCTGCCCCGCTGCCAAAAGCAGCTTTCTGCCGCCTGCCGGGCAGCCGGGGTGCCTTTTATGGTGGTGACCCAGATGCTGGACAGCATGCACACCCGGGCTGTGCCCACCCGCGCCGAGGTGAGCGACATCTACAACGCCGTACTGGACGGCGCATCCAGCCTGATGCTCACCGGCGAGACCGCCGCCGGGCAGTACCCGGTGCAGGCCATGGAGTATCTGGTGCGCACCGCCCGCACGGCGATGTAAGAGGAAGAATTATTTTTTATTTGGGCTTCCGAAAAGTCTGCGGACTTTTCGGAAGCCCTTTTTCACGGAAAGGGGTCGTGACCGGAAACAGCCCTCCTGTGAAAATGCGTTTTGCGCGTCCCGCCTTGGAGACATTTTTCCGCAAAAAACGGCAAAAGGATAGCATCTTTTGTCTGCTTCCTGTATAATACAGGTAAAATCAACTGAAGTCAGAAAGGTTTATCGTTTATGGGCATCGTAGTCATCGGAGCTGTTTTTGTGGATATCAAGGGCTATCCCCTTTCCACCTATATCCCCGGCGGGCGCAACGCCGGACGCATCGAGCAGGTACACGGCGGCGTGAGCCGCAATGTGGTGGAGGATATCGCCAACGTGGAGCTGCGCCCCACCTTTGTGGGTCTGGTGGACGACACCGGCATGGGACAGGACGTCATCGACAAGCTGGCAAAGCACAAGGTGAACACCCGCTTTATCCAGAAAAAACCGGACGGCATGGGCACATGGCTGGCCATTTTTGACAACGACGGCGATGTGCACGCCGCCATCTCCAAGCGCCCGGACACCACCCCGCTGACCGCCCTGCTGCAGGAGCAGGGCGATGCCATTTTTGCGGATTGCGATTCCATTGCGCTGGAACTGGACCTTGAAAAAGAGACGGTAAAGCAGACTTTGCGCTACGCCAAAAAGTACGGCAAAAAGGTGTTTGCCGTAGTCTCCAACATGAGCATCGCCATGGAGCGGCGGGATTTCTTGCAGCAGATCGATTGTTTCGTCTGCAACCAGCAGGAGGCCGGGCTGCTGTTCTCGGACGACTACGACCACCTCTCCCCAGACGAGATGTGCCGGGTGCTCAGCAGCAACGTGCGCAGCGCCAACATTCCCAGCATGGTGGTGACCATGGGCGGGCAGGGCGCGGTATACGCCTGTGCGGACGGCAGCTGCGGCATCGTGCCCGCCAAAAAGGTGGATGTCATGGACACCACCGGCGCGGGGGACGCCTTCTTTGCAGGCACGGTCATCGGCCTGACCTACGGCAAAACGCTGGCAGAAGCCTGCGAGATCGGCAGCCGTCTTGCCGCTTCGGTCATCTGCATCACCGAGAACGTCTGTCCCCGCTTCCGCCCGCAGGAGTTCGGGCTGGATGTACCGGTGGTGGACTGACGGTTTAAACGGTTGGATTTTTGCGAAAAAACGCATTTTCCCCCTTGACAGAAGCGGCAGTTTCTGGTATCAATAAAAATGATAAAGGGGAGTAAAGGGCAGCCCGCCGGTCAAGGCTTTTTTCCGGCAGGCCGCTGCATGGCAGCGTCATCACGGCAGCAATGCCCGATGTCATGTGTTCGCTTGAGACTTTTGTCACAGATTTTACGCTGTGGCAAGGGTCTCTTTTTTCTTGCCGCAGCATCAGAACAAAAGGAGGCAGAAAAACATTATGAATTTCTGGAACACATTCGCCGCGCTCTTTTCAAACTTCGGGGCGCTGACATGGCAGATGGTGGTCATGTGGGGCATCGGTGCCCTGCTCATTTACCTTGCCATCGTCAAAAAGATGGAGCCCAGTCTGCTGCTGCCCATGGGGTTCGGTGCCATTCTGGTCAACCTTCCCGCATCCGGCGCTATCACGCAGGGCGACACCGTTGGCCCCATCTCTGCCCTGTTTGAGGCAGGCATGTCCAACGAGCTGTTCCCGCTGCTGCTGTTCATCGGCATTGGTGCCATGATCGATTTTGGCCCGCTGCTGGAAAAACCGTGGCTCATGCTGTTTGGCGCAGCGGCACAGTTTGGCATCTTTTTCACCCTGTTTCTGGCCGGGTTCTTCTTTGATATGAAGGACGCCGCATCCATTGCGGTCATTGGCGCTGCCGACGGCCCCACCGCCATTTTTGTGGCAAACACCCTGAAATCCCAGTATCTGGGCGCTATTATGGTGGCGGCTTACAGCTACATGGCGCTGGTGCCCATCGTGCAGCCGCCGGTCATCCGTCTGCTGACCACCCAGAAGGAGCGCCGCATCCGTATGCCCTACGAAAAAGGCAATGTCACCCAGCTGACTAAGATCCTGTTCCCCATTGTGGTCACGGTGGTCGCCGGTCTGGTGGCTCCGGCCAGCGTGGCGCTGGTAGGCTTTTTGATGTTCGGCAACCTGCTGCGGGAGTGCGGGGTGCTGAACTCCCTGAGCGAGACCGCCCAGAACGTACTGGCAAACCTCATCACCCTGCTGCTGGGTCTGACCGTAGCCGGGCAGATGACCGCCGACAAGTTCGTCCGGCCGGACACTTTGCTCATCATGGCGCTGGGTCTTGTGGCCTTTATCTTTGATACCGCTGGCGGCGTGCTGTTCGCCAAGCTGCTGAATCTCTTCCTGCCCGAGGGCAAAAAGCTGAACCCCATGATCGGCGCGGCGGGCATCTCGGCCTTCCCCATGAGCGGACGTGTGGTCAACAAGATGGGTCTGGCCGAGGACAGCCAGAATTTCCTGCTGATGTACTCCATCAGCGTCAACGTTTCCGGGCAGATCGCATCCGTCCTTGCCGGCGGACTGATCCTTTCCCTGATGGCTTAACGGAGGTGCCTTTATGCTTCATCTTTCTTCCTGGATGACCACCCTGCCCATGATGCTCATCGGCATGACCGGTATCCTGCTGGTCATCGGCTTTCTCGTGCTGGTTGTGATGGCGCTGAACTGCCTCACCCGACGCAAGTAAGGGCAAATAATAGAATAAGCAAGCCGCCCGGGAGGATCTGCGGATCTTTCCGGGCGGCTTTTTTCACATGTGCGGACGGCGCTGCTTTTGCCGGATTCATCCCCGGGCGTCCTGCCGGGTGGTGTGGAAGTACTCCTTGGGGGTCATGCCGTACTCCTTTTTAAAGGCGCGGAAAAAGTGGTTGTAACCGCCAAAGCCGCTGGTCTTGTACACCTCGGTGATGGGCAGCCCCTGCTCGATGAGGGTGCAGCAGCGGTCTAACCGCGCCTTTACGATATAGCGGTGCACCGTCTGCCCGGTCTGGCGTTTGAATTCCCGGGCAATATGTTCCCGGGAGACGAAAAACTCCTTTTCCAGCCGCTCCAGCGTCAGTTCCTCGGTAAGGTGCGCCTGAATAAACAAAAACACCTCGTCCAGCATCAGGTGGTGGCGGCTGACCGATGCGGTGTGGAACTCCGCATGGATGCAGGCACGCAGCGCCAGCACCACAAACATTTGCAAAATACCGTGCTCGAACACCGCTGCACCGAACTGGGTGCGCTCCTGCGGGAGCATCAGCAGCTTCCGGGCAAGGTTTTTCAGCAGCATATAGATCTGGCTGTCCGGGCGCACAGCCACCTGCCGGAAGGGCACCACGTTGAAGCTTTTTTCAAGGTCGGTGTCCGCGTCCGAAAGCTGCGCCAGCGTCTGGGGGGACAGCTGCACCCGAATAAGTTCCAGCGGGCCGTAAGCACCGGCGTATTCCAGTCTGCCGCCCTGACCGGGCTTGAAGATGATGAGATTCTGCTGCTGTGCGGGCAGCACCACCTCGCTGCACCGGAACACACCGCTGCCCCGCATGACCAGAAACAAATCATAATACGCGCCGGAATAAAATTCCCGGACGGCGCTCTGCTCAAAAAGATAACGCTTGGCTGTATAATTCACCAAAAAGTCCTCCATGAAACTGTCATGTGTAACAGATTGTTGTACACAACAGAAAAGCACAACTGTTATAATTGCATAATACATCAATTTGCGATAGTTTTCAATCATTTTTTGGATATGTATTGATGTAAATTTAACGTATAATGCAAAGCGTAGAAAAGAGACTTGTGCGAAAAGTCTCGTGGTTTCACTGTTTTTAAGGAGGATAAAACACAATGGACCAGAAAAAGACCATCCGACCCTTCTCCATGAAGGACAAGATCGGCTATACGCTGGGCGATCTGGGCTGCTGCTTCACCGAGCAGTACCGCGCCATGTATCTGTCGATCTTCTACACCCTGATCCTGCAGGTCAACCCCTTCCATGTGGGTATCCTGCTGCTGGTCACCAAGATCTGGGACGCCGTGAACGACCCCATCATCGGCGCGATCGTGGACTCCCGCAAGGCCACCAAGGGCGGCAAGTTCATCCCTTGGATCCGCGCCTTCTCCTTCCCCATGGCAGTGCTGTGCATCCTTGGCTTTGTCAATGTGGGCAATATTAACTACGGCCTGCGTCTGGCCTACATGTTCGTCACCTACGTTCTGTACGAGGCGCTGTACACCTGCGTCAACGTGCCCTTCGGTACTCTGTCCAGCGTGATGACCGATGATGTCAGCCAGCGCACCGCACTGTCCCGCTACCGCAGCCTTGGCGGCACCATCTTCATGACCGTCATGGTCATGGTCGGCCCCCTGTTCCTGTATGTGGACAACAAGCCCGTGGCTGGCCGCTTCCTGATGCTGGCCTGCATCTGCGCTATGCTGGGTCTGCTGTGCCTGCAGATCACCTGCGTGTGGTGCAAGGAGCGCGTGGAAGTGCCCGAGCGTCCGCAGGGCGAAAAGCTGAACTACCTGCACGTGCTCAAGGAGATCTCTCACAATAAGGCTCTGCTGGGCGTTATGTTCTTCAGCCTGACCGGCATGATCGGTGCTTCCGTGGTCAACGGTCTGAACACCTACCTGTATAAGGACTTCTTCGGCAACGTTAAAATTCAGGCTGTCTCCGGTATGCTGAGCGTGCTGTACGCTGTGCTGTCCTTTGCCATCACCCAGCCTCTGGCCAATAAGTTCGGCAAGAAGGAGTGGTGCTGCATGGGCGCTGGCTTTGCCGCCATCGTGTTCGGCATCCTGTTCTTCTTCCCCGTCCACAACCCTGTGGCCTTCATCGTCATCAACGGTATCTGCTATCTGGGCGCTTCCGGCATGCAGGTGCTGATCTGGGCTATGGTCAACGACGCCATCGACTACCACGAGCTGCAGACCGGCGAGCGCAACGAGGGCATCGTTTACTCCACCTACTCCTTCTTCCGCAAGCTTGCAAGCGCCATTTCCGGCAGCCTGTCCAGCTTTGTGCTGGGTGCCATCGGCTACAACGTTACCGCAGGCGCTGTGCAGACCGCAGGCGTTGTGAACGCCATCTGGAAGAGCTACACCGGCGTCTACTTCCTGGGCTACGGCATTGCAGTTGCCATCCTGTTCTTCGTCTACCCCCTGACCAAGCAGAAGACTGCTGAGATGCTGACCGAGCTGAAGGCTCGCCGCGCCGCAAAGGAGAGCAAGTAAACCATGAAGATCTTACAGGTTCAGTTTAAAAACCGCAATGGCCACACCCTGCGCGGCATCGTGACCCTGCCCGACACCGAGGGCAAGGTGCCCTTTGTGGTGCATCTGCACGGCTTTGCCGGCAGCTGCAGCGGCTACAAGTCCATGTACACCCACCTGTCCCGCGCTCTGGCAGCGCAGGGCATCGGCAGCGCCCGGTTCGATTTCTACGGCAACGGCGAGAGCGACGGCGAGTTCGAGGATATGAGCTTCGACGGCCTGCACACCGATGCACAGGATATCTTTGCATGGGCAGCTGAGCAGCCCTATGTGGACAGCGAAAAGCTGTTCCTCTCCGGCCAGAGCATGGGCGGCTACATTGCCGCCTCCTGCGCACCGGTCATCCAGCCCCACGGCCTGATCCTGCTGTGCCCGGGCGCCGGGATGTGGTTCGGCTGCGCACAGCGCGCCGACGGCATTATGCAGACCGGCAGGGATTACGCCGACATGGAGGGCCTGTGCTACAAGATGGCCTTTAACTACGAGATGGCCAAGCACCCCGATCCCTTTACCGAGGCCAAGGGCTACAACGGCCCGGTGCTGCTGCTGCGCGCCGACGATGACCGTCTGGTGGACGAGGGCACCTGCAACCGTTACGCACAGGTGTACACCGCACCCGTGATGGACACCATTGCAGGCGGCGGCCACAACTTTGCCACGCTGGCAGCCCGTGCCGCCGTGGAAGAAAAGACCGCAGCATTCATCAAAGCAAATCTGTAAAGCAAAGCGTATCTGCAAGGAGGCTTTCGTATGCAAAACGTGATTCTGCAGCCCATCGAGGTGGGCGGACAGACCTTTAAAAACCGCATCATGTTCCCCCCGCTGACCACCGGCTACGAGAAAAACGGCATGATCAGCGAGCAGGACATGGGCTTCTACACCCGTCTGGCAAAGGGCGGTGTGGGTTACATCGTTCTGGGCGATGTGGCACCCATCAACAGCTTTTCTCCCACCCCCAAGCTGTTTGACGACAGCCAGATCCCTGCCTTCAAGGCACTGGCCGACAGCGTACACGCCTACGGCACCAAGCTGGGCGTCCAGCTCTTCCACCCGGAGTACGATGTGGACGCCATCAACAGCCTGTTTATGCAGAAGAAGTTTGACGAGATGCGTCAGCGCCTGCACCACGACATGATGTTCTTTACCGATGAGGCCAGCGAGGAGATGCTGATGTCCATCATCGATAAGATGTGCGCCTGCGCAGTGCGTGCCCAGAAGGCCGGTGTGGACGTCATCCAGATCCACGGCGACCGCCTGAACGGCTGCCTGTGCTCCACCCGCATGAACCACCGCACCGATAAGTTCGGCGGCAGTCTGGAGAACCGCGTCCGCTTTGCCCGTATGCTGACCCGCGCCATCCGCAAGGCTGTGCCGGATATGGTCATCGACTACAAGCTGTCCATCGTCACCCCGCAGCGCGGCAAGGGCGGCATTGACGAAGCCGACGCCGTGCAGTTTGCCCAGTGGCTGGTAGAGGACGGCGTGGATATGCTCCACGTTGCGCAGGCCAACCACACCGGCAACATGGCCGACACCATTCCTCCCATGGGCGTACAGCCCTACGGCTTCTTCGTCAAAATCGCCGGGGACATCAAAAAGGCCGTCAATGTGCCGGTCAGCGCCGTGGGTCGTATCGTGGATGCCGAAATGGCTGCGCGTGTCATCGAGAGCGGCATGGCCGACATCGTTGCCATGGGTCGCCCGCTGCTGGCAGACCCCGACTGGGGCACCAAGATCGCTGCCGGGAAGGCCTGCGATATCCGCCGCTGCATCAGCTGCAACAAGGGCTGCACCGATGCCATCCAGAACCGTCAGTTCCTCTCCTGCGTGCTGAACGCGGAGAATGGCTACGAGAACACCCGCAGCATCCAGCCCGCAGCACAGAAAAAGAAGATCGCCGTCCTCGGCGGCGGCCCTGCCGGTCTGGAAGCTGCCCGTGTGGCAGCGCTGCGCGGCCATGACGTGACCCTGTTTGAAAAGACCACCTCTCTGGGCGGTCAGCTGAACATTGCCTGCGTGCCTCCCCGCAAGGAGGAGATGCGCCGCGCCGCACAGGACCTGATCCACGCGGTCTGCAACGCCGGTGTGCACCTGTGCATGGGTCAGACCCGCACCGCAGAGCAGCTGAAGGATGCCGGTTTCGAGGCCGTCATCAACGCTGTGGGCGCACACAGCGCCGCACCCCGCATCCCCGGCATCGACAGCGTGAACGTGGCCGATGCATGGAAGGTTCTGGCCGGTGAGCAGCAGGTGTACGGCACGGTTGCCGTCATCGGCGGCGGCATGGTAGGCTGCGAGACCGCAGAGTATCTGGCTGCCCGCGGCTGCAAGGTGTCCGTTATCGAGATGATGGACAAGATCGCCGCAGGCGAGAGCACCACCATTCTGCCCACCCTGCTGGAAAACTACAAGACCTACGGCGTGGAGCAGTACCCCAGCCACAAGGTCAAGGAGTTCCGCATGGACGCCGTTGTCTGCGAGAACAAGGACGGCGCAGAGGTGACCATCCCCTGCGATTACATCGTGCTGGCTATGGGCGCACGCTCCAACGAATTTGACGCTGCTGCGCTGGAAGCTGCCAGCATCCCGGTGTATTCCATTGGCGATGCCGCCGGCAAGGCTGCGGATATCTCCAACGCCATCCGCACCGGCTACGATACCGCCTGCCAGCTGTAAAACAAAAAATATCGTTCTATTTGTGGGTCAGAAACGCCTGTGGGCGCTTCTGACCCACTTTTTTTACCCCTCGGGGAGCCAGTGTTGCTCCTACAATGGCAACAAGCAGATATTGTTTTGTTTTTGGTTACGGCAAGGACAGCATGTCACAATTTGCAAGAATCAAATCACAAAAGACAACGTAAACGGCGGATAAAATGTGATATATTAGTTCCACGATAAGACAAAAAATGAACAGAATCTATTCATAATGACAAGTAGAATTGTGCATTGTGCTTTTGCGCTTCTGGACGGGTGCAGGTAAAAAACAGAAAAATTTCGGAACATTCAAGATCTTGAACCGATATCATTTCAGACAGAGAGGAGAATGCCGCAAACCATATCAGATGCTTAAAAGAACATAGTTAAATCTGGAAAGGAGAGAAACATGAAACGTATCCTCAAAACTACCATTGCCTCCGCACTGGTGCTGTCCATGGCACTGAGCGGAGCAACCGCCGCTGTGGCTGCAACTCCGGCAGCGGAAGAAAACTGCATCTCGGCTTCTGCTGTTGCAGACTGGGCAGAGAATGTCAAAATCAAGCTGTTCAACAAGAGCATCTATGCCAAGTACGCCCCGGGTGTTACGGTCGAAAAGGACGAAAATTCGCCCACAGGCTACACGGTCACCTTTGTGTACAAGGAGCAGAAGAGCTACACCTCAAAAGCTGGTCTGACCATCAATACGGCAGAGAATCCGCTGACCAAGGTGGAACTGTACAGCGACTGCTTTATGCTGTTTGATCCTGCCGGCGGCAAGGCGGGCGCTATTGACGCTTCGCTGGCTACTGCGCCGTACAACTACACGGCAGGTCTGGCTCCTGCAGGCGGCAACGGCGACACCACCTACTATGTGGAGCTGGAAAAGTTTGCTGATGGTCGTTGGGGTGTACAGATGCCGCTGTCCAGTGGTGCATTCGTTTATAACTTCCGCGTGACCGCTGAAAACGGCGACCAGATCGCCCGTCTGGACGACCCCAGCAATCCGACGATGATCAACGAAGCTACCGGCATCCGCAGCTTGTCCAGCATGGTCTATGTTCCGTATGATGCCGAAAAGCAGGGCACCAGCACCTGGGCAGACCGCTCTGTGGAACTGCCGCAGGCCGATGCAAACAAGCGTGGTACCGTGCAGACCGTATCTTACACGGGTGCAGACGGCACCGAACATGGTCTGGCAGTGTATCTGCCGGCTGGCTACGATGCAGACCGCACCGAGCCTTATAAGGTGCTGTACCTGTCCCATGGTGCTTCCGGCGATACCTACGGCAATGAGCTGCGCTGGATGAATGAGGGCACTGTGGCAAATATCCTGGATAACCTGATCGCAGAAGGCAAGACCGAGCCGTTTATTGTTGTTACCATGAACAATCAGCAGTACAAATGGAAGTATTCCGAGATTGAGACCGATCAGATCGATTACATCATGCCCTACGTTGAGAGCCACTACAACGTCAGCACCACCGCCGAGGGCCGTGCATATGCGGGTCTGTCCATGGGCGGCGCTACCACCAGCAATATGCTGATGCACCACACCGAACTGTTTGGCCATTACGGCATCTGGAGTTATGCAAATGTGAATGGCGCTGTCGGCGGTGCCGAGGGCATCACCAGCCAGAGCGTGCGCAATCATCTGTCCTCTCTGACCGTGAAGCCTAAGATCATGCTGGCCGCAGGTAACTGGGACTTTGGTCTGGCACCCGTCAAGACCTTCGGTGAGAACCTGAGCGAGCTGGGTCTGGATTACAGCTACCTGCAGGTACCCGCAGCCCACGACTGGGAGTGCTGGCAGCTGATCTTTGCAAACGCCGCTGAGAACTTCCTGTGGAAGTAAGCTGTGTGCAGTTCGCATAAATAAATGCAGAACCGTCGCCAAACGATACTCTGATATATGTTGTATAAAACCCGGAACTTTTTGAGCCATAGTGCCGCAGAAAAGTTCCGGGTTTTGCGGCCTTTTGCAATATCCCCCGTCAACAGGGAAACTCCTTTTCCACAAAAGGCATTCCCTTTCCCGGAAGGGGTGAAGGCTCTTGCTACGGGTCGATCTCCAAAAGTTGACTTTCGTGCAGCAGCACCCCCGCCGCGCGGCTGTCCTTTACCTCTATATCCCTCCTGTGAAAAAGGAGTTCTGAAAAGCCCGCAGGTTTTTCAGAACTCCAAAACCAAAAATATCTTTTCCGCTGAATATGCGCAAAGCGAACGCGGAGCGCATTCAAAATCGTCCCACATAAAAAGGCTGCTGCACAAAACCCTGTGCAGCAGCCTTAAATATTTTACGTTTACAACAGATCAGATGCTGAACTGCACGGCGCAGAAGGCGGCATAGATGCACAGCAGTGCAATGCCCTGCGGGCGGCTCAGCTTGCCCTTGATCAGAGCGGGCAGGGTGAGCAGCAGCATCACGGCAAACATGACCGGGATATCCATCACCAGCGAGGCGTTCATGCCTGCGATGGTGGAGTTCTGCGGGATGCTGAAGGGTGCCAGCGTGACAGACACGCCGCTGACCAGCACTAGATTGAACACGTTTGCACCGATGACGTTGCCCAGCGACAGCGCGCCGTGACCCTTGGCCAGCGAGGTGATGGCGGTGACCAGCTCCGGCAGCGAGGTGCCCAGTGCCACAAAGGTCAGCGCAATGACCGACTCCGGCACGCCCAGCGCCTGTGCGATGAGGGTGCCGTTGTCCACCAGCAGGTCAGCGCCCACAGCAATGAGCACTGCGCCGATGGCCAGCAGCCCCAACTCCTTGGCAAAGGAGCCTTCCTCAGCCTGCTCTTCCTCTTCCGGGGCGGGGGTATTTTTCATAGCCAGCACGTTGCACACGATGTAAGCCACGAACATGGCCAGCAGGATCAGACCTACCGGGCGGGTGAAGGAGCCGGTGGTGTAGGCCACACCGGCATAGAAAGCGGCAGCCACAAAGAAGAAGGCCACCGGGGTGCGCAGGCTCTTGGGGTCAACCTTGCCCGGGCGCACCGCAATGGTGATGGCGGCGATCAGTGCAGCGTTGCAGATGACCGAGCCGATGGCGTTGCCGTAGGCGATCTCGCCATGACCGGTGAGGGCAGAGGTGGTGGACACCATAACCTCCGGCAGGGTGGTACCGATGGACACCACCGTGGCACCGATGAGCAGCTCCGGCACATGGAAGCGGCGGGCGATGCCGGTGGCACCGTCCACAAACCAGTCGCCGCCCTTGATCAGGCACAGCAGACCCACGATAAACAACAGAACAGGGATCAGCATAATATCTCTCCTTTTTTAAATGATGGCGGCAGAGGCACAAAAAAAGACCCTTATCACATCCTACCCAAAACGGGAAAATGTGATAAAAGTCTCAAGCATCCGGTACTGCATCGGGCATTTCTGCCGGGTTTGTCGCCACAGTACAGCGCACCGTTTTTTAACCAAGGTACGCCCCTTACTCCCTTTTATCCAAAGTATATTATATCGGTTTTCCGGCAAAAACGCAAGGGGAAATATGGAGTTTATTCTGCCTTGTTCACTTTTTTGGCGTTGGGGTAAATGCGCTCCATGCGGGCGTTGTCGAAATGCGCGTCAAGGAACACTTCCAGCTGGCCGTTGGGTGCTTCGCCGCTGGTGCGGGCATCGTACCGCGCCAGTGCCAGCGCACTGGTGAGCATATTCACCGCCATGAACACCGCCAGCGCCGCCGTCATCCACGGGCGGATATAGCTGCGCACCTTTTTCATCAGCTTCAGCACCAGCGGGTAGCCGTAGCGCATCCACAGCACCGCCGCAATGCCCCAGAAAAAGCAGTACAGCAGGTTGATGCGCCCGCCCAGATTGAACTTGAACTTGCTGTAATCCCAGAACACCGTGCCGAACAGCAGCTCGGTGACGGCGCTGCACACATATTCATATACGCCGCCCAGCACCGTGCCGAAAGCAAAGAGATAGCGGTCGCTTTTTTCCTGATTCTGCCGCAGCAGCACGGTAGCCATGGCCAGCGCCAACCCCCACACCACGCTGAAAGGCCCCCACACCAAGCTGGAGCGGCTCATCCATACCCCGGCGGTCAGGCGGCAGAACACGGTCTCCACCATGTCGCCCAGAAACGCCCCGATGACGAACAGCCACAGCAGGTCTGCCGCGCTGAGGAAGTCGGCTTTTCCCTTCTGCACCGCCGTGGGCTGCTGCCGGGCGGCTTCCGGGTAGGCGCGCTGGATGCGCTTTTCCACATACACGGCAATGCGGCGGCGCAGGGTATCGGAGCGCGCCTCCAGTTTCTGGTTCAGCTGCTCCAACACCGGGTGCTGCGCCGCATACCGCCCCACCAGAACCGCCGAGCCCAGCTGGTCCAGCGCCGCGATGCCCAGCGCCGCCCACACCAGCGGATGCAGCAGCCAGCCCGGCACAAGGGCGCACAGCCGCAGCAGCAGCCCGTTGCCCCAAAGCACGGTCACCATGCCCAGCGCACCCCACAGCACCGAGTATTGCAGGCAGACGTAGCCGTTCAGGTTGAACTTTTTATCGGAGTAATCCCACCATTTGCGGTTGTGCAGCCGTTCCAGCAGCTTTGCCGTGAGCCACTCCACCACGGTAGCCGTGAGCATACAGGCCACAAACAGCACCACCGGCTTTGTGCGCATATCTGCAAAGCCCACTGCCATCAGGATGGCCGTGGTGCCATACACAAAGCAGAACGGCCCCGCCGCCATGCCGCGGTTTGCAAACCGCTTGCCCCGGAAGGTAGCCACCACGGTCTCCCCTACCCACCCAAGGAAGGAATAGACCAGATACAGCACGCCCAGCGTGTAGAAATTCAGTGTCATTGCGCTTTCCTCGCCTTCTGTTTTTATGCTCTGATTGTACTCGCTTGCGCCGGTTTATACAAGAGGACGGCTGAAAATGTTACAATTGGCTTATGCTTTTTTCTTTTGCCGAAGTATCGTTCCGGGCAGACTGTGGTCTGCCCGGAACGATGCAATTGAAAAACATTTTTCCGCTAAAAAAGCCGCTGCACAAACACGGTGCAGCGGCTCTCGGAGTTTATTTATAATAGATTACAGCTGGCTCTTATACAGCTCCACGATCTCCTCCACGCTGGTGTCGCGGGGGTTGCCGGGACGGCAGGCGTCTGCAAAAGCAGACTCGGCGAGGAACTGGATATCCTCTTCCTTCAGGATGCCGTGCAGGTTTGCGGGGATGCCCACGTCTGCGCTCAGCTGCTTGACGGCAGCGATGGTGGCATCAGCGGCTTCCACATCGTTCATCTCGTCGATGCCCACAACGCCCATAGCCTTGCCCACGGCGCGGTAACGCTCGCCGGCAACGCTCTTGTTGTACTCCAGACCCACCGGCAGCAGAATGGCGCAGGCCACACCGTGGGGGGTGTCATACAGGGCAGACAGGCCGTGTGCCA
>OGIG01001069.1_pt1 | contig 18189 bp, 9 predicted proteins | sample 1571601 | NCBI WGS metagenome assembly OGIG01 (sample SAMEA2581953, study PRJEB24529) | metagenome | biome: Human gut stool | place: China | collected 2011 | reverse complement strand
ATAGAACATGATTGAACAAGTGTTAACAATGAAACGGACAGCAGCCTTATGCTTGGTGGGAGCTTTCTGCAGCCTGAATGCTCAGGCACAGAATATCCAGGTCAAGGGTAATCTTGTTGACGGTACAGGTGAGCCTCTGATAGGTGCCACTGTAAAACTAAAAGGTAATGCCAGCGTCGGTGCGGTCACCGACTTTGATGGTAATTTCAGTATCAGTGTTCCTTCAGAGAATTCTATCCTCGTATTTACATACGTAGGTATGAAGACCAAGGAAGTAAAGATCGGTAAGAAGAGAGAGCTCAAACTCTCAATGGAAGACGACAATGCCATTGGCGAAGTTGTAGTCGTTGGTTATGGTCAGCAGAAGAAGGCTTCTGTCGTAGGTTCCATCACCCAGACTACTGGTGAGGTTTTGGAGCGTGCAGCTGGTGTCAGCGACGTTGGTTCAGCCTTGACAGGTAACCTCCCAGGAGTTGTTACAATCCAAGGCAATGGTATGCCTGGTGAGGAGGAACCTCAGATTATCATCCGTGGTTCTAGTTCATGGAACAATTCCGACCCTCTCGTTCTCGTTGATGGTATTGAACGTCCTCTGAGCAGCGTGGACATCTCTTCTGTGGAGAGCATCTCTGTACTGAAGGATGCTTCTGCTACTGCAGTCTATGGTGTGAAGGGTGCCAATGGTGTCATCTTGGTTACCACCAAGCGTGGTCAGGAAGGCAAGGCTAAGATTGACGTTGGTTTCAATGCTACGTTGAAAGCTCCTTCTAAGTTGCCTAACAAGTACGACTCTTATGATGCGTTGATGCTTCGCAACCAAGTGGTTGAGCGTGAACTGGGCGTTTATCCTGAAGGTGTTTCATATCTTCGTCCTCAGTCTTTTATAGACAACTATCGAAACCAGACTACGCAGGAGCAGCGTGAACGTTATGCCAATGTGGATTGGCAGGATGCACTTTTCAAAAAGTCTGCTATGTCTTATAATGCCAACGTGAACGTGAGTGGTGGTACAAAATTCGTTAAGTACTTCGCTTCTGCTGATTTCGTGCATGAGGGTGACCTCTTCCGTGAGTATGACAATGGTCGTAATTACAACTCTGGCTATGGATACAATCGTATCAATGTTCGTAGTAACTTGGACTTTGCCATCACAAGTAGCACTACTTTGAAGGTAAATGTGGCTGGTAGCAATGGCGTAAGAAAAGCTCCTTGGAGTAACATGAACAATAGTGAGTGGCAGATTGGTCAGCAGTGGGCTGGTGCTTATAACATCGCCCCAGATGTGTTCTTGCCACAATATTCTGACGGCACATGGGGATTCTATCCAGCTGCTTCCAATGTAAGTAACTCTGCACAGAATCTTGCTATCGGTGGTACAGCACAGGCTACAACCACTCGTATCAATACAGACTTTACCCTTGAGCAGAAATTGGATTTCATAACCAAAGGCTTAAATTTCCGTGGTACGATCTCTTGGGATAATGTTTTTGTTGAGACAGGACGAGGTATCAATGACTTGAATAATACAGCCCAGACTAAGTATATCGATCCTGAAACAGGTCAGGTTACTTATGGTAAAGAACTTGAAGGAAATAATAAGTTTGATTGGCAGCAAGGTGTGAACTGGTCAACGGCAGGTGGTTCTGTCGATAATAACCAGACTGTTCGCAACCTCTACTATCAGTTGCAGCTCAACTGGGCTCGCAAGTTTGGACAGCATGATGTATCAGCCATGGGCTTGTTCTCACGTCAGGAGAATGCACGTGGTAGTGTGATGCCAACTTACCGTGAGGACTGGGCATTCCGTGCTACCTATAGCTATGCAGGTCGTTATAACATCGAGTATAATGGTGCCTATAACGGATCAGAAAAGTTCAGCAAGGACAATCGTTTTGCCTTCTTCAATTCAGGTGCTATCGGATGGACCATCACAGAGGAAAACTTCATGAAGTATCTTCGTGACAAGCACATCATCGATATGTTGAAGTTCCGTGCTTCCTATGGTGAGATTGGTGATGACAACATAGGTGACCCATTTGATTCTTCTCGTCGCTGGTTGTATATGAGCCAGTGGGCGTATGGCGGCAAGAGTACTATGGATCTCGACCATACAGAGAGCATCTATACATGGTATCGACAGAACACTCTTGGAAATGATAATGTGAAATGGGAAACAGTTAAGAAAACCAACTTCGGTATTGATTATGGTTTCTTGGGAGGCTTGATTACTGGTTCTTTGGATTTCTTCTGTGATCGTCGTAATGACATCTTGATTTTCGGCTCCAACCGTTCTGTTCCTTCTTATTTCGGAACGACAGCGCCTACTATAAATAAAGGTAAGGTTCGTACCAGTGGTTACGAGTTGGAATTGAAACTTAATAAGGTGTTTGCTAATGGCTTGCGACTCTGGGGTAATTTCAATATGACCCATGCCAAGAATAAGGTAATCTTGAAGGATGATGCCATCCTTACTCCAAATTATCAAAAGGAGGCAGGATTTGCCATGAATCAGTATCGCTCTTATATAGACAGGGGCTTTATCAATAATATTGATGATTTGATAGGTTCTCCGGCGCACGACTCCAATGACAATCACCGTTTGGTTGGTGACTATTACATTGTCGATTTCAATGGTGATGGTGTTGTTGATAGTAAGGACTCGGCTCCTGTAGGTTATAGCAGTAGTCCGCAGAACACCTATAATGCTACTATTGGTTTCGAATGGAAGGGGTTCTCTGCTTTCGCTCAGTTCTATGGAGTAACTAATGTGACCCGTGACGTAGGATTGGGAAGCTTTGGTAATATGCTTGATAATGTTTATAATATTGGTACTTGGTGGAATAAGAATCAAAGCAATGCAGAATGTATCCTCCCTCGTTGGGGTGCCACTGCTTCAAGTTACACCGATGGTACACAGTATATGTATGATGGCTCTTACATTCGTTTGAAGAATGTCGAGATTGCTTATACCTGGACCAAGGGTTGGATTAAGGCATTAGGCGTAAACTACCTCAAGATTTACTTGAATGGTAATAACCTCTGGCTCTGGACTCGTATGCCTGATGACCGTGAGGCAAACCTCGGTGGTGGTGGCTGGTTGGGAGCATACCCTACGGTTCGCCGCTTCAACTTAGGTGTTAAATTCTCATTGTAATTATAAAAAAAATATTCAGATGAAAAATAAGATAAAGACATTATTGTTGACGGGATGCGTCTCGCTGGCTCTCGGTACTTCGCTGAGTTCTTGTCAAGACTACTTGGACAAGGAGCCAGACTCAACAGTTTCTGCAGACGATGCCTTTGCCAATTTCCGTAATTTCCAAGGTTTCGTTGAGGAAATATACAACTGTATCCCTGATAAAGAGAAATGTAACTGGTGTCCTTCATGGAACTGGGGTGACGATGAAATCTTCAATCCTGAGGCTGATAGTAGAATGACCCATCAGGTTGATTTAGGTAACTTCCGTGCATGGGAATCTACTGGTAACTGGCTAAAGCGTGATGGCGCTTCTACTTCTACAGATAAGTTTGCACACGGTATTTGGAACCATGCATGGTATTGCATCAGAAAATGTAATCTCGGTTTACAGAATATCGACAAGTTTGTGACTGGAAGTGCTGAAGAGAAAAAACTGATAGAGGGTCAGCTCTATTTCTTCCGTGCATGGTGGCATGAGGAAATGATGGAGTATTTTGGTGGTATGCCTTATGTGGATACTTATCTCGATGCCAATGCCGAGCTGAATTTGCCACGCCTTTCTTATCAGGAATGCGCTGATAAAGCGGCAGCAGATTTCCGCAAGGCTGCCGATTTGTTGCCTATTAATTGGGATAAGACTTCTGCAGGTGCTGCCACACAAGGTAAGAATGATCTTCGCATCAATAAGATCATGGCTCTTGGTTATCTTGGTAAAACCTATCTTTGGGCTGCTAGTCCTTTGATGAAGAATGGTGCGCAGACAGGTGCCAGCAAGAATGGCAAGACTTATGATTATGATCAAGAATATGCTAAGAAGGCAGCTGAGGCTTTTGGTGAACTGCTCTCTCTTGTGGAAGCTGGTCAGACACAATATGCATTGGCAGAGTTTAAGTACTCAGATATCTATAATCATGAGAAATCTGCTGATGCCAATAGCTGTTTTACTGATATATTCTATACCAAGAAGCAGAACTGGAAAATGCCTGGAACGGTTGAAGCTATCTTCCGTGGTCCATCTGCTGATTTTAATGGCTCTAACTGGAACACCTCTAAGGTCTTTGGTCCTAAGGTACAGAAAGTAGTTGGTCATGATAATGTCATTCACCAACCTACGGCCAACCTTGTAGAGGCTTATGGAATGGCTAACGGTGAACCAATCTATTTGGTTGAGAATGGTCAGTATGTACTTAATCCAAAGTCTGGCTTCGACCCTGCCCATCCTTTCAAAAATCGTGATCCCCGTTTCTACCACGATATCGTCTTCGATGGTTTTAAGTATTTGAACGGAACACCTGGTCAGTATGCAGATTTACAGTATTGCCAATTATATACGGGTGGTAATATGCGCCCTGTAGCAAATGCAAGCCGTACGGGTTATTTCATTCAGAAGTTGGTGCCTCATACTTGTAATGAAGTGGATAAAGATTACGACTGGGGTGCAGCTTTCCACTGCTATTTGCCATATATGCGTCTTGCAGACATATACTTGATGTATGCAGAGGCTTGTGCTGCATTCGGTGGTGCTACTGGCAAGTCTTCAAACTTTAGTAAGACCGCAGAAGATGCAATTAATACACTTCGCGACCGTTGTGGTGCTGGTCATGTTGCTGCAGAATTTGTTGCTGACAACCATAAGTTCATGGACGAGGTTCGTCGTGAGCGTGAGGTAGAACTTTCTTTCGAAGGATTCCGTTTCTGTGACTTACAGCGTTGGTTGCTTTTGACAGAGGCTCCTTATAACCAAAAATTCTCACAGGAGTTTGACCGTGTGGAAAGTGCAGACTTCTATAAGAAGCATGATCCAAAGGATGCTCAGGTTGCCAATTATCGTAGAGAATTGATATTGACTCGTAATTTCGATACCAAGCACTATTGGTTCCCATTGCCAATCAAGGAGACTCAGCTCTATCCAGAGTTTAATCAAAATCCAGGCTGGTAAGGTTTAAAATTATAAATTAGTAATACTAAATGAATAATGATAGTATGAATTCAAGATTCAAATCATATAATTATAAGCTTTTTGTAGCAAGTCTCGTGGCTTTGGCTCCTCTTGGTGCCAATGCCAAGACTGCACAGACAAGCGAATCCGACACAGCCAGTGCCGACAAGGAGATGGTTCAGGTGGCTTACCGAAAGGTAGCCAAGGATGACATCTTGGGCGGTGTGTCTGTAGTCGATGTAGAGAACTTGATGAAGAAGAACTACCATACTTATAGCCTCGACAATATGCAAGGTTATGTAGGTGGTTGGAATGGCAATTCTCTCTGGGGTATGGATGGCGACAACGCTGGTTATCTCGTTTTGGTAGATGGTGTGCCTCGTGAAGCTAACAACGTTCAACCAAGTGAGATTGCACAGATATCTTTCCTCAAGGGTGCGCAGGCTGTGGTGCTCTATGGTAGCAAGGCTGCCAAGGGTGCTGTAGTCATAACCACCAAGCGTGGTCATAATGACGGCTTGAAGGTCGAGGTGCAGGCTAATGCAGGTTTGAATGTAGCAAAGTCTTATCCTGAGTATCTTAGCAGTGCAGAGTATATGACTCTCTATAACGAGGCTCGTCGTAATGATGGTCTGTCTGAGCTTTATTCTACAGAGGACATCTATAATCATGGAGCAGGTTTGAACCCTTATCGTTATCCTAATCTCGATTTCTATTCTTCTGATTATCTCAGAAAGATGAACAGCCGTTATGAGGCTACTGCAGAAATCAGCGGCGGTGGTAAGCGAGCTCACTTCTATAGCAATATCAACTATTATCGCCAGGGCGATTACTTCAAGTTTGGTGAGGCAAAGAATAATAATACCCAGCGCTTCAGCGTTCGTGGTAATGTGGATGTAAACATTACTGATGATATTAAGGCTTGGGTCAACTCCAGTGCAACCTTCTATGATTCTCATTCTGCAAAGGGTAATTACTGGAATGCTGCTGCAACTTGGCGTCCAAATTTCCCACAGAATGCAGCTCCTCTTATCTCCACAGATATGATAGCCCCTAACGCTAAGGCTGCTTGGGACTTGATGAGCGTTGCGAAGCTGGTAGATGGCAAATACTTCCTTGCTGGTACTCAGGCAAACTCCTCCAATGTTTTTGCTGATATCTATTCTGCAGGAAGTAGTAAATTTACTAGTCGTCAATTCCAGTTTGATACGGGTGTCAATATCAACTTGCACAAGGTGTTGAAGGGCTTGTCTTTCGAGACTCATTTCGCAGTTGACTATGCTACCTCTTATAATACTTCTTTCGATAATAGCTATGCTGTTTATATCCCAACATGGGCTAACGTCGATGGCAAGGATATGATTGTCGCATTGAAGAAGGAAGGTGAGGATAAAAAGTCTGGCAACCAGAACATCAGTGGAAGTACAGATAACCAGACCATGTTTTTCTCTGGTCAGTTAAACTACAGCAATACTTTCAACAAGGTTCACAATCTGTCGGCAATGTTGATAGCTTCTGGCTTCCAGCAGTCGAAGTCTGGACAGTATCATAAGAACTCTAGTGCCAATCTTGCATTCGATGCTTCTTACAATTATGCCCAGAAGTATTACGCAGATTTAGGATTAGCTGCCATTCACTCTGCTCAGTTGGCTCCAGGTCATCGTGAGGCTCTCTCACCATCACTTTCTTTGGGTTGGAGACTCAAGAATGAGTCTTTCTTGAAGAATTCCAAGGTGGTAGATGACATGATGATTAGTGTATCAGGTAGTATTATCAATGAGGATATTGATATAGCAAGTGGTGACAATCGCTACTATCTCTATCAGAGTATTTGGACTTCTGATTACGGCTATGGATGGTATGATGGATCTAGCGATAAATACACCTATTCAAAAAGAGGTGAGAACAAAGACCTTGATTTTATCAAGCGCAAAGAGTTGTCTCTGAATTTCAAGACATCCTTGTGGCAGAAATTGGTGACATTGGATGCAAGTTTCTTCATCAATTCGATGGAGGGTTATCTCATCACTTCGCCAACATTCTATCCATCTCATTTGAATACTGGTTATCCAGCGGCTTCGTTTATGCCTGTACTTAATTACAACAATAATCGAAGAGTTGGATTTGATTTCGCAGCCAACTTCAATAAGAAGGTAGGTGATGTGGATCTCTCACTTGGTGTAACAGGTACTTACTATACAACCAAGGCTACCAAACGAGATGAGAACAACGTAGAGCAGTATCAGAACAGACAAGGAAAGGCACTTGATGGCATTTGGGGCTACAAGAGCGCAGGTCTCTTCCAAAGCGAGGAGGAAATCAAAAATTCTCCAGACCAAAGCTATTTTGGTGGAACAGTTAAACCTGGTGACATCAAGTATGTGGATGTAAATGGTGATAATAAAATTGACCAATACGACCAAGTCTTCTTGGGTAAGGGTGGTTGGTACGGAGCACCATTCACGCTTGGTGTCAATCTTACAGCTAAGTGGAAGAACTTTACCTTCTTCGCTCTTGGTACCGGTAACTTCGGTGCTTGGGGAGTCAAGAATAATTCTTATTGGTGGGTAAAGGGCGATAGCAAATATTCTGCTGTAGTTCGTAACCGATGGACAGAGGAAACCAAAGAGACTGCAACCTATCCTCGTTTGACAACTCTTGATGGTAACAACAACTTCCAGACATCAGACTTCTGGATGTACAAGACAGATGCATTCCGCTTGGCTAAGGTCCAGGTAACTTACGACTTGCCTAGTACTTTGTTCCAAAAGACATGGCTTAAGGGGTTGTCGGCATACGTAAGCGGAGCTAACTTGCTTACCATTTCAGGAGAGCGCGAAGTCTTAGAGATGAACGTTGGGTCTGCGCCTCAGACACGCTATTATAATATAGGTGTGAAGGCAACATTCTAATCATTTTAAAATGTAGAAAGAAATGAAAGTAAAAAATATATTTATATTAGCAGCAATGTCGCTTACTTTGGCTTCTTGCTCAGATCTCTTCGAGCCTGCAGAGGAAAACAACCGTGGTTTGGATGAGATTTACAATGAGCCAACATACGCTCAGGGACTATTGGGATATGGTTATGCGATGCTTCCTTACAATACCAAGAGTGTTACTGATGTTGCTACAGATGACGCTGTAAGCAATGACTTGACAAATGGCTATCTCAAGATGGCTACAGGTTCTTGGACTGCTAATAACGATCCTATGTCTAGATGGACAAATGGTCGTGCTAGTATCCAGTATCTCAATATCTTCCTTCAGGAGGTAGATAAGGTAAACTGGGCAAAGGACGAGAATGCTCGTAAGATGTATTGTGATAGCCGTAAAGGTGAAGCTTATGCTTTGAGAGCTCTCAACTTGTATTATCTTTTGATGAATCATGGTGGATGGACAGCCGATGGCAAACTGCTTGGCGTTCCTAATTTGACAGAACCAGAGTCTTCTACTGATGATTTCAATAAGCCACGTAATACATTCCAAGAGTGCTTGAATCAAATCTATAGCGATTTGGACGAGGCTGCCAAGCTTCTCCCTCTTGATTACAATGATTTGACTGATGATAACGCTGTTCCTGCCAAGTATAAGGAAATCGGAGTACAGACCGCAGGAGACTATAACCGTGTGTTTGGTACTATTATGCGTGGTCGTATCAGCGGTCGTATCGCTGAGGCTATCCGCTCACAGGTATCTTTGCTTGCAGCTAGTCCTGCTTTCTCTGAAGGTACAAACGTGGATTATGCTAAGGCTGCAGACGATGCAGCTACCGTTCTTGACCGTATCAATGGTGTGAATGGTTTGTCTGCTACAGGTAATAATTGGTTTATGCAAACCAGGGAAATCGATGCGCTTGGCTCTGGTGCTTGTCCTGCTGAAATTCTTTGGCGTGGCAGTCGTACCAATGGTTCGGATGACTGGGATCTTGGTCTGAACCAGGAGTCTGATAATTTCCCTCCATCTCTTTATGGTAAGGGTAGAATCAACCCAACTCAGAATCTGGTCGATGCATTCCCTGCTGAAAATGGTTATCCTATCACCGATGCCCGTTCTGAGTATGATAAGTTGAATCCTTACAGCAATCGAGATCCTCGTCTTGACCTTTATATCATTCATGATGGTAGTACTTATAAGGGAAAGACCATTCATACAGACATTACGACGGCTAATAACAATGATGGTTTGAATAAGATTTCCAATTCTACTCGTACAGGCTATTACATGAAAAAGCTGTTGCGTGAGGATTGTAATCCTGACCCTAATGCAAAGAATGCTCAGTATCATTATCCTGTGTATATTCGCTATACTGAGATATTCCTCGATTACGCTGAGGCTGCCAACGAGGCTTGGGGACCACAGGGCAAGGGAACTCACAACTACTCAGCTTACGATGTAATCAAGGCAATCCGTGAGCGTGCCGGAGTTGGCGAGTTTGGCGAGGATCCATACTTGGATGAGTGCGCTGGTAGCAAAGAGAAAATGCGTGAGTTGATTCGCAACGAGCGTCGTTTGGAACTTTGTTTTGAAAATAAGCGCTTTAGTGACCTTCGCCGTTGGAAAGCTCCTCTAAATGAGGCTGTGCGTGGTATTGAAATCACTTCAGAGGCTGGTGTCCCATCATACAAAGAAATGAAGGTTGAGGATCGCAGCTATAAAGATTACATGTATTACGGTCCTATACCACAGAGCGAAATGTTGAAGTGGAGCAACTTGCAGCAGAATAAGGGCTGGGAAGTAAAAAATAACGACTAATATTTAAAATGATGAAAACAATGAAGATAAGCAAATATTTGTCCATGGCTGCATTGGGAATCTTGGCTTTTGGCTTTAACTCTTGTGAGAATGGCAACCAAGAATTTCCTGATTATGAGGGCGGTACTACTGTATATTATCCTTATCAGTATATCGAACGTTCTGTAGTTTTAGGCAATGATGAGAATCGCGATAATACGGATGATAACAATCATGTATTGTATATCGTATCTACAATGGGTGGAGCATATAATGGAAAAAACATCACATTGAATGTAGATGTTGATAAATCATTGTGTGACAATCTGTATTTTCAGGATGGAGTCACTCCTGTAAAGCCAATGCCTGACAATTATTATACAATTCCTACCAAGACGGTTGCGTATAATGGAAAATTGCAGGGACGTCTTCAGGTTAAGTTGGAGGATGCTTTTTTTGCTGACCCAGATTGTGCAAAGAATACATATGTAATCCCAGTTCGCATCAAGGAAATGGTGGGAGCCGATTCTATTCTTTTGGGTTCTCCTCTCGTTCCAGGTACAACTCCTGTTCGTACTGATGCTTCAGCTTGGTCTATTGTTCCTAAGGATTATATCCTTTATTGCGTTAGGTTTATGAATCCATGGGATGGCTTTTATTTCCGTAGAGGAACTGACAAGATTACAGAGAATGGACAAACTCATGAGGTAAAGCGTGAAGGTGCAACTCTTGAAAAGGATGAAGTGAGTCACATTACAACCAAGAGTTTGAAGGAATGTAATTTCGAAGTCTCTGTAAATAAAGCTGACGGCTCTAAGGTCACTTGCAACTTGATACTTACGTTCGATGATAATGGTAATTGTACCGTTACTACTGATACAGAGGGCATGACTGCTTCTGGTTCAGGAAAGTTTGTAGAAAAGGGAGCTAAGTTGGCTTGGGGTAACAAGGATCGTGACATCCTGACTCTCAATTACAAGGTTGATTTCGGTTCTGGTATTGCTTTGGAAACATCCGATCAGTTCGTTGCCGAGACTCGTGGTAACACCAATGGTGTTGTTCAATTCAGTCCTCAGTATATCAAGAAGTAATATTCTTGATAGATAAGTGTCATTCTAATAATTTGATTATTATGAAATTGAAAAATATTAATTTAGGTTTAGGCTTGATGGCTCTCTTGGCTTTGTCTTCTTGTGCTGATGACAAGTTCTCGGAGTACAGAACTGATATGACCAAGAATTTGAAGGAATATCAGTATCTGAATAACTACGAGCCTTTGAAGAAATACGTGGAAGATATGAAAGCTGCCGGCAAGTGCAATCCCGACTTTAAGTTGGGCATTGCGCTCGGCGCAGCCGACTTCAACAAGCAGGAACTTGTATATTGCCTGGCTGGTAGCAATTTCAATGAAATGACTGCTGGTAATGCCATGAAAATGGCTTCTTGTGTGAAAGATGATGGCAGTATGGATTTTTCGACAGTCAAGGAGTTCGTCAAGAATGCGCAAGATGCAGATATGACGATTTATGGTCATACGCTGGCTTGGCATTCTCAGGCAGCCAATAAGTATCTCAATAATCTTATCAAGGATAAGGAGCTGCCACCTGATCCAAATGGTGGAAACAAGTACTTGGAGATTGCTTGTGGCGAAGCTGGTGCCAATCAATGGGATAAACAGATTAATTATAAGTTGCCTAAGGCATTGGTTAAGGGACAAAGTTACGTGATGTCCGTTAAGGTAAAGGCATCGGATGCCGGAACTTTTGCTGCTTGGCCTATTTGGGAAGCAAGTGATAATAAAAACCAATGGGGTGGTAGTAATGATGTTCAGTATATGGCTACTCATGACATCTCTGAGGATTATTCTACTTTGACTTGGGAGTTTACAGCCAATTTCCCTATTGATAAGCTTCAGTTTGTGTTCGGTAAGGTAGGAGGTACCATCTCTTGTGATGACTTTAAGTTGACGAAAGCTGGTTCAGATGAGAATCTTATTGAAAATGGAGACTTTGCGGAAGAGTCGGCTAGTGGTTGGGGACAGATTGGCTGTACCATCAAGGTGGCTTCTGCAGCCGCAGCTGTCGAGGTAGAACAAGAAGTTAATAAGCAAACCTATACAGATGGACCTTTCCCATTCTATGCTATGGGATGCGAACCTCCTGTAGAAAATGGTGCAATTCATTTTATTCCAACAGGAGCTTGGTCTCAGTTCTTTGTTATGCCAGGTAGCAACAATACGCTTTCTGAGGGTAATTATGTGGTTTATCTTGACTTGTCTGCTTCAAAGGATGCTAGTGGAGTAGCATTGACTATGCAGAATGGTTGGGGTGGTAGTGCCCAGGCTATTACTGTAAGTGTACCTGTTTCTGCTGGTCGTCATACCGTAAAACTTCCGATGTCTAATATTGTTGGAGGTAATTATGATATTATCTTGAAACCACAGACTGCAGATGCTACTTTGGATGTACATTCTGTTACGGTTTGTCAGGTCAAGAAGCTAAACTCCATTCCTCTCACCGATGAAGAGAAGAAAGATGTTCTTACCACTGCCATGGGAACTTGGATTGATGGTATGATGGAGGCTACTGATGGTTATGTCACATCTTGGGATGTTGTGAACGAGGCCCTTTCTGGTGCCGATAAAGATGGTGATGGTAAGTTCGACTTGCAGCATGCTGCTACAGCTTCTGCTGACGACAAGAAGAACTGCTTCTACTGGCAGGATTATCTCGGCGACCTCGAATATGTTCGCTTAGCCGTGGCTGATGCTCGCAAGAGTTTTGCCGCCCATAATGGTGACCCTGAGAAATTGAAACTCTTCATCAATGATTATAACTTGGAGAGCGATTGGGACGACAATGGCAAGTTGAAGAGTTTGATTCAGTGGATCAAGGATTGGGAGGCTGATGGCGTGACCAAGATTGATGGTATCGCATCTCAGATGCATATCTCTTGCTATGCTGATCCTGTCAAACAGGAAAGTAAGAAAAATCATATCGTCAAGATGTTGGAGTTGATGAAGGAAAGTGGCAAGCTTTGCAAGATTTCTGAACTTGATATGGGTTATGTTGATGCCGCTGGCAAAGACGTAACTTATGATCAGATGACCGAGGAACAACACAAGGAAATGCGTGACCTCTACACCTTTGTTCTTAAGAAGTACTTCGAGATTATCCCTGTAGCTCAGCAGTATGGCATCACTCAGTGGTGTGCTACAGATTCTCCTAAGGATTCAGGTTGGCGCAAGGGTTTGCCTACTGGTCTCTGGGATCTCAACTATCTCCGCAAGCATACCTATGCAGGTTTCGCTGTAGGTCTTGGTGCTCCAGAATATTGGAAGGAAGCCAAGTAAATACTCTAAAAGACATTAGTTTTAGGTTTATCATACAAAGATTAACCGAAAAAAGATGTTAGTCGTTAAGGTTGGCTGTGTTGTGATGACACGGTCAACCTTTTTGCTAACAAATAGTTACATTATACAATGTTTTTTTAAAAAAATATCGTATCTTTGCAGACATGAAAATATTAAAGAACTCTAAAATGATGATATGGTTAGGCATTTATATCATATTTGTGTTTGTCTGCCATTCGATAGCGACTTACCATTTCTATTATATGGAACAATGGAATACTTTCTATTGGGATGGCGATGCTATCTGCCAAACATTATCACAGTCAGGTGGGGTAACCCTATTGCTGGCTGATTTTCTCATGCAGTTTTTTTGCTATGGGGCGGGACCTTTTGTTTTTGGATTCTTAATGACTTTGGTGGCTTATGCTCAAAGTCTTTGGGTGAAAGAGGGCGCTCGTTGTCTAGGTTGCATCACTGCTGTGGCAATGCTGATGACGCTTACTTCTAGTATGGCAAATTTACTTGCGGGCAGTGTCTGCTTCACGATGGTAATGTTCTTGATGGCTGTAGTGCTCCGCTGTCGCAAGTGGTTGAGGATAGTTGCTATCATCATGATAGCTTTATTGGCTAGAAAAAATTGCCTGGTTCGGGATGGGACAGAGTTGAATTTTATGGTTTTTCTGCCTTGGATTACTGCGGGTGGTGTATTTTTGCTTCAAATATTCTCGCGAAACGTTCTGAGGCCTGTTGGTAAGTATAACTTACTCGCCCAGTTGGTTATGGTTGTAGGTATGTCTGTGATACTCATTGCTTCTTGTTATGACGCTAAGGAAGAGTATATGAAGAAGATTGCTTATTATGTCCGCTATCATCAGTGGGATGAGATTATTAATCGGAGCAATAGTCGTGGTAGTAAAGGTAATACAGTATTCCAGCTTTGTCGTAATATGGCGTTGGCTGAGAAGGGTGAACTAGGTGAAAAATTCTTAATGTATGAACAGGGGGGAATGGAAAGCTTCTTTTCTCGGAATGTTGAAACTTTGCAACAAGCAATGTTTTTGATGGATGTTTACTATACAATGGGCTATGTAAATTTGTCACAGGTAAGTGCTTTTGAAGCTCAAGAGAGTGTTGATAATAAAAGCCCTTATCTTTGGCAACGATTGGTAGATACTAATATAGAAAATGGAGCTTATGTAGTTGCTGAGAAGTATATCAAAAAATTAGAGACTACGCTAGCTTATCGTGATTGGGCTCATGAACGTCGTAGATTTTTGTATAATGACATTGCTGTACTTCAGAATCCAGTACTCGGCAAGAAACGTAAGTGTATATTCAAGGATGATATCTTTATTGGTAGCTGTGGCATAGGTTCGGACTTGGAGCGGATTGTGGCGGCTTGCCCTGAACATCGTGCTTCGTTAGACTATCTAGGTGTAATGTACGTTTTGGCAAATCAGAGAGGAAAGTTTATTCAGTTGATAAATAAGTATAAAGGTACAAAGGTTATGCCGCAAATACCTGCTTCGTTTGAAAAGGTGATGAAAACTTTTGAACTGCAAACTACAGAACCTTTTTTGTAAATTAATATATATGATATGAAGAAATTTAATACATTATATGTAATAGGTAGATATGTATGTATTGCTGTATTTATCTTATTCCTCTTCTCTTGCTCTCATAAGGTTGATATTGCAAAACGTCTATCGTCAACTCCTATTATCTTCCCAAATTATAAAAATGTGACAATCCCTTGCGATATAGCTCCGATTCATTTTCGTGTAGAGAAAGAGATAGGTGATGTCGTTTCAGCTAAGTTTTCCTCAGATGTAGGAAAAAATATAGTGGTAGATGCAGTCGGAAAGGATATCTCTATTAGTTCCAAGGACTGGAAAAACTTAGTGAAAGATGCCAAGAGTCTTTCAGTAGAGATTGTTGTTAATAGAAGCGGAGTTGACTGTGCATACAAGTCTTTTCATATCCTTGTTTCCAGGGATGCTATAGACCCATATATAGCTTATCGACTGATTGAGCCTGGTTATGAGAATTGGTATAAAATGGGTATTTATCAGAGAGACTTGACTTGTTATGAACAAACTCCTATTTTAGAGAACTCCAAGACTGGGAATAATTGTATGAACTGTCACAACTTTTGCAATCGGGATGCCAAACAGATGATGTTGCATCTGCGTGCGGGTAAGTTGGGAGGAACATACGTGATGCAAGGAGATGGCTTGGCTAAAAAGCTAAGCATAGATAATGACAGTATTAAGTCGTTGGTTTATCCTGCTTGGCATCCTTTGGGCAAGTTGATTGCTTTCTCTACCAATGATACCCATCAGGGTTTCCACTCCTCAGACAGAAACCGCATTGAGGTTTATGACCAGAAGTCGGATGTCGTGGTTTATGACTTGGCATCTAGCCATATCTTTACTTCTCCTTTATTGAGCTCGCAACGAAGTTTTGAAACTTATCCTTGTTTCTCACCTGATGGCAAGCGTCTCTATTTCTGTACTGCAGATAGTGTAGAGATGCCTCGTCGTTATAAGGACGTGAAATATAGCGTTTGTTCCATTGCTTTTGATGCTGCCCATCATGCTTTTGGCTCAGAGGTAGATACGCTTTTCTCTGCTCGATTAACGGGCAAAAGTGCTGTGATGCCTCGCATTTCACCAGATGGCAAATGGTTGGTAGCTACGGTAGCAGATTATGGTTGTTTCCCAATTTGGCATCATGAGGCAGACCTTTATATCATCAATCTTCAAACCAAGAAATGTCAGCCTTTATCGGCTGCCAATAGCCGAGACACTGAGAGTTATCACTCATGGAGTAGCAATGGTAGATGGCTCGTCTTTGGTTCGCGCAGAGTAAATGGGCTTTATACGATGCCTTATATTTGTCATATCGACAAGAATGGTAAGGCTTCCAAGCCGTTCCTTCTGCCACAGGAATCTCCTGATTTCTACGACAAGTGCTTGAAATCATTCAATATTCCCGAGTTCGTGAAGGATAAAGTGGAGTTGAAAGACATAGAGAAAAAATAATTTTTTCTCGATTTTGTTACCACCGTTACCACCACCTAAAATATAGGGAACTACAAAGGGTGATCCTACTGGTCTCTGGGACCTCAACTATCAGCGCAAGCCTGCTTACGGTGGTTTTGCTGATGGTCTTGCAGGCAAATAAAAGACATTAGTTTTAGGTTTTATCATACAAAGATTAACCGAAAAAAGATGTTAGTCGTTAAGGTTGGTTGTGTCGTGAAGACACGACCGACCTTTTTTGCGCTTTTTTTAATGATGATAATATTCTCTTTCTCCTATGTGTCATTCTTGAAAGAGATTGTCTAGTGTGACTTCGCTGTTTACTATACTTGAATGGATGCCATTGGCAACACCAAATGTTGTGACAAAGGTATTTACCAATGATTTTGTGCAATGGGTTCGGTCTCTGAATAATTCCATCCTATTGCGCAGCTTTATCTCATAATCTGCTGAAATTTTGTATTGGGCTTGACTAAATTTCATCTCGCAGAGGTTGATGACTCGGTCGGCACGCTCTATGATGAGATCTATTTGGGCTCCTCTCTGATTCTTGGTTTTGTCAGCCTTGTCAAACCAAATGTAAGCCTCGCTAGCCACGCCACCAATATTCAATGCCTTGCGTATTTGGCTGATATGGAACAAACAGAGTAATTCGAAAGTTAAACCTTGCCATGCCTCAACACTGTGAGAGAGATAATGCTTGCTCCACCATTGCTCATCAAAGGAGTCGATATTGGGCTCTATATACTTTAAATAAAATAAGGTATAAAAGTCTGTCAACTTATATAGGCGGTTTTGCGTCTTCTTGCCATAATATCTGAACTTCATGATGAAGTCACATCTCTCCAGATTCTTTAATATCTGGCACAACTTCTTTCCGTCCAGTTGGGCTGCTTTAGCAATTTCTGCATTTGTCATGCCGCCTTTATGATTAGCCAAGAGCCTGACCACCTTGATGTAATTGTCTGCATGAGTAAATAAGGCTCCATATAATTCGTCAAATTCTTGTCTTAGTGCCCCTCCCTTGTTAAAGCACAGGGCATCAACATTCTGTACAAGGCTAAGACTTGGATCTATTAAACTCAGATAAAAAGGAATGCCTCCAAAGAACATATAGCATTGGGCTATCTGGAAGCGATCCCAAGAGCATCCCCGCGATTTTAGGTATAGTTCTGTCTCATACAAAGTAAATGGGCGTAAATATATCTGGCAAGTGATGCGAGCATGCAGACCTCCTTGGTTTTCTATGAGCTTGTCTACCATCCATGATGTGGCAGAACCGCTAGCGATGAAAACTATATCGCGACGACGGGCTGCCCATCCATTCCAAAAGTTTTCAAATGCTGGGGTGAAGTCGGAACGCAAGGAATCTATCCAAGGCATTTCGTCTACAAAGATTATCTTTTTGCGGTCTTCTGGCAAGGATGACAGATATTCTTCCAAAACATCAAAGGCATCAAACCAATCTGATAATTTGCGAGCTGATGTCTCGCCCATGGCTTGTTTTAATGCTTTGGCAAAACTGCGCAATTGGGTGCGTTGGGGGAGATTGTGTCCTCCAACGAAAGTGAAGTCGTACTTCCGACCAAAGAATTCATCTACTAGATAAGTCTTGCCGACACGTCTTCTACCATAAACGATAACAAGTTCAGAGCGATCTGAGTCTATACAACGTTGAAGCTCTGCCTTTTCTTTATCTCGTCCGATTATTAAATCTGCTTTCATACTTCTAATGTTTTGGTTCGACTGCAAAATTACGATATTTTTCCTTAAAATGGCACGAAAACGCACTTTTTCTCAAAAAAAAAGTGAGAAAAAGTGCGTTTTCGTGCCAAAATCTTTAATTTGGCTGCATAATTTCAATCCAGATGTCTTATACGTGAAAAAGTTGTCACCTTTAGGATGGTTAAACTAAATATGTTAC
>OGIG01001066.1_pt1 | contig 18241 bp, 13 predicted proteins | sample 1571601 | NCBI WGS metagenome assembly OGIG01 (sample SAMEA2581953, study PRJEB24529) | metagenome | biome: Human gut stool | place: China | collected 2011 | reverse complement strand
TGCCTTTGAGGGCGAAATATTGTAACGCTTAAACACCGAGCGAAAATATGCAAAGTACGCCTTGTCTTCCTCTGTCATCGGTGTAACCCAGCCGTTTTCGGCACCATGGGCTTCGATTTTCTCTAACTCTGCCATACGCTCTTTATCCATGCCAGTTGCTCCCTTCGGTGAACTTTTGCCTGTGCCAAGCGGGAATCGTTTTGGATTGTCTGAATTGTAACTCTAATGGTAGGGGTGTGCAAGAGGTTTCTGGAAGGGTAGCAACGCGAGGTGTGAGATGTCATAGACAAGGAGCACCAGTAACGGCCATTGCATTCCCTTAATTCGGACGGTATTTTAAGGGAATGCGTGCCGAAGTAAGGGAAAGCATTTGTGCCCTGCGAGGAAAACGTTGTTGACTTTCCTCGTAATTTTATCATGAATATTTTTCGATTGACACTCAAAGCGAGGGCTTCCCGCAGGTCGGGCAAGACCTAATCTTCCTTGCCTGACGAGTGGCACGCGCTCTCTGCTCTGTTTCGAGTGCATCAAAAAGGCCTTGCCAAAGATTTGGATTCGGCTCATGCTCTGCGTAGTCTTCGAGGTGCCGCCGAATATCATCGGCAGCCAACGCAAGAAACTTATCGTCCAGAAACCGAATGTGGCGCTTAATATAATCGGAAACTACCGCGGGCATATATGTGTTTCTGCCCATCGCATACCGCATTGCTGACAGCAGGATCAAACGAAAGTCAGCGTCACAGATAGGGGCGAGCAGGTCCTGAGGGCACAACAGAAACTCCTTGCCATTATTCATGCATACGCGCAGCGGTCGCTGTCTCTCCGTTACCAGATTCAATAGACTACTGGTTCGCTCTTTCAGTTCATCAATGGTGATCGATTCGTAGTCCTGACACGGGTTTGCTTCATAATTCATCATCTGACCTCCAATCAGTTTATCCTCGCTATGAGGTGTTGGCATTGTAGCTCTGACTGCCCGGAGGTTCAACCGTTTCTTTTGCAGCTCGAAAAGAAATCCAATAGAGCCTGAATTCGTGCGGATTTATCATTTTCTTGCTTTTTCTGCCCAAATGTGCTACCATTATAAACAACACTGTCAAGTGTTGGAATAGGCCTTGGCAGTATGGCTGCAATAGACCGAATGCTCTGCCAAGCGGCAGAGCATTTTTTGTATATCGGTACGGAGGAGATATTTATGTCTGTGAGTTATAAAAAACTCTGGAAACTGCTCATCGATAAGGACATGAAGAAAAAGGACCTGTGTGAAAAGGCAGGTATTAGCCCAGCATCTGTCACCAAGATGGGACGGAATGGTCATGTCACCACGGAGATACTCGTGAAGATTTGCGCGGCGCTGGATTGCCGGATAGAGGATATTGTGGAGATTGTTCCGGATAAATGAAGCCAATTAATCAGAGTTACACTATCGATGGCTAATTCTCATTTTACATTTTGAGAAAGTCCTTTTTATGGGACGAAAATCTTTATTATAATCATTATTAGATGCACATATGGAGGGATAACTTTTGAGTTCCACTTTGGATAGAGAAGAACGGACATTAGCTGCTGAGAAATATGAGCCTACATTAAGCGATCAATATAATAATTTGTTTCATATGTTGGTTACGAAAATGGGTAACACATTGCCATCGAACCGAGCCGAAATAATCAAAGCTGAAATCACTCGTGTTTCGAAAGACAAAACTCAAGACGATATTGAAGCACTAAAATACATAGCAGCATTGAGTGTACTTGTAGATTTATCTCTACAGGGCTGGGCTTTTGATGTTAATGGTACTGATCTAACGCTGAAAATGGACACAGGCAATGTCAACGATAAACAGCAGATACGTTATCGCTTAAGCGCAGAACGAAACGCACAATTTAGAAGTAATAGTGTCTCTACGTTTATTCGGCATATGGAGGCAGTTAAACAATATCAGGGGATCAATATCTCTATCAGAAATCTAATTGGAAATAAAAACCAGTTATTGGCTTCGATAAGGACTGGAGAACGCATATGCGATCCATATATCCAACTTGTTACCAATGCGAGGGATGACTATACCGGCTATAAACTTTCCGATATATGGCGCTATTTTCGATATACCTGGTCGATTCCTTATAAAACGATGCCTGGAAGAAATTTGTTTTATTTGGTTAGAGATCGGCGTCAACCATATCACCCAGTAGTTGGTATTTTTGCACTTGGGAATTCGGTGCTGAATCTTACTGTCAGAGATGACGATATTGGCTGGACAGTAGAAGCAATAAGAAAGAATATGTCTCGGTTATCTATCGAAACAATATGTGAACAAATTGTCAGTGGTACTGATGGAAAGAAAATCAAGGCACGGATACGTAAGCCTATAGAAACAGAAGAGGAGCATCTTACTCGATCAAGTGTGTATGCAGACAAAATGCTTCCGTTATTGAAACAAAACATCGAAGATGCAATTTCCGAGTTGTATCTTAAAGATTTGGGCTACCACCGAAATACGCGAAATCCTAAACCTGAAAAAATTGCCGAGCTATTGGCTATGGCAGAGGAGTATGCAGAAAAGTCGCTAAACAACAAAAATAATGAAAAATCTCCAAATTGGGAAGTGGAGGCACAAAGTAATCTTTTCAAACGGAAACGAGCAACCGAATTGGCGAAGCTTTTGGAAACCAAACGTTGTTTTAATGCAGTTGAAGGAAAAACAAACGCCGAGCAATTGAATGCTTTGTTATCATTTGAAGCCGGGCGAAAGGCAATCCATACCGCGCTTATTGCTAATCGAAAAAGAAAAATTGGCTCCAATATGATGGATATTATTGTGTGTGGAGCAATCCCGCCATATAATGAACTCCTCGGTGGAAAACTTGTTAGCATGTTGGCGTGTAGTCCGCAGGTTGTGCGAGATTATACGCATAAATATGATAAGCAGATTAGTGAAATTGCATCAAGGATGAAAGGCAAGCGTGTTGTTCGGGACAGTCGCTTGGTTTATCTTGGTACAACAAGCTTGTATGCTGTTGGGAGTAGTCAGTACAACAGAATAAAGGTACCCCTTGGCGATAATGCTTATCTTGAATACAGAAAAATGGGAATAACAGAAGGCTATGGCACAGTCTTTTTCTCCAAGGAGACAACAGGAACTTTTTCGCGGTTGCTTGAATTACAAGATGGCGGAAAGAAAATAAATCATGTTTTCGGTGAAGGCACCAGTCCGCGTTTTAGGATGATAAGCCGGGGCTTAAGCAGCATAGGGATTAGAGCAGATGCGTTCTTAAAGCATTATTCTCCTCGTATCGTCTATTCAATCAATCTTGCAAAGAATACAAATGATTTCCTGCTTGGCTTCGACAAAGATGTTAATTTTGGATATGATATAGATAATGACGCTGAAGTAAACCGGAAAACACAGGGAATTATTGAATATTGGTATACGCGATGGTTGAAAATGCGATTAACCTCTGTTGATATTGAGTCTCGGTTAAATTCGTTTAATATTGACGATATTCTTTTAGGCAACATATGAGGAGGTAAATATGTCAAAGTTGGAATTTGTAAAAAAACTTTATAACGGCAAAAATTGCTATTCTGACCATATGACAGCAGAGGAGCTAAGCTTGCTCCATATTAGCTCCAAAGTTGAAGAACTTATATGTGAAATGCTATACAAGGGGAAAATTGTATTTCTAACTGGTAATCCTGGAGATGGTAAAACATTTATTATTAAGGCGATTCAAGATGTAATTGTTTCCACAAATGCGTATACGAAAGCTGATATGAATAGCGAAGCCGAATATGAAACAGTAGCCAGCGAAATTATTGACTGTTATAATAAGCAGCGTCCTGCAGTAATTGCTATCAACGAGTATCCTTTTATAAAGTTATGTCAAGATTTAAGACACATTTCCCCAGAGATAAGCGATGAAATTAATTCTGTAAAGAAATCTGCAATAACGTATGACATATCAACTCCTCTTACGGGAAGAATCGCTGTCATTGATTTGAATGAAAGGAACATTTTAGATACTGACCGCAATCTGCTAAGCGAGCTGATTGATAAATTTATTGAGATTCTCTCTGAAGATACCGAGCACAATGCAGCGTTAGAATATAATATAAAGGCGCTTTCCGTTCCTGAAATAAAATCACAGGTAATTGCCCTTATATCTTTTGCATCTTCGGAATGCGTACATTTTGCTGTTAGAGATATTTTAGGAGCCTTTGCATTTATCTTTACCGCTTGTATGTCTGAGGAACATGAAGGGGAAAAATACTATTCAGCAATTTTTGATAGTTCGAATGACCTGCTGAAGGTAGTTCAACAATTTGACCCTGTTTACTTGTCATCTCCAATTCTTGATGAAGCACTATGGAATGGGGAAAAAACCGAGGGGTGGATTTTTGATGCGCCCAACAAGTGGCCCAATGACCCCATATATGAAGATAATATAGATGGCGCAGTTGCTTGTTTCAAAGAGATAAAGCGCAAATATTACTTTGAGAATGTTCATGGGCAAAAGTTGTTGGAACTACAGCCTGATGAAATTCGAAAATGTGCTGAGATTTTTAATCGCTTTGATTCGCAAAAGAAAAAAATCAAGGAGCGGCTTATCAGATCAATCAACAAACTATTCTTACCATCCTCTGATGACAAAAAGCAGTTACACATATGGACTACACATCGATTTGATATGAGTATTCCCATTGCGGTTGCGATATCGAGAAAATCAATTGATGCTGGAGAACTTGAGATTCAGATGCCGAGACCGGCAGATTGGCTTTGTGGCCTGGAATATATTCCAAATCATATAATATTGAAGCCGAAAGGCAAAGGTGAGCCTATTCTCAGACTTGATATCGATTTCCTACGGACGCTAAATGCGATTGATCAGGGCTATCCAGTTGGCTTACTTGCACCGCAATATGAGCAAGCAACTGCAATGTTTCTGCAACAGCTTGATGATAATGGTTTAGCAGAAGAAAATGATGATGGAGAAGTTATATTGGCGAATCGAAGAAAGAGCTATAAGAAATCAGTGTTCATTCAAGATGGGAAATATGGATTTGAGGAGGAATAGAAATGGCAACAGATAAGCTTAAGCAAATAGGCGATGCCATAAGTAATGATTACCTTGGATTTATTCCAACCTCAAACTCAACAAAGCCTCCTCATATCGCAAATGGCTTGTTTAGGTATTGCATAGGCGAGACATGTGATACAAGAGATGTCCATGAATGGATGTTTGAGGATAATGCTAAAAACTCTATTTCATCTGAGGAAATTCGTGACAAGTATGAAGAACTGTTACAGAATGGTTTCCAGGAAAAAATATCAGATATTAAAGAACTTCGCTTTATGTTAGAAGAAGTCTTCAATCAAGATAATGGCGCTTATGCTGGTTCTGCAAACTATGGCTATTCGGTTATGACCATTTCATCTCACTGGATGGTTAGAGGTCCGGTAAGTTCTGAGGGGCATATTGGTGAGTTCCTTTTCAAGATATTGTCCAAGCAAATCAATGGGAAAAGATCACCTGTAATTAAACTTATCCAAAGGGCTCTTGAAAATGATGACGATGATGTCACAAATCTTATAAAGCCGATTATTGCATTTCCATCTGAAAAAGAAAAACGCAATATATCAAATGTGGATTATCCGGGTGACTCAGACATCTCTTGGGATTCCTGTAAGCAGATTATTCGAGAAGGCTTTGATCGCTTGTCTGCAAATCTCACGGTTACCGGAGAAAGCAAAAATAGTCTTCTTGTTTTGAGGAGAATTGTAAACTATTCAATTTTTGCAACCTTTCTATATCTTACTCACTGTAATCATGCAATCTATAATGGCGACAATCCACCAATTGTGATTGATGCCGGAGGAAATTTAGAATCTATCAAGAAGGCCAGTGAACAGGCATACACCTCTGCAAAGAAAGCAGTTGAGGATTATTACGCTAATGCAATTCGCCACTTACTTTCAGTTGAAATTGCGACAGATTCAATAGATGCTTGTAAGCATTGGATTGAAGGAATGTCCTTTTCAACGCAGGACAGAGCAGATACTATTAAGCCAGCTCTTATCAGCTATTTTGAGAGCTTTTGTGGTGAAGAAGCATCTGCAATTATGGCTTTGTCGAGAGCCTTGCAGATTGTTTTATACACCTGCGAATATAAAAGCAGTTCTCCATCCGATTTCTGCCGAGTTTTAGGCATTCGATCGGGTTTAATTGGCCCAAAAGGAAATCGGGCAAAGGTTAAGCGCTATCTAATTAATAGCTTTACACTTGAAACGATAACTCTTAGCGCTTTGTCCCCTGAGGAGTTAAGAGAAGGAATCGAACTTAAGGAATTGAGTGGTAAACTTATCCAAAAATATAACATTGTTATTGGTGCCGATTCAGAATTTGAGTATGGCTTACTTGAACAGTATAACATAGCACAATCTACTCCTGGCGATTTGCGCGGTGATTTAAGTATAAATGCACAAAAGCTTGCAGATACCTACATATCGTTGGGTATAGGGAAGAAATATGCCGATGGTGTCACTCTTATCGGATGGAGGTTGTAAGATGAGCAAGCATTTACTAACAAACATAATTGTCGGTTTGGTAAACGAATATTCCAATGCGAATGAGTACGGTGTGTCTCTTATAACCATTCCCGATTTTGATTATGCTCAGTTTGCACAGAGCCTGTCAAATCGTAGAAAATCCGAGTTATACTTCTTGGGCTTTTCAGCTGATCAGAGGGCCGCACTAATGGACTCTCTTCCGGATTGCGGCGAAACCGTAAAATATAGATATACCGTTGAAGAGGCTGAAATTTCAAGAAATTCTGGCGACGAAGAAGTGTTTAGAATATTAGTAATCAAAAGAGCAGAAATTGAGAAAATATCCTCGCTCAGATGGTTTCCTGAAATTACCCTTGAAAAGGTATACACTAAGAGTTGCGATTATGTTCGGCGTGAGTTGGCTGGAACGAATAATGTTATTGAGTCACTCATAAAAGCTTTACGCAGTAAACCTGTCCGTAGCATTTTGAGCTTTGAAAGAGTCCTTAGTTATTTGGAACTTCTACTAAATTCTGACGCAATGGAACTTCCGGCAGCAATAAAGAATAACTATTATTTGCTTGGCTTGTGCGCAGATAAGAGCATTGATACAGGAAATCCTACAAGTGAGGATTTTCGTGCTCGCATCAAGAGAAATCACGAGATTGTTGAGAGAATTAGCAATCTTGAGCAAGCTGAACGTCAGAGTATTACAAATTACTATACAAAGGATAATATTAATAAAGATATTCCGCGTCTAATCCTTGGCTATTATAAGACACAAAACGTCGAGTTGCTTAAGAATATGAATCTTGACGATGTTGAAAGATGCCTCAAAGCAGCGAAGAAGTACACACCTACTCCGCCGACTCCGAGAGGAAAAAACAGAGTCAATTCAACAGCATTAGCAGCACAACTTGCCTTTGATAATAATCCAACTCAGATTGATGAGGTTCTCTCTCAACTCAAGCACGAGATTGATGAACGCCCTAATCGCAAAAGAGCTGACCGAATAGATGTCGATGTAAATGACATCAAACTTCAGGTAAAAACGGAGCCTGTTACAGAAACTATTGCATTACAGTTGATTAACGAGGATGACTTTGGAGGAATAATCCATGCCGAGGTACAATCACCGACGGAGGCGATTTGCGATATTGGCAAGTATTCTCCTGAGCTTTTCAAAAAAGATTACCTTGATGTCGTTTGGACGAGTTTAAATAAGCTGCGCACACTATTATCTGATGAAGAGAGCGTGTCCAAGTGCTTGCATAATTTTTTGGAGGCCAGGGAAAAACTGATACCTTTCCGTATCAGACTTCAGGATGCGCCCATGCTTCAAGTCCTGTCAAGGTATTCTCTATTTGAGGAATATTTGAAGGCATATGAGAAGCTTTTAAATGCAATAAATGATGATTTCCCAAGAATTTGGGCTATTGCACCTTCCAATGCCAAGGAGATCATCAATATTGTTATGTCCCTTGATTATGTTTTCGTAATCGGAGAGACAAAGCATCACGCTATTCCTACGCCTCTTCATCCTCTGTACCTGTGGAAATATGTTGAACTTGCAAAGGAAATTGTGGCAAGCCGTGGTGTGGCAAATATCGAGGAATGTCATCTTAGCGAAGATGATAAAGCTTTTATTATCAGGAAAGCAGACGATATTCCAGATCCCCTATCAGTAATGCTTTTGCCAGTTACAGTATTAGTAAGAGGTGCCGAATTCCTTCCACTATCGGGAAGAATCGGAATGCTACCGATATATTCAAACCAACCGCAAATTAACCAGAGTGAAAGTGGTGTAGATACGCTTAAACAGCAAATCGTTCGCTATCTTTGTCTATATCCACATGCTGGTATGATGCTGAAACTGGCGGTTATTGATCCTCCCTCTGTAGAAGTTGTTGTTGCAATGCTGAAGGCGTTAAATTCAGACAAGGATTTCAATATATCCGGTATTGACGTGTCTGTTTATCGTACCAAAGAGGTTCCGAACGATTGGATTGAAATAGAAGACGAGTCACTAAATGATGGAATGCTTGGCAAGATTAAGGGGAAAAGGAGTTTGAACTTTAGGCTAAAGATTATGGATCAGCGTCGATCCTATAATCAAATACTTTCTGACTTGTCCCAACAGCAACATCTTCTTGTCCTTTTTGATCCAAACGAGGTTAAGATTGAAACAGCACAAAATAACAAACACATTCATATCCATCCGCTCTGCGTACCAAAAGTATATAAGTATAATCCGCTCGAGGAAAATGTTGAAATTAGGCCGGCAAGTGAGGGTGGAATTTTTACCATTTATTCAAGTATTATTGAGAAGTTGAATGAACATCCTTCTGCATTTAGCCATACTGGAACATTCTTTCACACTCCGTTAAAGAGAGATACCTATGAAAGACTTCTTGGAAAAGCTGATTGGCTAATTATCCTTGATCAAAGTCTTAAAAACTGGGATATTTCCTTGCGTGCCGCAAGCGAAAAACTATTCTATAGGGAAAATAGCTATCGATCCGTGGGCATTTATTCGAATAATTGCCGAAAGTTTATTGTTGGCTATGACACGCTTGTGAAGCAATTGGGGAATTTTGTCCCAACGGCTGAAGGAATAAAAGAAGTAATTGAAGCAATTCGAGAAATCAATGATGATGGTTTGCTAAGTATTGTATCACATTCAACAAACAGAATATTTGATACAATCCACGGCAAGGGTAGTCTTGGAATCGCAATTGCTACCCTACACTATAAGCGCAGCCATCCGAAGGCTCTTATTGTTGGCTTAGATACGCAACTTGCCAAGGAATGGCTTTCTGATAGGGAGGATGGCAAATTGCCTGACTTGATAGGAATTCAGCTTGAGGAGGGTGATTCTGCAGTCATTGATATTATTGAAGTTAAGACTTACTCAGCGAATGCGAATGCTTTTACTATCTCTGGTGACCATATTTCAGGTCATGCTGTTGAACAAGCATCGGTTCTTGAGAACCTTGTCAAGGAGATGTTTTGTGCAGTTGAAAGAATTACTACTGTTTCAAGACGCGAAATCCTTCGTGAACAAGTGTTCGAGGAGCTGTTTCAGGCTGATATTACAGCAAACGAAAAGCTCAAATACAGCGAGCAGCTTAATGAACTTTTTGCTGGTCAATACCGATTAACAGTTAACAAAAACATTGTATTTGTTGATTTTGAAAATACTGACAGTTCCGCTGTAGAATATAAAGGAACTGATGACTTTGCTAACGATGATTTCCTGCTTACTACGATAGGTAGCGCAGAAATACAGGCAATCCTATCCAATGATGAGTTTGTTGAAATTCGGGAGAACGTAACTGCAACTACCGCACAAGCTACCGTGATAGCTGTTGAGCCCGAAAATGTAGGAAGCGCTGCTACCAGTGTTTCATTCACGAGTGGTGCATCTGTGGCTACTCCCGCAGGTGAAAATCATGAAAATGGTATTCCCGCTGAACCGGGAGCAGACAATAGAATTGTCGAGGAAAAATGTGCCAGAATTAATAAGGTTTTCAGAGATTACGGAATCAATGCATATCCAGTTAAGGCCGAGATGGTTCAAGAGGCGGCGCGTTTTACAAGATTTGCTGTTGAATTAAAATCTGGAGAAACAATCAGGACGCTTGAGCGCTATAAAACAGACATTGGTATCCAACTCGAAGCGAATGGAGAAATACTCATTGATCATATAAAAGGAACAAAATATTTATCTGTAGATATTCCATTTGCAGGTGCTGGAAAGGTAATCAGCCTTCTTGATCATCTAAATCTTCTTGACAATAGTAATGGTAAACTTGATGTAATTGCAGGTCAAAAGGCAGACGGCAAGTTTGAAATTGTTGACATCTCAAAAGCTCCGCATATGCTAATCGCAGGGACAACCGGTTCAGGAAAAACTATTTTTCTATACTCCATTATTGTAAGTCTGCTCAAGAAATACCCCTTAGAAGATATAGAGTTCTTGATTGTTGATCCGAAGCAAACTGATTTTGTGTTCTTTGAAGATCTTCCCAATCTATACGGTGGACATGTAGTGATTGACGCTGAAGAAGCTCTGGAATTGATCCGGCGTATTAATGATGTTGATAAGGAAGAACGCATGACTAAAATTCGTTCTTGTAGAAGTAGAGATATCGATTCTTATAATGAGAAAAATCCTGAGAATCGTATGAAGCGCCTTGTTATCATTATTGATGAATACGCAGATTTGATTCAGACTGCAGAAATGCAGGGCAATAGAAAAGAATTTGAAAAATTCCTTTCGATGCTTGCACAAAAGGTTAGGTCACTTGGCATTCACATGATAATTGCAACTCAGCGACCGAGTGCAAATATTGTAACAGGAGTACTAAAAGCAAACATACCCTACCGCATTTCCTTCAGGTTGCCTTCACATACGGATTCTCAAACCATTCTGGATATGTCAGGTGCTGAAAATCTGTTGGGCAAAGGTGACATGCTTTTGGTAACGGATAGTGATACTATCCGTATGCAAGGCCTCTTCATTTCTGAAGCTGAGCTCGAAAATTTTATCAAAGAATTATAAGGAGAAAACACATGCAGGCAACATGTAATCCTGAATACATTACCGCAACTTTTATAAAAGAACTAAAGAATCGATTCCTTTGTGAAGTTGAAATTGACGGAGAGCATGTTGTCTGCTACGTTCCTTCTTCATGTCATTTAAGTAATTTCCTTAAGTTAGAGGGGAAAAAGGTTCTTTTGATTCCCACTCGGGCGAGGGATGCCAGGACGCAATATGCACTGTTTGCAGTTCCATACAAAAGGAGTTTTATCGTACTAAATTCTTCTATGGCGAATAGAGCGGTAGGGAACAGTTTGCGTAGTCGAAGATTTTCAAGCTTGGGCAAGCGGAAAACAGTTATAAAGGAGCACTATGTTAATGGATACAAGAGCGACTTATTTATTAAAGATACAAATACTATCATTGAGATAAAAAGTGTCTTATCAACGGAAAAAAACGCTCAATTTCCAACGGTGTTTTCTGAAAGAACACTTAAGCAATTGAAAAAATTAAAGGACATGCTAAATGAGGGATATAGAGTATACTATATAATAGTATCTTTAAACCCTTATGTAAAAGCTATTACCATTGCAAAGGAAACACAATTTTTTTCTGAACTAAATGACTGCATTAAGCGAGGAATGAACCTTTTAGCTTATTCATGTAGATTGGAGAAAGACGATATACTAATAAATCAAAAGATACAAGTCAACATAGAGTGCAGTACAAATGAATGATAATTTACGGTAGATTCTATCATACAAATTACAATCATCGTTTTGCGGTCAAATGAGAGTAATAACAGTGGGAGTACACAAGATGAAGCCGAATGATAAGATCCAGCTTTTTGAAAACCAACGCATCCGCACGGCGTGGGATGAAGAAAAAGAAGAATGGTATTTTTCCATCGTTGATGTAGTGGCCGTACTGACCGATCAGCCAGATCAGCGCCATGCGGCGAAGTATTGGAGTGTCCTCAAGACGCGCCTGAAAAAAGAGGGCAGTGAGTTGACTACAAATTGTAGTCAACTGAAAATGCGTTCTGCGGATGGCAAGCGATACAATACCGATGTGGCAGATACAGAGCAACTTCTCCGTATCATTCAGTCCATTCCCTCACCCAAGGCAGAGCCGTTCAAGCTCTGGTTGGCACAGGTGGGACGGGAGCGCATTGAGGAAACTATTGATCCTGAACTGACCATCGACCGGGCACTGGAAACCTATCTCAAGAAAGGCTACACCCGTGAGTGGATCAATCAGCGGTTGCAGGCCATTCAAGTCCGCAAAGAACTGACGGATGAGTGGGATGCCCGCGGGGTTCAGAAGGGTGTGGAGTACGCCATCCTCACTGACGAGATCTCCCGCGCATGGTCGGGAATGTCCACCCGGCAGTATAAAAATCTGAAGGGGCTTAAAAAGGAAAATCTTCGCGACAACATGACTACGCTGGAATTGGTTCTGAATATGTTGGCGGAGGCCACAACCACGGAGATCTCAAAACAGAAGGCCCCGACAACCCTTTCGGAGAACATCAATGTGGCCCGTGCTGGGGGCAAGGTGGCTGGCGATGCGCGAAAGGCCATTGAGACGCAGACAGGTGTCCCTGTTATCACGACCAAGAATGCTGCGCAGCTTAATGAAGTGGTGACAAATCTGCTGGAAGATACAGCGGATATGGATAAATGATAACTGTGCATGAGAGAATGATGCCATTAGTCAAAACATTATAATCAATTTACAGGATAGCAAGGAGGAATGGCAGCGTGTCCAAGAACGATCAATACAGGCAGTTGATCGATGATGTTCGCACAGCCTATCGATCTGCGCAGCGTGAATTGAAGTGGTGCGATGAATGCCAAGAGATCAATCTGTGGACTTATTGGCAGGGACGCGGACATTTAGATGCCCGGATCATGCTGGTGGGTCAGGATTGGGGTTGCCCATGGGATGCAGGGGCTGCGGAGGTTATGCGGAATGTGCAGGCCATGAATCGTGGGCAATCCATCGGCTATATGCGTGAAAATGAAAACCCAACAGATAGAAATCTCATTGAACTCTTTCGCTCGATTGGATTCGACATTCTAACGGACGATTCACGCCTGTTTTTTACGAACTTCGTGATGGGATACCGAGTCAAGGGAGCCAGCGGAAATTTTAAGAAAAGCTGGGCGGCGGCAGATGCAGAGTATTTCCGCCGACTGGTTGAGATCATCCGTCCGCGCATTCTTTTGTGCTTGGGTAAGGACACATGGAAAAGTGTGCTCGGCTGTTTTGGCGGCACTATATCAAACAAGATGAGCTACAACCGTGTTATTGAAAGTGAGAAGAACCCAGTGGTGGTAAAACTCTCAGATGGAATGCCGGTGTATGTGTTTGCCTTGGCGCACTGCGGTGTAATGGGGACGCTCAATCGAAATCGGGGCAGCGGCGATAAGCTCTTGTTAAGCCGACAGAAGAATGACTGGGCAAGAGTGCTTCCGGTATTTTGGAGTGATCCCCTGCTCTTAAATACATATTGGGAACCATCCATCAAAATGCTGCGAGAAATTGAAGCATCGGAGGAAAAACGGAGTTGGTGCAAGGCGTATTCGGTTTATGAACCACAGACGGACAAGCAAGGACTAATACGAACCTTTAGGCAGTTTATGAATGACACTTATAAAAATGGCGTGGTGATTGGAAACTACCGTGAAATGATGAATAGGTTGAATCTCGATGATCAGCAAGTTGTCAAAGCAGAAAGCGCATGGGTCGATACCCTATCGCTGTATGGTGCGGTGGCGTGCCTTGCGTATCATTTCCGACGGGATCATTTCTGCGAGGGCAGCCTCATAAACGACAGCGTGGCGAATGGGTGTGTGCTGCGATTAATGGAACGGATATATAAGCTGCTTGTTGCAATGCCGTAATAAAAGTGGGGCGGGTTAAAATCTGCCTCGCTATAGACAAAGAAACACCGTGTGCTGACCGCAAGGTCAGCACACGGCGTTTTCATTTGGACTCTTTCAGCCACTGCTGGAATTCCGCCAGTGAGATAATATCTCGGTCGCATTTCTTTTTCTCTTCTCTGGCTTTCTCACTCCATGCGTAGAACGCCTCGTCCGTGATGCGCCCCGCCTTGATCCACGCAAAGCGCTTTTTGTACTCTCGGCGGTAGACCTTGAATACCTCATCGTCCCGCTTGCTGCGCGTCCATGTATTGATGGCCCCGACCTCCCGACAGGTGCGCCCGCGCTCGTCGGCCACGCGACCGCAGTACTCCGTCGCGCCATGCCGCATCACCGCAAAGTACCTGCCGCAGTTTTTACAGCGACGCATCTTAATTTCCTGCTTCACACAGGCGCGGAGCTGGAAGTCGAGGATATTGTAGATGTTATTTGGCGTCAGAACCTCGGTAAACACTTCACCGATCAACTCAAACCCAATCGGCTGCGGATAGAATCGAAATGCCGTCTCGCCGCTGCGCTGATAATAGTCGACCATTCGCTTCGAGGTCGGCTCGTCGCTGTTGTCCGCATCCAGCACATTTTCAAACAGCTCCACGATCTGTCCCTGCATCCGTCGCAAGGTGTCCGGTAACGCATAGAGATATTTGCGTGGCAGCATATCCTCCGTGTACTGTTCGAAGATCACCGCCCGTGACAGCCGATACCTCCAGTCCAGCGCAAGCTGCTGAAAATAGATGTGCCGCAGTTCGAGCTCATCCAACAGTGCGTTTACTTCCTCGGCATACTGTTTCTCCCGTGTTGTCGTAAGCTGCCAGAGTACCTCGTTGAGCTGCCGGATCGCCGGCTCGATCTCGTCGATGTTCATGTCAACGAGTGACAGCAAGCTTTCGGGAAACGACACGGTCTTCGATGTCTGCACCATGCCCTTTCCGTAGTCCGCGCCATAGCTATAATGCTCCGCACCATCCGCAATGTAGGTTTCGAATTGAAAAGAGATCATTTTCACTCTCCTGTTTTAGACTTATTTACAATCCGTTCATTTATCGGTCTTGACAGATTTTTTCATTTCTGTTAGTCTAAGTACATAGACCGAATATTCTTTGTTTCAAAAATAAGTCTAACCTGTATGGGCGATAAAGTCAAGAGAAAAATTCGGTCGTCTCTGCACCTCGACAACTGAATACCCATCACCGGAGATGATACACGCCGGAGAAGTAACGCCAGGACGCCGCGGCAAAGCGGTCGAGCGTACCAAGGCAGCGAAAACGCCGTGCAGGTCAAACAAGGCCGCAGGGCAGGAACGGGTACGGTGCGTGGCAGAGAACAAAGAAAGGGGGAAGAAACATACATCGTTCCTACAAAAAGGAAAACCGCTGAACTGTTGCAGCAGTCCAGCGGCGCGCCGCGTTTCGGAAAACGCAGACTCCATCTGCAAACAGTCTAACAGAGGGACCTCCGAAACGCAAGTAATTTTTCTCTGAATTCTATTGGAGGTAACGATTTTGAAAATATCAACCTATCACAGCTACGATGAATTGCCGCTGTTCCTCAACGCGGAACTGGTGGCAAAGGTGCTGGGCGTGTCCATCTCCAGTGCCTACGAGCTGATGCACGAAGAAGTATTTCCGTCTGTGCGCATCGGCAGTCGGTTCGTGGTGCCCAAGGATAAATTCCAACAGTGGGTAGAGCGGCAGACTGGAGGTGCCAGATGAGAACTTGGACAAAGCGCGATCCGGTCAAGAACTATTTTCCTCTGCCCAATGAGATCTATCAGCTGGGTCTGTCTCACGGCGCGATCGCTGTCTACGGTTACCTGCTCCGCATCGAAGACCGCAGAACCTATCAGTGCCATCCCAGCTACGCCACCATCGGCAAGGCGGTGGGTATGAGCAACAACACCGTGCGAAAATATGTGCAGGAGTTGGAGGAACGCGGGCTCATCGTCACGGAGCGCACCAGCATCATCACGCGGGACGGGCGCAAGCAAAACGGAAGTCTGCTCTACACGATCCTGCCGATCCAGTTTTCCATCGGGGAATTTTATCAGCGGCAGATGGATGCTGTGGACAGAGCAAAGGAACGGCAGCGAGTGGCAAGACGCATGGAGCAGACCAGCGTGTGAAACAGCAGATATGTTTCTCTGCGTCCTGTTGCTGTGACCGAAAAAACCGTGGGACCCATCGGTGCGAAGCGAGGTATAGCAGCGGGGCTGCGCGTGCCTGCGGGCCCGCGGCGCCGATGAACTGCGTCAACCCGTCCTTGGCGGGCAGCCGCAGTTCATCGGCTGTTATTCTGCTCCCACGGTTTTCACCGCCTCAAATTTGAAGGAATTTTCACAGATTTTGTGCTTTCGGATGTGCTGCACAGATCAGTTCCCCGCGCCGTTCGCCCTGTGTGCCGCTGTGTGTGCGTTTAGGGGCTGGGGTGGCGTGTTTACCCACCAAAGCCCATTGAAGCGAGCGTTGCGGCGTTTGTGGGCGATGTGTGAGAGATCCTTGCGAATACTGTTCCGACAAAGGAGAAATGAGTCATATAGGGGTGAGTTTTTCCTCCTGACCATGCCCTGTTTCGGAGATTGTAGCCCCTTGTTTACCCGTTCGATAAAAGCACAGACCGGCTATAATTTGTCAAGCCGAAATCTCATTTGGGATATAGGGCGTGTAGGCCTTGTTGTCTCTCATAACGGCGTAAATGATGGAGACCATCTTCCTGCAGGCGTGGCCCACGGACGCCATGTAGGGCTTCCCTTCATCTCGTTTTTTCTGAAAATAAAGCTTCAGCGCCGGATCGTGGAGCACCGCCGATGAAGCCGCCAGCCAAATGGCGTGCCGCAAATAAGGCGAGCCTCGTTTGGACATACGGTTTCTGACGCCGTTGTATTCGCCAGACTGCCGCATGGTTGGATCGATCCCCGCGTAGGCGGCAAGCTTTGCCGCGGAGGAAAAACGGCTGATGTCTCCGATCTCGCTGAGGATGTACGCGCCAAGGGTCGGGCCGATGCCGGTGATGGTGGTGATCGGTGTGTCCAGGGTATCCATGATCTCAGCGATCTTGCGGTCCATTTCCCTGACCTGTTGTTTTAAGAAATCGAGGTGCTTTGCGTAAAGTCGGATCATCGTGCTGAAAACATCGCCGGCCATGGCGAAGCCAAAGGAATTGCGCGCAAGCGCCTGAAGCTCCTGCGCTTTCGCCATGCGGAAGCGCTTGTGGCTGGAGACTTCGATGAGATGACAAAGCTCCTCAAGAGGCATCTCGGATAATTCCTTTGGCGTGGGACAGGCTTGCAAAATTGCCATGGAAGTATCGCCAAACATATTGGTAAAAGCTGTTTCGTATTCAGGAAAGACCTGATCCAGCAGGGCAACGACCTTTCGCTTAACATCTGCCTGCATGGAAACGATGGCGTGCCGTCCACGGCACAGCTCCCGCAGCTCATAAATGTTTTCGGGATGCAGGGTAGACTCGGAGAAGTGTCCGAAACGAATCACCTCCGCGATGAGCAGGGCGTCCCGCGGATCTGTTTTGGCCTGACGGATATAGAAGCTGCGGATGGAGTTGGTCTGCACCGGGTTGATGACCTGAACACGGAAGCCCTCCTTCTGAAGTCTGGTAAAAAGAGCGAGCCAGTAGTGTCCGGTGGCCTCCATTGCAAAGGAAACCTCGTCAAGCGGCAGCTTGGCCTTGGCGAGCATGGCCAGCAGCCGATTGTACCCGGAGCAGTTGTTGGTGAAGGAAAACGGCTTGATGATGACGGCGCCCTCGCCGTCGATCACCGCTGCCTCGTGCTTCCTCTTGGCGATGTCGATCCCAACGATGTACATAGTGCAGGCTCCTCTCATGTTCAAATTACGGACATTCCTCGTGCTGCTGAAGGTCACAACCTGTTGCGAGATTAGAAGAAAGCGATCCATCGCCCCGACATCCGGCTCATAAGTGACATCCCACAGGGCAGAGGTTCCAGTCTGTGCGCAGTAGACTTGGCTACAAAGATAGAAGCAGGAAATTCTCTGTCCGCATGAGGATATTATATCATCGCTCCCTCAAGGGGCGTTGATACCGGTTTTGAAGGTGTTTTGTGGGGAGATATCCCCGTTCGAAAATATAACAAGATAAAGGGCCGCAGTCGCAAGCGCCCGCAGCCCGCCCACAAAGCCCCGCAGTGCGGGGCTTTCCGAGGTTTTGAAACCGCAGTCTAAGGTGCA
>OGIG01001062.1_pt1 | contig 18325 bp, 12 predicted proteins | sample 1571601 | NCBI WGS metagenome assembly OGIG01 (sample SAMEA2581953, study PRJEB24529) | metagenome | biome: Human gut stool | place: China | collected 2011 | reverse complement strand
CCGACTTCTCGGTCTTTTCGGTTTCGCCATTCTGCTCGATGGCCACCATCTGCAGATCCCATTTCTTATCGAAAGGACCCGAGATAGCCCAGTCGTGAGGCACGGCTACCTGAGACCACGCTTTGCCATCGCGGGAGAAATCCCACGATGGCAAATTAATGACTTTTCTACTCTGTGCTTGGCACATGGTAGAAAGCGCCAGGGCGAGAGACACGAAAGTAATGCTTCTCTTGATCATATCTTTTTCTTCTAAGTTAGTACAATATTCCATTTTAAAATTCGCTTCTATCGCTCCCAGAGGAAGCGAAGGAAGCTAACTTACCCGATTACTTGAAAGCATCGAGTGCTGCGGTTGGCTTGCCGCTGTTGTCGAAGGCACCCTTGTCGTAGCCGTTCCAGCCGCTGTTGCACTCAGGCTCCCAGTAGAACACACCCTCGCAGGTAGAGATTGCCTTGCAGCCATCCACCATCTTCTTGAGGAAAGGAGCGGCATTCTCAGAATTCCAAACCATACCAATCTCTGAGATGATGACATCGCAGTTGTATTTGCTGGAAAGGGTCTTGATGTTGCTGAGGCAGTCATCAGAAACCTGCTCCCAGGTTTGGTCGGTAATCCAATCTGGATAGAGCGACATACCGATGACATCCCACTTGGCTCCATTCTGCTTCAAGCCATCAAACATCCAGGTATATTGATCCAGATTGTTTCCCTTGTCGAGATGCACAATCACCTTTGCCTCCGGATAAATCGCCTTGACGGCATCATAACCGGCATTGATGTAAGCGGCAAAGTTCGCCATATTCTTAGAGGCACGGCCTGTCACCTTCAGGGCTGCATCGCCATCCTCATCATTCCAGAGCATTCCGTCGGTGGTCTCGTTACCTACCTGTACCCACTCTACGTTGACACCTCTTGCCTTCAAGGCATTCAATACATCCTTGGTATGATCGGCAACCGCCTGCTTCATCTGATTGAAGTCATAGTTTTTCCAGGCAGCAGGAACACCCTGCTTGGATGGGTCTGCCCAGGTATCAGAGTAGTGGAAGTCTATCATCAGACGCATACCGAGCTGCTGAGCTCTCCATGCCTTTGCCACCACATCATTCTTTCCGTTCCATCCATCCTCTGGGTTTACCCATACACGAAGGCGGATGGAGTTCATGCCGAGGTCGCGGAGAAGTGCCATACACTCCGTAGCCTTTCCGTTGGCGTTATAGAACTTCTTTCCGCTCTGCTCCATCTCGGTGAGCCAACTTACATCGGCTCCCTTGGCAAAGCCACTCATATCGTATGTCTTCTCCTTTTCGGGAGTGGTATTATCATCATTGCTGCAACTCGTGCCCGTGATAGAAAACAAGAGTGCTGAAGCCAGCAATATGGCTTTTCCTAAAATATTCTTCATTGTTATTCTGCCTTTAAGTTATTTTTATAATGCAAAGATAATCAAATAAATGATTCGTTTACAATAAGGAAACTTACTCATGATGAATATTCTGTGCAATCGGTTGCACAGAATATTCATTAAGCTATTCATACTTCCATGTCATGGTGTTGAGATCGGCTGTAACCGTAAACTCTGTTTCGCCATTCTCATCGCCAAACCAGATATCCCAAGCACCATCACCAGAAGTCAATTTAAACTGCTCGCCATCGGCACCATACCAGGTCTTCTTGTCATCCTTGTTCTCGCCTACGTAGATGAAGCGGAAGTTCTCCCAGGAAGTTGGCTTGTACTTGCAGGTATAAACACCATCGCTCACCTTGCTCATCACGGCAAGAAGGGTGTTACCGTCCTTGCTGAAGATACAGAGGGTATTGCTTGCCTCTGGCTCTGGTGCTGTCTGATTGCCAGATTCGATAGAGTAAATCAGGTCGCTGTTCTCGCCCACCTTTACGGTAATGGTATAAGTACCTGCCTTGGCGATGTTCACGCTGCCAGCATTCTCTGAGTCGGTCATCTTGCCATCAGCCAGCGTATAGTTCATGGTCTTGACTACGGCTGCTGCATCGTCTGTAGCTGTTGCCTTGCTGTACTCTGCTCCAGTAGCAACAATACTGATTGGTGTATTATCTGCTGTGGTTGTAATCACCTTGGTCCATGCATAGTTAGGAGCATCATAGGTCATGTCCTCACCATTCAACTGCATCGCCTTGATGTAGGTTGGCTTGAATTCCTTAGCCTTTGTATCTACCACTGTATAATAAATACCAGACTGACCAGGGAGCCAGAAGCTCCATGCCGACTCCGTATTATCCATTTCATATACATGACCATCCTGGCCTACGTTACCCCAAATGGTTCCATCATTCTCCTTACCCCAGAAGTTGAGCCAGGAAGAAGCATTCATATAGCCTGCATAGATGCCATCCTCGTTTGGAGAATAGAGATAGGTCAGCACCTTGTCCTTATCCTTATTCCAGATGGTCATCTTGTCCATGTGTATAATATAAGGTGTAACGTTCACCTGGCACACATTGCTGTAAGCAGCATCGAGATTGTTGCCCAACTGACTCTTGATGCGGAAATAGAGAGGCGCACTTTGACCCGGAGTCGTTCCCAGATCCTTGGCAAGACTGTTGAGATCAGCACCGGTGAAAGCCTTGGAGAGATCGGTTACGGAATACTCCTTTACCGTAGCAAAGCTCTCAGAAAGCGATGCCTGCAGATAGGTTTTCAACACGCCGTTGCCCGCAGGCTTGGTCTCGTCGCTCGAAAGCAAGGTAGGATTCTGCCAAGCCATCGAGAGCACGATGTCCTTCGTATTATCAACAGACAGCACCGCATCGCTGGCCGATGCCATCAGACCGGATGCCTTGAAGCCATCCAGATATATCTTGTCGCCACTCTCGTCGCAACTCACCAGGGCGGTGAGTGCACAGAGAAGCATCATCAGGTTTCTAAATATCTTTTTCATTCTTTTATCCTATTAATAGTTATCGTTATGAAGATTTGGATTGGCGGTAAGCTCGGTGTTAGGGATTGGATAGATGTTGTACTTGCTATCCACTGCCTGTCCATCGTGGGTGCCACCCTTCCACTGCCAGATATACTTGCTGGTAGTGAACTCGCCGTAACGAATCAGGTCGGTGCGGCGATAGCCCTCATGATAAAGTTCACGGGCACGCTCATCGAGAATGAACTGGAGGAAGGCATCGTCATCAGCAAAATTGCTTGCCCATACATCAGAAGCATTAGAGCGCTCACGAAGCTGGTTAATCCAATAGATAGCACCCTGCTTGCGGGAAGCAATCACGGTTGGATCTGCAGCATCGCTACCACCACCCCAGTTATCCCAGTCGTTATGCAGACGAACCACGCACTCGGCATACATCAGATAAACATCTGCCAAACGGAAGAGAGGGAAATCGGTTTCTACACCATCATTGGCAGTATTGGATGCGGTAGTACCATCATCCTTCAGATTACTCCATTTCTCTGAAAGATAGCCGGTGGTTTCATCGGTCATGCTGGTTACATCCTTGCTCTGACCATTGGTGAAGAACTTGCAGCGCTTGTCACCACCTCCATCAATATCGGTCTGGGTAAACTTATCCACGAACTCAGGACGGAGACGGAATTCGCTCCAGCCACTGGTTACACCGAAGTCGGCAACATTCTGGTTGGCATTCGACATACTCAACTGTCCGCAGACCAGATAAGTAGAAGAACCCCAGCTTACGGTATGCTCAGCACTTACCGGCAAGGCGAAGATAATCTCGTTGGTACGCTTGTTGTTATCAGCATTGAAGAGCTTGCTGTAATCAGATTCCAAGGAGTATCCCATATCCATCACCTTCTTACAAGCCTCCTTACACTCGGCATACTTGGCAATGCCGGTATAAACCTCGCTGTTCAGATAAAGCTTGGCAAGCAAGGTATAGGCAGCGCCCTGAGAAGCCTGACCGTAAGGACAGGTGGATGCAGGAAGCATATCACCTACACAATCCTTCAATTCACTCTCGATATAATCGAATGTCTGCTGAGGAGTATAACGTGGAGGGATAAAGCTGCCCACAGGATCATTCTCTGTTACCATCGGAATGTTGCGATAGAGATCGAGAGCATGGAAGTAGAACAAGGCGCGCATGAAGCGAACTTCAGCCCTATACTCCTTCATCTTTACCTCGTCATTGCCGCTGAAGCTAGCGCCATTGGCATTGCGGAGGAACTCATTGCAGAGGGCGATGTTGTAGTAGATACGATAATACATATCTGATACCCAGGCATCGTTGGCATCCCAAGAGAGATAGGTAAGCCCCGTAGTCTGCTCACCAGTCAGCCAGGTAGAGGCAAATTCATCGGTACCACACTCCTGCATATTGATAAACATACGCATGTAATCGAAACCACTACCATTGTTCAATACGGATTCCATATCCTTATTATCACCGCCCTTGCCCTGACCACTAGTCACCATGGCAGCGTAAATCTTGCCCAGCACAGCCTCGTAATTGGCAAGCGAGGTATAAACATCCTTAGAGGTTGTCTCTGTATGAGGATATTGGTCGAGGTCGGATACACAGCTGGTAGCGCTGGTCAGCACTGCTGTTCCCAACATCATACTATATAATATATTCTTAAGTTTCATTGTTATTTCTACTTTGAACGTTGAACTTTGAGCTTTATGATCAGGAAAGCCTCAATCTATTAACTATTAACTAAAACTGAAGTCCGAGGCTTACTGAGTAAGTGCGAGGACGTGGATAAAATGAATTGTCCATTCCGTTTGGCACCTCAGGATCTGTACCAGAGTAACCGGTGATGGTGAATACATTCTGTACCATTGCAGATACGGTAAGCGAAGCCCACTTGTTGATTTTGCCTACATTGTAACTCAAACTCAGGTTGTCGAGTTTCAGGAAGGAAGCATTCTCTACATAGTAATCTGAGAGATACTGGCGAGTCTTGAAACCTGTCTTCAGGAAGCTGGTGTTGAGGTTGTTGAGCTGTGAGTTGTTGTAGCTTACTGTCTCGAAAGCACCTGTACTCATACCCATGCCGTTGTATACATAGTTGTCGATGTTGGCACGGAAACTCATACCGAGTGTCAGCTGCTTGTATCTCAAGGATGTGCTCAAGCCCATGATATACTTAGGGGCTGGAGAATGATAGCGGTAGAGATCGGCATCATTGATTTCGCCATCGTTGTTGAGATCGGCATAAGCACCCTCGATTGGCTTGCCTGTCTTAGAGTCGTAGAGCTGATGGTATACATAGAACATGTATGGCTCATATCCCTCTGAGAGTACCTGGAACTGGTAAGCATCGATAGATGGACCTACCTTCACGTTGGTCTGGCTTCCACCCTTTGTCAATGAAAGGTTCTTAACTTTCATGTTCTGCCAGGTAAAGTTGTAGCTCAGATTCCACTCCCAGTCCTTGGTCTGGATAAGGGTTGCATTCAGAGAAATCTCGATACCCTTGCTGTCTACATTACCTACGTTGGTAAGGATAGTCTTTGAGAAGTTGGTACCTGCTGCTGTTGGTACTGATGCCAACAGGTCCTTGGTCTTACGGGTATAGAAATCGATGGCACCACCGATACGGCCATTCAGGAATCCGAAATCAAGACCGAAGTTCCAGGAGGTTGTAGTCTCCCACTTCAAGTCTGATACGTATGCCTCAGGACGGTAAGTATTGATATACTGTCCGTTGATGAATGCTTCGGCACCTGTCACACTGTAGGTATAAACCGGCAGATAGTTGTAATTGCCGATGCCTTCCTGCTGACCGGTAACGCCATAGCTGGCACGGAGCTTCAAGTTAGAAAGTACCTTCTGGTTCTTCAACCAAGGCTCTTCAGTCAAAGTCCAGCCCAAAGCAACAGATGGGAAAGTACCCCAACGGGTATCCTTAGAGAATCGGGATGAAGCATCACGACGAACGGTAGCCGTCAGGAGATACTTTCCATCGAATGAATAGTTGATACGTCCGTAATATGACAACATTACATGACGGTAATCTGATGCCTTTACGGTTGACAGGTTTGTGCCTGCCGCACTTTTGGTATAATAAAGAGGTGTAGTACTCTTCCAGTACTGGTAGTCGTAACCGGCTGTCAGGTCTACATTACTCTTGATATCTTCGAAATACTTTGCATAATTGGCATAGAGGGTAAGCAATCGGTTCTCGTTCTTCTGAGGACCATACTTGTAATCGCTACCGCCCAAAGACTCATCCTTATTGTAGCTCTGTGCTGCATAGACAGGGACATGAATGGTTCCATCGCCCTTGGCATAGTCACCCCCCACGGTAGCATGGAGCTTGAGGTCTGGCAGGAAATGAACCTTGTAATCTACATCCATCGAACCGATGAAGCGGCTTACCCTACTCTTTGAATCATACAGATCAACCAGACCGCGAGGGTTTCTTACACCGGCATTCACTGGATAGCCGTCAGCATCGAGTGCCTCGTTGTAACCACCATACTTGTCGTTGCCGGAATAAACCGGAATGGTTGGGTTGAATGTGGCAGCTGCCCATACGGCACCACCATTATTGAATGAGTTGTTATTGAGGGTTCCCTTGGCATTGATGGTCAACTTCAGGTGATCCTGGAAGAAGCTAGGAGTCAATACCACGTTACCTGTCCAGCGCTCTACATTGTCCTTGCGAACCAGACCGCTCTGGTTGTAATAGCCTACAGACACACGGAATGGCAACCACTTGTCGATGCTGCCGCTCACGCTGAGGTTATTATCTGTACCGAAGGCTGTACGGTAAACCTCATCATTCCAGTCGGTATTGGCAGTACCGAGCAATGACTTTTGGTTATCTGTACCAAACTGGTTGATGACATTCACGAATTCATCACGGCTCAGCATATCTACCATCTGCGCACGGGTCTGCATGCTATTGGTGGTATTGAAGTTCACCTTTACAGCACCCTGCTGTCCCTTCTTGGTGGTAATGATGATGACACCGTTAGATGCACGGGAACCATAGATGGCTGTAGAAGAAGCATCCTTCAATACAGTCATGCTCTCGATATCAGAAGGATTGATCATGCTGAGGAAGTTGCTGCTGTTACCAGAGATACCCCCCTGCTCCAATGGCACGCCATCGAGCACGATAAGAGGATCGTTGCTGGCATTTAGAGAGGCACCACCACGCACACGGATGGTACTACCGGCAGAGGCAGAACCACTGTTGGACATAATCTGTACACCCGAAACCTTACCATTGATCAACTGTTCTGGAGAAGAAACGAGACCTTTGTTAAAGTCCTTCGATTTCACGGTAGCTACGGAACCTGTCAGGTCACTCTTTCTTGCCGTACCATATCCGATGACCACGACATCAGCCAGCGCCTTGCTGTCGGATTCGAGTTTCACCTTCATATTGTCTGAGATAGAAAGTACCTTATCAATATAACCGATATAAGATACCTTGATCTTCTTGGCTGAAGAAGATACCTGAAGACTGAAGTTACCGTCAAAATCAGTAACTGTACCGCCCTTTTCGCCTTCCACCATGACAGTGGCGCCAATCAGAGCCTCACCATTCTGCGCATCAGTCACCTCACCTTTGATGGTCCTAGTCTGCGCCATGAGTTGCAGACATCCGATGACGAACAATGCCACGAGAAGCAAACTTCTCTTTGCTAAATTCTGGATTGCGTTCATTGTTTTACTTTTAGGTTACGTTTTACGTTTAAATGCGATTACGTTTAAAATTGTTTTCGGTTGCAAAAGTAGAGAAAAGAGAAAAAAACAGCAGATAGATTTAAGACAAAAATAAAGAAAAAACGGACACAAACCAAAATGTTTTGATTTTTGTCTATTATATAGCATCTATTACATGCAAAAAGCCCTCGATGCATTTCTACATCGGGGGCTTCATTATTTTCTATCATACATTGAAGTCCTAGGACAGAACATCAACTGCAAAATCATTCATACAGCTACTCAACAGGAACCAACTTGATTCCAAAGAGATTCACAGACTTATCTTTCGTAATTTCATAAGTGCCGGCATTCAATGTGGTGGTATAAGTGCTGCCTGTTGCAGAAATTTTGCTGCCTGCCAACTTCATAGAGGCAATTTCACCATCAGCAAAATAGAAAGTGGCATTTACCTTCTTATCAACAGTCAGTCTGATAGAAGTCGAAGACTCCATCTTGACACATATTTTATATGTTGTACCATCAATGGTAGCCTGTCCCTTACTATTAGAATAGTTTCCTGTTACCGATACGATACTGCTCGATGGAGCCTTTCCTGTGAAGGTTACCAAAACGGTTCCCTCAACAGAAGGAACAGATGGTTCTGTTGTTCCACCGCCAGTCTCGCCACCAGTGCTACCACCTTCTGATGAACCTCCGGTAGAACCACCTTCGCCAGCAGCATTACTCTCGCCGAATACCTTGACAACACCAGAAGTATAAGAGTCGAGAAGGCTTGCCAAAGCAGGCCATGGCTGCTGATGTCCATTGGTTACTACCGTCTCATCAGGAATAACGAAATCAATATCGCCATGATTCAAACGACCTGCACCATAGAATCCTTCTACAATAGCAGGAACATCTGCAGCCTTATCAGCTACGTATGCATACATGAGGCTTGGGTTCGTATCGAAGTTGTCGTAAGAAGTACCACCTACCAAAGTCTTTACGCTTGTAGGAACCTGCTCACTTGGATCAGAAACCTCGTATGCATCAAAACTTGTATTGTTTTCTGCGTATGGGACATAACTGAAGTTATCTGGCTTGTTGGCAAATACATTGCCGTATGCCTTAATCAAACCACCATTCTCACCAGAGAAAGTACCATCACCCTTGGCATCAGTACCCTGTCTGGAACTCATGATAGGGCGCTTGGTTGAATCGAAGTAGTTTGACTCCATAAATACGCTTGAACCCATTGTAGCACCAACACCATAAACATCATTGTGCAGATAGTAATTGTTGTACATGTGAACACTCATGGTACGAATACGGGCCATACGAGAGTCTGAATGGTCGAACCAGTTATGATGATAAGTGATATAGTTAGGACCACTTTCAGTCTTCATACCACACATAGAAGCCTTACCATTATCCCAGAAACGGTTGTAAGCTACGGTTATATACTGAGAGTTAGCCTTGATATCTACCGTACCATCACCCTTAGCCTGGTCGGCAGCACCACCCTTCTTACCATAGAAGAGATCCATATTGTGAATCCAGACATGGGAGTTGTTTGTATCAAGAGACATGGCATCGTCCAAACAACGCATGATAGCCAAGTTGCGGAACTCTACACTGGTTGCATTTCTAAGCAGGAAACCGAAACCATAAACAGTAGCATCATCACCGACACCCTCGAATGTCATATTCATCTTGGCACCCTTAATCTGCAATCCTTCAGCAGAGCTTGAAATGTGATCCAAGTCAGAAAGACTTATCTTACCGATAAAACGGAAGGCGATTGGGGTTTTATCCTTACCTTTTGAATATGCATCAATAATAGACTGAAGACCGGTAATGGTCTCAAGCTTACCCGTATTAACGGTTGTAGAAACGGTCTTGGCTGATTTGGCTGTGATATAGAGAACCTTCGCACCTGCCTTCAAAGTTCCGTCATTATTGTAAGCACCTACACCATCATATTTGAAATGGGCAAAGCCTTCACGGTTGTAGCTTTTTACAACCAAGTTAGAAGCAGTATTGGCACCAGCAATCTCTGCACCTTCGGCATTTACAGGAACAACCTTTACAGAATAAGTACCTTCCTTCAAACCGAGGACATCGGCACGATAATAAGATTTATACTGACGAACCAGCTGAGCGTCAATCTTCTTGTCATCAACATAAACATTGTAAGAAGAAGCACCCTCGAAAGGAGCCCATTTCAGGTAAGCAGACTCCTGCCAGCCCTTTGCTTCTGTAATCTGGATAACGCCTGCAGGATTGTTGAAATCACCACTTGCACCCTGCTCTACTTTCTTTGCGAAACTGATTTCCCGAACAGAAGCATCATACTCATCATTCTCTGAACCTGATTTAGGTGCGATGATTGCCTTATCACCTTCGAACTTCACACTTGTCAAGTCTGCAGTATTATAATACTTCACATCACCCGACTTGGTGGTAACATACATCTGATTCACCTTGCTGTTGCGAGCCACGGCATGGGTAATCTTAAATGTCCTTGTCTGTGCCACGGCAGCACTCAAACTCATCAGGAGGAGTGCCAAAGTAAATACCATTTTCTTCATTGTTCTATCCTCCTCATTTTATTTGATGATAACTTTCTTACCATTAATAATATAAACACCCTTAGATAAGCCCTTAGGGAATTTACCAACACATTGGCCCAGAAGGTTATAAACCTTTCCTTGCAATGCTTTCTTTATATCTTCTATCTGGCTGATGCCGGTAGTTTGATAAGTGAAAGAAAGGGTTACGAGCGACATATCTACCTGATCAGATGTATTATCTGAATACTGAAGAACAACATTGTCGCCATCAAAGGTAATCTCTCTGACAGTCTTGTCTATGACCTGACCATCAATCTTTACCGTTTGCTTGTTGTCGGCAAATGTTGCCGTAGACAACATTGCAGCCAAGAATAACAAATAAGCTTTTTTCATTTTAACGAATGTTTGTTAGATTAATTTTTGGTTTGATGCTAACTATTATGGTGCAAATATAACCAAAATAGTTCTACTACAGAACATTTTGTGACAACTTTTATACGCAAACGTTTTCATAAGTGTAAAACGGAGTATTATAAAAAAGGCATAAAAAAAGACTGAATCCTGTTACGAAGATTCAGTCTCACAAAGAAGTGGTACCACCAGGAATCGAACCGGGGACACAAGGATTTTCAGTCCTTTGCTCTACCAACTGAGCTATGGCACCAACTTTCACAAATCGCGATTTATCATTTGCGGGTGCAAAGGTAATACTTTTTTCTGGTTCCTGCAAATTTTTCGGGAAATTTCTTTCAAAAAAGATAAAAAAAGTCTATTTTTGTTGGTGTTATCCATTATTTAATGTACCTTTGCAGCAGATATCGGGATTTAGCGCAGTTGGTAGCGCACGTCGTTCGGGACGATGAGGTCGCTGGTTCGAGTCCAGTAATCCCGACCAAACAATCATATAGACTTAAAATCCGTAAGCCTATGAAGTTTTTAAAGGATTTTTTTTATATCCATTACCATGAACGGCGAGCATTACTCGTAATCCTGACCCTGCTCGTTGTCAGTACCACAATGATTTTCATTGTAGGTGCTAAAGAAACGATGCCCTCAGAAAAGCAACAAGCCCATAACGACAGTATCATCAGACATGCCACGCGCCAACAGCCAGGCTATTATGACGAAAGACTTCAGTCGAGCGAAGTATTCGCCTTTGACCCCAATACGGCAAGCCAATCTGATTTCCAACGGCTGGGACTGGAATCATGGCAAGCCAGAAACATCATCAAATATCGGAATAAAGGAGGTATCTTCAGGACACCTAGAGACTTTGCACGGGTTTACGGACTAACCAAGAAACAATTCGAAAAACTGCTGCCCTTTATCAGAATTGGTAAAGACTACCAGCCGGCTGCCAACTTTTACCCAAGGGAAAGATACAACTACGGCTATCAAGAGACAGCTATAAGAACTAGAGAAGAAAGAAAGAAGGACAGTACCCAATACAATTATCCACGAAAACTGAAAGAAGGTCAGTATATCAACATCAATTCTGCTGATACGACCGAACTGCAGAAAATTCCCGGCATAGGCTCCTACTATGCCAGAAGCATCATCCGTTACAGAGAGCGTTTAGGCGGTTTTGTTTCCATGAGCCAGATACAAGAAGTGGAAGGCGTGCCCGAGACAGCCCTCCACTATATGAATATTGATGCAAAACATATCAGAAAAATGAATGTCAACCAGCTCAGTTTAGCCGAACTGCGTAAACATCCTTACCTGGACTTTTACCAGGCAAAGGAAATCGTTAACTACCGCAGAACCCATGGTCCGCTGAAAAGTGCTGAAGAGCTGCGTCTCCTCAAAGACTTTCCACCTGCCGAAATAGAAAGAATCAAGCCGTATCTTGCCTACTAGGGGCAAAATAGCCTGTCTGCAAGTTTGCCGGTTTACTAAATGACCCCAAACTGGTGCAGGAAAATTAACAGAATACAGACTGGACAGATAAAACGGATGGTGAACAGGAAGACTGGGAAGAGAGTTCCCTTCAGGGTTCCCCAGTTAGTAAACTCATCACGCACAATCTTCTTTGGCACATACCATCCCAGGAACAGACAGGTGATGAATGAACCCAACGGCATGAGAAGCTGGGCTGTAAAGTTGTCACAATTGCTCAGGAAATCCTTGCCGAAGAAACCCAAATCAGGTACGGCACCTTGAGAGAGCGAACAGAATACGGCTATGATGCAGCAAACGATGGTCTCGAACCAGGCTCCCTTGGCACGTCTTATCTTACCCTCCTCATAAATAAAGGCGGTACCTATCTCGTGCATCGAGATGGTAGAAGTCAGGGCTGCCAATACAAGCAAAGCATAGAACAACACCGAAATCACATAACCAACAACCGGCATGTTACCGAAAGCCTGCTGGAATACGTTTGGCAAGGTAATGAAGATGAGCGAAGGACCGCTGTCTGGCTGTACACCTACCGAGAAGGCTGCAGGGAAAATCATCAAACCTGCCAATACGGCGATTACCGTATCAATGGTTACAATCTGAGTAGCCGACTTCAAGAGATTGGTCTGTCTGTTGAAGTAAGAGGCATAAGTACACAGACATGCCGTACCCATACTCAAAGAGAAGAACGCCTGTCCCAGCGCTTCGAGCAACACGTTTTCATCTACTTTAGAAAAATCCGGCTTCAGCAGGAACTCCACTCCTTTCATCGCTCCCGGCAGAGAGCAGGAAGCAATCACGATAACTACCAACAGGAAGAAAAGCATCGGCATCAGGATCTTGGATGCTTTCTCTATGCCATTTCGCACACCACGCACTACCACCATGTGGGTAAGCAGGATAAAGCCTACTGCCCATAAGGTTGGACGGATAGGATCAGCTGAAAAGGTCTGGAAATAGGTCTTCACATACTCTGCGTCGCCATGAACACCGCCCATGATGCTGGCATAGAGATACTGCAGGCACCAGCCAGCCACTACGGCATAGAAACCCAGGATAATCATAGAAGTGATGACACCCATCAAGCCCAAAGCACCCCAAGCCTTATGCTTTCCCAAATTGGAATAAGCTCGGGCTGCATTAGAAGCGGAATGACGGCCGATGATGAATTCGCTCATCATGCCAGGCAATCCGAGCAGGATGATACATACCAAATAGATGAGAATGAAGGCGGCGCCACCATTCTGACCTGCCATATAAGGGAAACGCCATACATTACCCAAACCGACTGCCGAGCCGGCTGTGGCTAGAATAACGCCCAACTTACTACCAAAATTTCCTCTTGTTTCCATTATCTTAGTATTTAATGTGTAGTGTTTGTTGTTATCCGAAGACACCAAACTGGTTCAGGAATACCAGGAAGATGAGGACAGGACAAACGAACTTAATCAGGAAAAGATAAATACCGAAGAGACGGCCCTTCAAGGTTCCCCAATTAGTAAACTCATCCTGTACTATCTGCTTAGGTACATACCAACCCAGGAACAGACAGGTAAGGAATCCTCCCAGAGGAAGGAATATCTGACCCGTAACGAAGTCGAACCAATCGAACAGCGCCTTTCCGAAGAACGAAAGTTTGTCTGTTGCACCCAATGAGAGCGAGCAGAAGGCTCCGATGATGGCACAGGAAACCGTAACGATGGTGGCACCCTTCTTGCGGTCTATCTTCAACTCCTCGTAGAAGAAAGAGGTATTCACCTCATGAAGTGACATCAGCGAGGTCAGGGCAGCTACCGACAGCAATACGTAGAAGAGCAGCGAGATGATCCATCCCAATACAGGTAACGATGCAAACGCCTGATTAAAGACATTTGGCAAAGTGATGAAGATGAGCGAAGGACCACTATCCGGTGATACTCCTACAGAGAAGGCTGCAGGGAAAATCATCAGACCAGCCAGTACTGCTACCAGCAAATCGATGATGGAAATCTGCAAAGCACTCTTAAAGAGATTGGTCTGACGGCTGAAGTAAGAAGCATAGGTACAGATACAGCCCATACCGATACTCATAGAATAGAACGACTGTCCCAAGGCATTCAGGAACACGTTTCTGTCTACCTTTCCGAAATCAGGCTTCAACAGAAACTCCACGCCCTTACCAGCATCCGGCAACAGACAAGCAGCGACCACAATAATCAAAAGCAGGATGAACAGGAGAGGCATCATCACCTTAGAAGCCTTCTCTATACCGCCGCGCACACCATGAATAATTACATAATGACAAATCAGGAATATCGCTACCGTCCACAAAACCGGACGCACAGGATCAGAAGAAAACTCCTTGAAGTAATTTGCCACAAAGGTAGGGTCACCATGCAGTTCGCCCATGATGCTGGCATAGACATACTGCAGACACCAGCCCGAAACCACCGCATAATAGCCCGTAATCAAGAAACCGGTAAGCACCTCAAGATAGCCTACCCACTTCCATGCCGTACCATGAGAGAGTTTGGTATAGGCACGTGCGGTATTTGAGGCACCATGACGGCCGATGATAAACTCAGAAATCATACATGGAATGCCCAACAGGAGCACACTTCCGATGTATACCAGAATAAAGGCTGCGCCACCTTCCTGACCAGCCATATAAGGGAAGCGCCATACGTTACCCAAACCTACGGCGCCACCTGCTGTAGCAAGAATCAATCCAATCTTGCTACCAAAACTTCCTCTATTTGAATCTGTCATTTCTATCTTTCTATTACTAATTTCTTATTTTTTAATTTTTCTTCGTGCAAAATTATAAAATAATTCTGAAATATATGAATTATTTGAAAGCAAAAACACAAATTTAGTAATATTTATGCAATTTAGTCCGTTTTAGAACGCAGAAATGACATTTTCTATACATTTTCTAGCGATATTCAGCCGGCAAGGTATCACGCCACTTCGAGAAAGGATTGCCCAAGAGATGCGAATTGTAGAATCTCTTGTCGCCTGTTACCTCCATGCCGATGAAATCAGGTTTCTCATAGGCTTCGGTCTCGCTTGCCAACTCCACCTCTGCCATGACCAGACCTTCATTATCGCCATAGAACTCATCTACCTCGAAGGTATGACTGCCACTTTTTACCAGATAGCGACGCTTATCGATGACGCCACCCTGACAAAGTTGCAGAAGATGCTGCGCCTCGTCCATCGTTATCTCCTTTTCAAACTCATAGCGGGTCATGCCGCCATTTACCGACTTGCCCTTAATGGTAAGGTAAGCCTTCTCATCCCGTGTGCGAACCCGCACCGTAGCCCCCTCGGCAGGAATATATCCCTGCTGGATATGACTAGAAGAAAAGGCGGCGCTTTTATAAGCGTCGCCCTTCTTAACGAGGAATTTTCTTTCTATCTCTAATCCACTCATAGTCTTATGCTAATGATGCTGCATAGATGGCAAAAAGAATACCGAGGACTATCAAGCCACCGAATATCCACTTGATTACTTTCTCGCCTTTTGCAGCCTGTTTCTTCTGATAAGCCTCATGTTTGGCTCTTCTTAAGTCTTTATTTCCACTCATAGTCGTATATTTTTTAGATTATTGTTGTTGTTCGTCATCATTCGTAGGGAACTCCATCAGGTATGCCTTGATGAAATCATCTATCTTGCCGTCCATCACGCCATCTACATCCGATGTCTGATAGTTGGTTCGGTGGTCTTTCACACGACGGTCATCGAAGACATAACTTCTAATCTGGCTTCCCCACTCTATCTTCTTCTTACCTGCCTCTATCTTAGCCTTAGCCTCCAGACGCTTCTTCATGGCGCGGTCGTAGAGTTGACTCTTCAAGAGCAACAATGCCTTGGCACGGTTCTTTGGCTGGTCACGGGTCTCGGTGTTCTCGATGAGGATTTCTTCTTCCTCACCTGTATCAGGGTCGGTATACCAATAACGCAGACGGACACCCGACTCCACCTTATTCACATTCTGACCACCGGCACCACTCGAACGGAAGGTATCCCAGGAGAGCTTGGCTGGGTCAACATATACCTCGATGGTATCATCTACCAGTGGAGTTACGAAGACGCTGGCGAAACTGGTCATTCGCTTGCCCTGGGCATTGAAAGGAGAAACACGCACCAGTCGGTGCACACCGTTCTCGCTCTTCAGATAACCATAAGCATACTCGCCGCCCTCAATGGTCATGGTGACGCTCTTGATACCAGCCTCATCGCCTTCCTGCATATCGGTGATGGTTACCTTGTAGCCATGAGCCTCAGCCCAGCGCATATACATACGCATCAGCATCTGTGCCCAGTCCTGGCTTTCTGTACCACCGGCACCGGAATTAATCTTGAGCACGCAGTCCATCGGGTCTTCCTTCTGGCGAAGCATGTTCTTCAACTCCAGGTCTTCTATGGCTTTGATTGCCTTGGCATAATCGGCATCCACCTCATCCTCGGTTACCATTTCATCTTTATAGAAGTCGAACGCCAGCTGCAGTTCATCGGCATAAAGACGTACGGTCTTATAGCCATCTAGCCATTTCTGGATGCCCTTCACCTTCTTCATCTGCTCCTGTGCATACTTCGGGTCTTCCCAGAAGTCAGGAGCCTGGGTACGGAGCTGCTCCTCTTCGAATTCTACTTTCTTCTGGTCTATATTGAGATAGCGATGCAGAGCTTCAGCTCTGTCCATCACATCCTTCAACTGGTCAGCTGTAATCATTAACTCTTAACTATAAACTTTTAACTTTAAACTTTATGATTACTCCTCATACATCTTGTCAATCTCCGCCTTGTAGTTCTTGTTGATGATAGGGCGGCGAATCTTCAAGGTATTGGTCAACTCACCCGACTCCATAGAGAAGTGGTGAGCCAGGAGGGTAATGCGCTTAATCTGCTCATAATAAGCCAGATGCTGCTGGAGAATCTGAATACGGTCCATCAGCATCTTCTGCACCTTCTCGTTAGCACACAAATCTTCACGGCAGTTGAAGGCGATATGATGCTCACGTGCCCAGTCCTCCACGAGACGGAACTCAGGAACGACGAGGGCTGATACGAACTTGCGCTGGTCGGCAATCACAGCCACCTGATCGATAAACTTATCTACCAGGAGCAACGACTCAACCTGCTGCGGAGCGATATACTTACCGTTGGATGTCTTGAACAGGTCCTTGATACGCTCGGTGAGATAAAGCTCGCCATCCTTCATGTAGCCGGCATCACCGGTATGGAAGAATCCATCCTTGTCGAATGCTTTGGCATTGGTGGTATCACGATGATAATATCCCGGAGTGATGGTAGGACCCTTGAGGAGCACCTCATTATCCTCACCTATCTTTACCTGAATGCAAGAGATAGGGCGACCCACAGAACCCAGACTGCGTTTCTTGTCAGAATGATCGCAGGATACGGTAGCAAGACTCTCGGTCAGACCATAACCCACCACCATATTGATACCGACAGCATGTACAAATTCCTCTACTTCCGGACTTACATAAGCACCCGCTGTAGGGAAGATATTCGGTTTTTCCAAGCCCAACTGCTTGCGAACCATGCTCAAAACGGTCTTGTTGATAATTCTATATTCCAACTCCAATGTCAGAGGAGGGCGCTTGCAGTTTGCCAGATATTCTATATTCCGCTTCTTTCCTACTGCCAAAGCATGGTAGAAGAGTTTCTTCTGAAGAGGACCGGCATCATCCATCTTTGCCTTTACGGCGATATAAACCTTCTCCCAGAAACGTGGCACACTACACATACAGGTAGGATGCATCTCACGCATACTCTCCTGAATTTCATGAGGATAAGTATTGATGATGAGTTCGGCACCTTCGCTCAAGCAGAGATATGCCCATCCACGCTCAAAGATATGGGTGAATGGAAGGAAATCAATGACACGATCCTTTTCGGTAACAGGAATGCACTCGTCGTTTGCCTTCAAAGCAGCATAATACTGGCTATAGGTCAGCATCACGCCCTTGCTATCTCCAGTTGTTCCACTGGTATAAAGGATATTAGCCAAGTCATCCATACTTGCCTGCTTGTAGAGTTCCTCTACCTCTGTCTGACGAGGAAGATTCTCACCCAACTTCAGGAAGTCCTTGAAATAGAGGGCTGCAGGGTCATGTGTACTGATGCGCACGCTGGAATCGAAGATGATGATACGTTCCAGAGAAGGACAGAGGGCAAAGATACGGTGAGCCTTGTCATACTGCTCCTGTTCGCCAACAAAGAGGAAGCGAATCT
>OGIG01001053.1_pt1 | contig 18451 bp, 16 predicted proteins | sample 1571601 | NCBI WGS metagenome assembly OGIG01 (sample SAMEA2581953, study PRJEB24529) | metagenome | biome: Human gut stool | place: China | collected 2011 | reverse complement strand
GCGCCTCCTCGCGGCGCTCGGCTCGACGCTCGGCACTCTCCTCGCGTTTTTCGGCGATGTGATCCCGGATCTCGCTCTGAAGCTCGCGCAGCTTGCCCATCTGGGCGCTGAGCTGAATGGCGCTGCGGACGGAAAGCACGGTATCGGTGAGATAAATGCCGGAGATGAACGAGGCAAGCGGCACGATCACCGCGCTGCCGAGGCCGAGGATGTGCGCCCACAGCCACGGGTGAACGACGTGGCACAGCAGCACGCAGGCGAGGCCGAAGCAGGTGGAGTTGAGCAGGCACACGCGGCCGTTGATCTGAAATTTATAGTGGGAGTAGTCCCACCAGCGCATGTGGAAGAGCTTTTCCATCACCCAGCTGGTGAAGTATTCCAGCGCGCTCGTGAGCAGCGCACCGAACAGAAAGGTCAAAAACGGGTTGCGGAAGCCGCCGCGCAGGGCGTAGAGCACGAGCAGCGCGCCGTGACCGTAGATGGGGCAGAGAAAGCCGTTGAGGAAGCCGCGCTTTTCGCACAGGCGCCCCTTGGGCACGGAGCAGTAGATCATTTCGCCGCACCAGCCGAGCGTGCTGTAGGCGATGAAGAGCAGGAAAAGGGCGCAGAAGTCCTCAAAGGACAGCGGCAGCGGCAGGGGGGTCAAGGTGGCCATGGGCAATATCTCCTATATAATAATATGCGTCGGTGGGATGGGAAATTATTCGGCGTCGGCGCCGTCGTCGAGCAGCCGCGCGGATTCCTCGGCGGGGAGCACGGAGACGGAGCGGAGCTTGCTGTTGATCTTGCGCGTGCGCACGCCGACGAGCTTATCCAGCTCCGCGCCGGTCTGCTCGATGCGCTTCTGCGCGGCGGCGAGCACGTCCTCAAAGGTGGCGAACTCGGTCTTGACCGCGCCGAGGACGCTCCACACCTCGCTCGAGCGCTTCTGAATGGCGAGCGTGCGGAAGCCCATCTGCAGGCTGTTGAGCAGGGCGGCAAAGGTCGTGGGGCCGGCGATGTTGACCTTGTACTGCCGTTGGAGCACCTCGACCAATCCGAGCCGGACGACCTCGGCGTACAGCCCCTCGAAGGGCAGGAACATGATGCCGAAGTCGGTGGTGTTCGGCGGGTCGATGTATTTATCGCGGATGTCCTTCGCGCAGCCCTTGATGCGCGTTGTGAGCATGGCCTGCGCGGCGGCGATGGCGGCGGGATCGCCGGTGTCGTAGGCGTCCACGAGCTGCGCGTAGACGTCGCCGGGGAACTTGGAGTCGATGGGCAGCCAGACACTGTTGCCGTCCACACCGGGCATACGGATGGCGTACTCCACCCGCTGGGTGCTGCCGGGGATGGTGGCCACGTTGGTGTCGTACTGCTCCGGCGCAAGGATCTCTTCCAGAATCGCACCCAGCTGGATCTCGCCCAGAATGCCGCGGGTCTTAACGCCGGAGAGTACCTGCTTCAGCCCGCCCACATCGGCGGCAAGGCTCTGCATCTCGCCCAAGCCCTTGTACACCTGCTCCAGCTGGTCGTTGACCGCCTTAAAGCTTTCAGTCACCCGCTTTTGCAGTGCGTCCTGCAATTGCTCGTCCACGGTGTGGCGGATCTCGTCCAGCTTCTGAGCGTTCTGTGCCTGCATGGCGGCAAGACCGTCTGCCAGCGTTTTGCGCATCTCCTCCAGCTTGCGGGCGTTGGAGGCTTCCAGCCCCTGCAAGCGCTGCTCCATGGTCTGCTGCTGGGCATTCTGCCCCGCCGTCAGGGTGCTGCTCATGCCCTGCACTGCGGTTTGAAGGGTATCGCTGATGTGCGCCATCGCGGCCAGATTCTGCTGTGCCTGCTGCGTCTGTTTTTCTTCCAACACCCGCGCCTGTGCTTCCAGCTGCTGGCGTAGCCACTCCTTCAGGGCTTCATCGTCCTGCCGGGCAGCGGGCTTGCCGGTGCGGTACAGCAAAAGCGCCTGCAGCAGACAGATGACTACCAGCAGAAGCGTGTACAGTCCTGCCAAAAATTCCATGAATCAGTTCTCCTTTTAACTCAAAAATCCGGGTCTTGCGGTAATGGCAGACCCGGATATGCTTATACTTCCTGATGCTTTACGATCTCCTGCGTGGTCTCCACCTGCTGGCCGTACAGACCCACACCGTCTACCTCCATCTCGCCCACCTGATTATCACAGGGGTCGGCGCGGAAGGCGCACATGGGCGGGTCGAAGGGCGCGCAGATATCGCTGTTAGCTACCATGCGGTCGGTGTCCAGATTGCCGAAGTAGTGCAGGCGCATCTTCTCGTTGCCCGCACGCGCCATGGAGGCACCGGCAGAGCAATCGGCATACATCCAGCCCTTGGGGGCAATATAGAACATTGCCCAGTCGTGGCAGCCGGCTGTCTCCGGCCGTGCCACCATGCCGCTCTGCCACTTTGCCGGGATGCCTGCAATGCGGCAAAGGGTGATAAAGGTAGCTGCCATCACGCCGCAATCTCCCCGGCGGCTGCGGGCGCAATTATCGGTGATGTTCTCGTGCACAAAATACATGGGCTGGAAGTGGTAGTGCACGTTCAGGGTGACAAAATCGTAAATGCGCTTTGCCTTCTGCACCGGGTCGGTGATACCCTCGGTCAGCTGGGCAGCCAGTGCCTTCATATAGGGGGTAAAGGCGATGTGGGGCAGCTGCTCGGCGGTGTCAAAACCCGGCTGCACGGGGTCGGCGTGCAATTCCAGCGGGGCAGCGTAGTGCGCGGTGCTGCGGTAGCTGTACTGTGCGCCAAAACGGCAATTCTCGGCAAGGTCTGCCTCCCAGTACGCGGTACGCTGGGGTGCAGTTTCCGGCGCAATATAAGTGGGCTGGGCGGTAAAGCTGTCCAGCGTGATATTGCTCTGTGCCGGACAGGCAGCGGGCAGCGGCAGCCATACTTTGACGTGCACGGTGTTTCTGCCCTCGGCCTTTGCGGCGGCAAGAGCACGGGCAAAGGTCTCATCGGTCATACCGATGCTGGTGCGCAGGGTAATGTCTGCGCTGACTGCGCCGGTGCGCACCATCTGGTCGTGCTGGGGCTCAAAACGGTCCCAGCTGCGCTCCGGGACGGGCGGGTCCAGCTGACGGGCGGCAAGGTCGGGATGGGTAGCCACCAGCGTTTCGGCGGCGCGGTAGATATAGCGCTTCTGCCCTTCCACAAAGCGCCAGTCCATCTGCCCGGCAGCGTCCAGTGCAGCGAACTCCTCGGCGGTAAAGTCCCGCAGGGTGGCCTGCAGCTGGTTCAGCAGCTGGTCGGCGGTGAGAGTGTAGTCCCGCGGCAGACGGCGCAAAATTTCCCGGTGCGCCAGCAGACCCTGCCGCCACGCATCCACGCCGTGGGGGGTGGGGTTTACCGGCAGCGCGCCCTGCGGGTGCAGGGGCTGGTTCTGGCTGGCAGTCCAATCCTCGGCCAGACAGGCATCGATACGCGCAATGGCGGCATCGTAATAGCCCGCCTCCTTCAGGCGACGGATATCGTCCGGCAGCTCCATATTCAGGTATGCAAAACAAGTATTCTGATCCATCATGCTCTACTCCTTTTTATTTATGGTCAGGCAGCGGTCTGCTGCTCCCAGAAAGCTACGGCTTCCGTCAGCCAGCCCTCGGCATCAGTATTATCACCTACCCCGATGCAATGAGGTGCAGACTCAAACACTTTTACAACATAAGGCACCTTATGAGCTTCCAGCGCTGCTTGCAACGCCGGGCCCTGCACCTGATTGATCATCCATGGCAGCACCTTGTCATCCTTCCCGTACCAGAAAAATACCGGCGGATAATCATCCGTGATAAGATCTGCCACACTGGAGCAGTAATAGTGCCACCCATAGTTGCCGGTATCCATAAACGCCTGATACGCGATCTTTACCTCTGAAAAGTTCACAACTGAATAACCCAGCAGCAATGCGCCGGGTCTTGCAACGCCGTAATGGCCGTAGCCGCGCTCCTTGTTCGCAAACACACCCGCAAGCTGACCACCGGAGGAGTAGCCTACCAGCGCATAGTCCTGCGTCTGAATGGAAAGTTCCTCGTCAAGGCTCGTCACCAGCTGCACCGCCCGTGCCAGATCCTGAAGCGGAGCGTTGTTGCCCAGATCCAAGAAGGTGCGGTAGCGTAACACGAACACAGCATAGCCCCGTTTATGCAGCTCGTAGGCGGTGGAGCCGCCCTCGCCCATCTCGGAGGTCATGGTCAGGGCATTGCCGGGGATCACGATAGCCGTTTTGGCGTTGGGCGTCTCTGCCGGGTAATAAAACAGCTGCACACAGCCCAGACTGGAATTCTGTTCGATCTCCTCCGGGGTGTAGACCTGATAGGTAACCTTAACGCCCTTGTTATAGTTATCAATGATAAGGTTCAGTGCGGCAATGCCGGACTCCCGGTCGGTATTGCCAAAATAATCATGCAGGGTCTTGTTTTTCCAGCGTGCCACCATCAGCGGCGTCATCTCGCGGCAATATGTATAATAGCCGGTCCCTTGGATCGCCGGGTTTGCGCGCAGCTGTGCCATCGTAGTTTCTGCAGTGACATGGGGTGCGCTCTCTGCGCCAAAGGCAGGCAGCGCCGCGCAAAGCAAAAGCCAGACCATACACAGCATCGCCCGGACAGTTTTTCTCATACTTCCTCCATGGGAGACAGCGCACCCCTGCGCTGCCCCGCTCCATATTCCTGTTCCCTTATTGTATCACAAACGGGTGGGATGTCAAAGCAATTTCTGTGCAGTCCGCTTCTTGTACCGCCCGGCAAATTCTGCTATACTGAAATTTATCCGGGAGTGGAAAGAAAATGCGGGCATTTTTCGGCCCGCCGAGGATGAAAGTATGGACAAGATCATCATCCGGCCTATGACGCCGGAGGACTGGAGTGCGGTCTCCAGAATCTATGTTGAGGGCATCGCTACGGAATACGCCACCTTCCAGACCGAATGCCCGCCCTACACCGCGTGGGACGCTTCCCACACAAAGGAGTGCCGCTTGGTCATCCTTTCCGGCGGGGTGCTGGCGGGGTGGTGCGCCTTGCACCGGGTAGACCCCCGCTGGTGCTACCGGGGCGTAGCCGAGGTAAGCATCTATGTAGGCGAACAGTTCCGGGGGCATGGGCTGGGCTTTCGGCTGTTGAGCGCCCTGTGCGCCGCTGCCGAAAAGGCCGGGTACTGGACGCTGCAATCCACCGTTTTACAGGATAACGCCGCCAGCCGTGCACTGCACGCCAAGTGCGGTTTCCGGCTGGTGGGACGCCGGGAACGCATTGCACGGGACTGCCACGGCCGCTGGCTGGACACCTACCTGATGGAGCGCCGCGCCGCCGCAGACGAACCGGAGGGGTTCAAAAAGCTGTAACCAGCCGCTTGGTGCAGGCTAACGATTGGATATGGTCTCCGCTGCGCTCTGACCATTTTTAGCGGAATGATTATTTTATCTGTAGGCCGGGAAAATCTGCGGATTTTCCCGGCCTACCTCTTCACGAAGTAGGAGCGTAAAGCAGAAGGAGCCGCTGCACTTTTTGGGTGCAGCGGCTCCTGTTATTTGCAATGATTCGATTTTACCACTCATCGTATTCGCCGTCGGCGTTTTTGGCGGCAGCCACGCGGCTGCGCTTGAACATGCTTTCCACCACAGCGCAGTATTTATCGGCAAGGCAGACGATGATCGCCTCGCGGCAGCTGGGCACATGACGGAAGGTCAGCGGCCACATGTGGCTGGAAATGATGCTCTGTTCCTTTTTGGTGATATGGAACACTTTTTCTGCATTGACGCAGGCGCAGCCCGGGTGGGAGAAGCCGTGCATCTCGAACAGGCGGCGGATGCCGTGGAAGGTACCTTTTTTGTGCCAGTCATACAGGTAAAAATCGTGCAGGAAAGCACCGACAGCCAGCGAGGTCTCGTCTGCGCCCAGATGCAGGCGGTGATTCAGCCAGCAGCTGACCAGCACCACGTTCTTGCAGTGCTGATAGGTGGTAACATCCCCGTGCTGGATGAACTCTCGCATCTGCTGCACCTTGGGGTTCTGATCGTATTTTTCCAAAATGGCATAAAGCCGTTCGCGTTCCGTAACAGAAAGCTGCATGAGCAAAATTTCCTTTCAACTCAAAACATGATTCAAGAGCGGAGCTGCACCGGGTTGGAATTGCCAAAGTTTTCGGCCTCGGAAGGGTTTGCCCGCTTGAGGGTCAGGTCTACCAGATACTGCTTGCCGTCGCCCAGTTCTTCCAGCTGGGCAAGCTTTGCATTGGCAGCGGCTTCGTCCGGGTACCACTGGATGAGGAAGAAGTTTTCCGCTTCCACTCCGTAGTACAGCCAGAAGCCGTCTGCCCGCAGCAGATCGTCCAGATGATCCACCTCTTCGCCGTCCGGCAGGCCAAGACCTTCCTCTGCATAGAGGTTTTCCGGCTCTACCTGCAGCATCTCAATGACCTGAATGGAGCTTTGCAGATACTCGTCCTGCGAGGTGCTCTTATCGGAGCGCTCCCAGCCGGTGAGAAATGCCTGCATGAGCAGGTCGCGCACCTTGATGCGCGGCAGTGTGGGATCCATAACCATTTTTGTTTCCTTCTTTCGTGGTTTTTATCCCCGTTGGACAGTATACGGCATACGCCTGTGCAAGTCAACGGTTTATTTGTGAATTTTTTGTAGGTATGACTAAAATTTACACACGCTTTTCCTGTTTCAGTCGGTTATCTCAGGCGTGGAAGGAAAAGGTATCGTTCAGCCATTCCACCGCAAGCTGCACCCAGCAGTGGCGGTGGGCACTGTCGGCGTCCACCTCCGGGGTGGAGATGCTGGTGCCGTGGCGTCCCTTTTCAAACAGGTGCGCTTCACACGGCACGCCTGCCTTATGCAGAGCATTCAGCAGCAGCAGGGTGTTTTCCACCGGGACAGTTTCGTCCTCCATGGTATGCCAGACGAACACCGGTGGTGTGGCGGGGGTGATCTTATCCTCCAGCGTAAAGCGCTGGTGGGCGGCAACATCCTGCGTGCCTGTCAGCTGCACAAAGCTGTCCCTGTGGGCGTATTCTCCGGCGGTGACCACCGGGTAGGCCAGCAGCAGGGCGTTGGGCCGCGGCTGGTCTGCCATGCCGGGGATCTCCCACACCGCACCGGACAGTGCCAGATGCCCGCCGGCGGAAAAACCGCACAGCGCGATCCGATCCGGCAAAACATTCCACTGTTCTGCGTGCTGCCGCACAAGGCCGATGGCCTGTGCCAGCTGCCGCATGGGCAGCGCATCCCGGGCGCTGTCCCCTACTGCGTAGTGCAGCACCGCCGTGTGGTAGCCAGCTGCCGCAAATTGCAGCGCTACGGGGTCGCCCTCCCGGGGGCTGACGTGGGTATAGCCGCCGCCGGGCACCACCAGCACCAGCGGGCGCTGCCGGAAATGCGGCATGGCCTCCACGCTCTCCCGCAGGTAGAGCGTCAGCGTACCGCCGCCGGTCAATTCCAGTTGTTCAAGCTGCATTTACACTTCCTCCTTATAAAAGCCGTGCCGCCCTTCCGGGTGGGCCGTGATGAACTCTGCGCACAGGTCGGCGCAAAGGCGACACAGCTCCGGGCAGGGGCGCTTTTTATAATAGTCTGCGGTGCGTTCCTCTGCCGCCGTGCCTCCGGCAGGGGCAGCACCCGCCTTTGCCAGCAGTTCCCGGCAGATGATGCTGCCGCCGCCGTTGCGGGTGCGGTACTGCTCTGCTGCTTCCTGCACCAGTGCGTATATCCGGGATTTATCCTTGGGGTCGGCGGGGTCGGCATAGACCATGCTCAGCACGGTCACCACGCCGCAAAATGCCCCGCACACCTCCCGCATCCGGCCAATACCTGCGCCAAAGCCTGCAGAAAGGCGCAGCGCCATCTCCTCGGTCAGGCCAAGCTGAGGTGCAAACGCTGCCACTACGCTCTGACTGCAATTGTAGCCCTTTAAGAACCATGCGTAGGCGGCATCGCCCTGTTTTGACATTTTCTCACATCCTTCCGGCATACTCGTTTCATTATAGCACAGTCCGCGCAAAAGTGGGAAAGACTTTGCAAGAAATTTTATTTTCCATATAAGAAACGAATCCGGAACGCCGCTTCGCGCATAGGAGAACAAATTTTAATTTTTTTAACTTTTTATGAAAAGCCTTGATTTTCCCTGCAAGTCGTTGTATATTAGCACTCAGAAGTTATGAGTGCTAAGTATTCCGGCATCCTGCCGGACACGGCGCACCAAATATGTGATAAAAGAGGTTTTGTATTATGGCCAAGAAAGAATTTCAGGCAGAAAGCAAAAAACTGATGGACATGATGATCAACTCCATCTATACCAATAAAGAAATCTTCCTGCGCGAGCTGATCTCCAACGCTTCGGACGCCATTGATAAGCTGTATTATAAGAGCCTGACCGACACCTCCGTGGGCATGAACAAGGGCGATTTCCGTATCCTCATCACCCGTGATAAGGAAAACCGCATCCTGACCGTGGAGGATAACGGCATCGGTATGACCAAGGAAGAGCTGGAGCAGAATCTGGGCACCATTGCCCACTCCGGCTCTCTGGATTTCAAGAAGGACAACAAGGACGAGAACATCGACATCATCGGTCAGTTCGGTGTGGGCTTCTACTCCGCCTTTATGGTGGCCGATAAGCTGACCGTCATCTCCAAGGCTTATGGCTCGGACGAGGCATGGCAGTGGGAGTCCTCCGGTGTGGACGGCTACGAGATGACCCCCGCTCAGAAGGACACTGTGGGCACCCAGATCATTCTGCACATCAAGCCGGATACTGACACCGAGAAATACGATAACTTCCTGGATGAATACGGCATTGTGGCTATCGTGAAGAAGTACAGCGACTATGTGCGCTACCCCATCCAGATGGAGCGCGAAAAGAGCCGTCAGAAGCCGGAACCGGACCCCAAGCCCGAGGACTACAAGCCCGAGTGGGAGACCTACACCGAGCTGGAAACTCTGAACAGCATGGTGCCCATCTGGAAGAAGCAGAAGAGCGAAGTGACCGACGAGGAGTACAACAGCTTCTACAAGGATAAGTTCGGCGATTATGCCGACCCCGCCCGGGTCATCGTGAGCCGCACCGAGGGCACTGCCAACTACAACGCCCTGCTGTTCGTGCCCAGCCACCGCCCCTACGATTTCTACACCAAGGACTACGAGAAGGGTCTGGCTCTGTACGCTTCCGGCGTGCTGATTATGGAAAAGTGCGCTGACCTGCTGCCGGATTACTTCAGCTTTGTCAAGGGTATCGTGGACAGTCAGGACCTGAGCCTGAACATCAGCCGTGAGATGCTGCAGAAGGACAGCCAGCTGAAGCTGATCCACAACGCACTGGAAAAGAAGATCAAGAACGAGCTGCACGCCATGCTGAACAACGACCGTGCAAAGTACGAGGAGTTCTGGAAGGAGTTCGGCCGTCAGATCAAGTTCGGTGCTTACTCTGACTACGGCATGCACGCCGAGCTGCTGCGCGACCTGCTGCTGTTCTGGTCTGCCAAGGAGCAGAAGATGGTCACCCTGCAGGAGTACATCGACAAGATGCCCGCCGAGCAGAAGTACATCTACTTCGCCGCAGGCGATTCCACCGACCGTCTGGCAAAGCTGCCCTCCGCAGAGCTGGTGCTGGACAAGGGCTTTGACGTACTGCTGCTGACCGAGGACGTGGACGAGTTCTGCCTGCAGATCCTGCACAGCTATCCCCGCAAGGATGCTGAGGGCAAGGATGGCACCGTGGAGTTCAAGAACGTGAACAGCGGTGATCTGGGTCTGGAATCTGAGGAGGAGAAGAAGGCCGCCGAGGATGCCACTGCCGAGAACAAGGCTCTGTTCGACGCCATGAAGGACGCGCTGAACGGCAAGGTGAAGGAGGTCAAGGTCTCCACCCGCCTGAAGGATCACCCCGTCTGCCTGAGCGCTGACGGCCCGCTGTCCATTGAGATGGAGAAGGTGCTGTCCAAGCAGCCCGGCAGCGAGGGTGTGAAGAGCGACAAGGTGCTGGAACTGAACGTGAACCACCCCGTGTTTGCTGCCCTGAAGGCCGCACAGGAGGCCGGTGACACCGAGAAGCTGAACAAGTACAGCGCCCTGCTGTACGCACAGGCACAGCTGATCGAGGGTCTGCCCGTGGACGACCCCGCCGCTTATGCCGAGGCCGTTTGCAGCCTGATGAAGTAAACTTTTATGGAGAGGCCGCTGTTGCATTTGCGCAGCGGCTTCTTTTTTGCGTCAACAATTTTTAATTTTGCGTTTGTCACAGTCTGCGAACCGCTCCAAGCGCATTTTCACGGGAGCAGAAATACCCCCTTAACAAAAAGGCCGCGCTCCGCTATAATAGAGTGGAACACGGTCTTAATTTTATCTTTCTGTGAAAGGAATTCTGTTTCATGGAGCCGAGAAAACATTATTTTGCAAAGATCCCCACTATTGCCATCTTTATCGTCATGGCGATGTCCGGGCCGTTGGGGGTGCTGCTGTTCATCCTGAAGGGCATCGACCAGAAGGTGCAGAAGGAGGAGCAGGAAGCCGCCCGCGCCCAGGGTAATTACCGCGCTGACCTTGGGCCGGAGCCTGACCGGAAGAGCGCACCCGTCTACGGCCACGATGTCCCCACGGCAGAGCAGAAAAGCGCCAAACAGTGGCACAAGAATATTGCCGCCCTCTGCACCATTATGGGTGCCGTTTTCCTGTTTGCCGGGGTGATGGATGCGGTGGATATCATTGGTGCATGGCAGGTGCTGCCCGACCCCGGGGAGCTGTTTTCCAATATTGCCATGGCCATTGGCGGCGGCGGTGCGCTGCTGACCGGCCTGCGGATGAAGAGCACCCGCAAGCTGGAACGGCTGCTGGATAAAGTAGTGGGCGAGCGGGATAACATCTCTTTGCCGGAGTTGTTTGCCGCCGCCGGGGTGGACGCTGCCCGGGGGCGCACTGCGGTAAAAAGCGCCATCGAGCACGGATACTTCGGCGCGGATGCCTACATTGACAACCGCACCGACACGCTGGTGGTGCGGGGCGCGGCACCGCAGCCGAAAAAGCCCGCACCCGCTCCGGCACCTAAAGCTCAGCCCGCCGCAGAGGACGAGTACGCTGCCCTGCTGCGCCAGCTGCGGGAGGTGAACAATGCCATCCCCGACCCGGTGATGAGCCAGAAGATCTCCCGGCTGGAAGAGGTCAGCGGGCGTATCTTTGCGCTGGCGCAAAAGGACCCGGACAAAAAAGCGCAGCTGCAAAAGTTTATGAACTACTATCTGCCCACTGCACTCAAGCTGTTGAACACCTACGCCAGCCTTTCCGGGCAGGCAGTGGAGGGCACGAACATTACCGAGGCCAAGCACAGCATTGAACGCAGCATGGATCTGCTGGTGACCGCCTTTGAAAACCAGCTGGACAAGCTGTTCCAAGCCGATGCGCTGGACGTGAACGCCGACATTGCCGCATTGGAAGGAATGCTGAACCTTGACGGACTGACCGGCAGCGAATTTACCCGCTAAGCCCCACCCCCGCACCCGATGGCTGCATCGGTGCGGGGGCATTTTTTGTGCAAAGTGCAATTTTCCATCCCGTCTTTTTTGGACGCTGCGCTCAAAATTCCGAGATTTGTGTGCATTTATGCCAAGCATTTTGATTTGCCCAAGAAATTTTTATTTTATTTGTTTGCAAGCAGCCGATCAGCTTCCACCGGCGTTTTTTGCAACTTTTCATCGAGATGCAACAATAACACATGGTTTTTTGCGCTGCATTTGACTATTATAGAAGCAGTTACGGCAGCTGCGAACGGCTGCATCAACTTTTCCGATCATAATAGTAGGAGGAAATTTCCATGATGAAGTCCATTTCCACCTGGAAGCAGGAGCTGACCGAGGGCGCACACGCTGCGCGTCTGGCTGCGCTGTACTGCTGCACCCCCGAGGAAACTCCTGCACAGGCAGCCCGCTATGCGGCTGTTCTGGACGGGTTAGAGACCACCTTTGGCGCACATACCGAGGCCGGTCTGTATAGTGCCCCCGGCCGCACCGAGATCGGCGGCAACCACACCGACCACCAGCATGGCCGTGTGCTGGCAGGCAGCGTGAACATTGATATGATCGCTGCTGCCGCTCCCAACAGCCTGAACCAGCTGCGCGTGCAGAGCGAGGGCTACGACCTGTGCGTTATCGACCTTGATGACCTGACTGCCCGCAAGGAGGAAGAGAACACCACTGCTTCCCTACTGCGCGGCGAGTGCGAGGCTTTCCGTCAGCGTGGCGCAAAGCTGTCCGGCCTGGACGTGTACATCTCCTCTAACGTGCCCAAGGGCAGCGGCGTTTCTTCCTCTGCCGCCTTTGAGGTGCTGGTCGGCGTGATCCTGAACGACTGCTTCATGGCAGAAAAGGTCTCCCCCATCGCCATTGCGCAGATCGGCCAGTGGGCAGAGAACGTCTACTTTGGCAAGCCCTGCGGCCTGATGGATCAGATGGCCTCCAGCGTGGGCAACATTATCACCATCGACTTTGCCGACAAGGCAAACCCCGACGTGGAGCCGGTGCAGGTGGACTTTTCCAAGGCCGGTCTGGCGCTGTGCATTCTGGACTCCGGTGCAGACCATGCCGACCTGACCGATGAGTACGCCGCCATCCCCAACGAGTGCCGCGCTGTGGCCGCTGTGTGCGGCGGCGAAGTGCTGCGGGACGTACCCTTTGAGACCTTCCTTGCAAATGTCCCGGCCTGCCGCAAGCAGTGCGGCGACCGCGCTGTGCTGCGCGCCTTCCACTTCTACGCCGACAACGACCGCGTACCCCAGCAGGTAGCTGCCCTGCGCGAGGGCGACTTTGACGCCTTTTTGCAGATGGTGACTGCCTCCGGCGACAGCAGCTGGGAGTATCTGCAGAATGTGATCCCCGCCGGGTACAAGGAGCATCAGGAGGTAGCTGTAACCATCGCCGCTGCCAAGCACTATCTGGGCGGCAAGGGCGCTGTACGCGTGCACGGCGGCGGTTTTGCCGGTACGGTGCAGGCCTTTGTGCCGGTGGAGATGCTGGCAGACTTTAAGACCAACATGGAGAAGATCCTCGGCGCTGGCCGCTGCCATGTGCTGAGCATCCGTCCCGAAGGAGGTGCTGTGCTGTGATCTCCACCGCTATCCAGCAGCTCGTGAACTACGGGCTGGACACCGGGCTGATCCTGCCCGATGACGAGATCTATATCCGCAACCAGCTGCTGATGACCATGCAGCTGGACGACTTTACTGCCCCGGAGGGCGAGGTGTGCTATACCGATCTGGAAAGCATCCTTAAGACTCTCGTGGACGATGCCGTTGCCCGCGGCGTGTGCGCGGACAACTCCACCGCACGCGACCTGTTCGATACCAAGCTGATGGGCGTGCTGACCCCGCGCCCCAGCATCGTGCGCGCAAACTTTGAGGAGCGGTACGAGAACGAAGGCCCGCAGGCCGCTACCGACTGGTTCTACAAGTTCAGTCAGGACACCGACTATATCCGTCGCTACCGCATCAAGCGCGACCTGAAATGGGTCACCAAGACCGAATACGGTGACTTGGATATCACCATCAATCTGTCCAAGCCGGAAAAGGACCCCAAGGCCATTGCCGCCGCAAAGCTTGCGCCCCAGAGCGCCTACCCCAAGTGCCAGCTGTGCGTGGAGAACGAGGGCTACGCCGGCCGCATGAACCACCCCGCGCGCGAAAACCACCGCATCATCCCGCTGACCATCAACGACAGCGCGTGGAATTTGCAGTACAGCCCCTACGTTTACTACAACGAGCACTGCATCGTGTTCAATAACCAGCACACCCCTATGAAAATCGAACGGGCGACCTTCCGCAAGCTGCTGGATTTTGTAGGTCTGTTCCCCCACTACTTTGTGGGCAGCAACGCTGACCTGCCCATCGTGGGCGGCAGCATCCTGAGCCACGACCACTTCCAGGGCGGTCACTACGAATTTGCCATGGCCAAAGCTCCCATTGAAAAGGCTTGGGTGTTCCCCGGCTTTGAGGATGTGGAGGCCGGCATCGTGCACTGGCCCATGAGCTGCATCCGCCTGACCTGTGCGGATGATGCACGCCTTGTAGAGCTGGCCGATAAGCTTCTGACCGCTTGGCGCGGCTACACCGACGAGAGCTGCTTTATCTTTGCCGAGACGGATGGTGAGCCCCACAACACCATTACCCCCATCGCCCGGATGCGGGACGGTAAGTATCAGCTGGACCTCGTGCTGCGCAACAACATCACCACCCCGGAGCATCCGCTGGGCGTGTACCATCCCCATGCTAAACTGCACCACATCAAAAAGGAGAACATCGGTCTCATCGAAGTGATGGGTCTGGCCGTGCTGCCCAGCCGCCTGAAGCAGGAACTGTTCGACCTTGCCGATGTGCTGGTGGCGCACCTGCCCACCGCAGAGTACCCCGAAGCCCTGCAAAAGCACGCCGAGTGGGCCGGGGAGATCCTTGCAAAGCACCCGGAGCTGAACGCCGACAATGTGCACCTGATCTTGCAGGACGAGGTGGGCCATGTGTTCGCACAGGTGCTGGCCGATGCCGGTGTGTACAAGCTGGATGAAGCAGGCCGCGCCGGTTTTGTCCGCTTCCTTGAAAGCGTATAAGGAGTTCCATCTCTATGTTGCTTCCACACCTGAAAATCACTCCTGACCGCTTATTTGACACATATACTTTTGACCAAAAAGCAAAAATCGTAAAAGGCTTTTTGTTTGATAAAAAAGGCCATTGTCAGTTAGACACTGAGGTTCTTGGCTTAGATGGTCAAAAAACGCGCGGTTGGAAGTCAGGAAATGTTTTACGACATCTAGGGCTGACAAGAGAATTCAAAAATATTTTTGAAGGGTATTCTATCGCACAAGCAATTGATGTATTGAATTCTTCTTCAGATGATTTTGCGACTATTATAACCCTACTGCAATCTTTCACATAAGCCAAATAGAGTTGCTACGTTCAAAAAACTGTGTAGCAACTCTATTTTATATTATAGGAGATTCAAATGAATTATACTTTGGAAGTATGCGTAGACAGCACCGCCAGTGCGCTGGCGGCAAAACGCGGCGGCGCTGACCGGCTGGAACTGTGCGCCGACCTGATCATCGGCGGCACCACCCCTTCCCCTGCCCTGCTGCGTCAGGTCAAGGCCGAGACCGGTCTGCCGGTGCGGGCGCTGCTGCGTCCCCGTTTTGGTGATTTTTGCTACGACCGCTACGAGCTGGCACAGATGGCTGAGTGCGCCGCCGAGCTGGTCTCTGCCGGTGCAGACGGCATCGTGACCGGCGTGCTGACCCCGGCGGGCACGCTGGACACAGATGCCCTGCGCCCCATCTACGCCGCAGCCCGGCAGGCGGCAGAAAAAACCCACCGCACCGTGGACTGCACCCTGCACCGCGCCTTTGATGTCTGCTGCGACCCCTTTGCCGCGCTGGAAGCTGCAAAGCAGCTGGGGCTTGCCACCATCCTGACCAGCGGACAGGCCGCAAGCGCCCCGCAGGGTGCTGCCCTGCTGCGGCAGCTGGTGGAAGCTGCCGGGCAGGAAGTGGAAATATTGGTAGGCGCAGGCGTATCCGCTGCCAACATCCCCGCCCTTGCCGCCCAGACTGGTGCCCGGGCGTTCCACCTTTCCGGCAAGCAGGTGCTGGACAGCCGCATGACCTTCCGGCGGGAGGGCGTGCCCATGGGTCTGCCGGGCTTTTCGGAGTTTGAGATTTGGCAAACCAGCGAAGCAAACATCCGCGCCGCCCGCACCGCACTGGATGCGCTGTAACGGGCAAATAGATTTTTATACCCTGTCCCGGTGTAATTGAGAAAGGATCGGTCTGCCCGCAGTGCCGCTGTTTCCGCAGGAAACAGGCACTGCATTCTGCCGTTTCCCATTACGCCCCCTCCCGTGAAAATGCAAAATCGGGCAGCCCGCAGGCTGCCCGATTTTGCTCTAATAAAGTTCTCCCCCTCAGTGCAGAGTGGAAAACCGGGCTGCGCCGCGGGTGCACAGCCAGCGGTGCAGCAGCAAATCCAGCCCCAGCAGCACCGCCAGACAAACAGCCTGTGCGGCCAACGGCGGCACGGCGTAGTCCAGCAGGCTCAGGGGCAAAAACAGCACCCCGCCCGCCAGCAGCCACCCGCCGAACATCGCCAGCATACTGGCCGCGCTCCGCTTGACGACTGCCGCCTCGCTGACCCAGTGAAGGTTGGGCAGACACAGCCCCAAAACAAGCCCGAACTGCGCTGTCAGCCACACAAAAGCTGCCAGCATAACCAGCACCGGCATCCACTGCCCTGCCGGAATGCGCAGCGCTGCCATGGCGCACCCGGCGCACAGCCACGCCCCCGGCAGCGTGAGCAGCAGTTGCAGCTCCACCTTTACCCGCAGAACCTGCTGCGGGGCAACCGGCAGGCTTTGCAGCAGCCAGAGGGTGCCCCCCTCCAGCGACACCGAGGGCGCTGTGATAAAGTTCATGGCGGCTGCGGTGCACACCATCCCGCACACCAGCATAGGCAGGCTCTCGGGCGGATAAGCAGCGGTAAAGGCGCGCAGGGCAGCGGCCTTCCACAGCGCTGCCACGCCCAGCACTGGCAGCAGCAGACTGCTTAATGCGCAGTTGAGCAGCCACATGGGGCAAGCCCCCAAATGCAGCAGTTCCCGCCGCAGCAATGCCCGGTGCGGGGACTGCTTTTTTTGCGTCTTTGCGCGGTATACCGCTTTGGCTCTGCCCGGTTCAAGGGTCAACAGCCGCAGATACGGCTTTGCCAGCACCTTGCCGCAGAGCAGCACACAGGCCGCAGCCAGCGCCAGCAACAGCAGCAGTGCCGGAATATCGCCCACTGCGGCCAAGCCCAGCAGACGCAGCGGTGCAGCGGCACGGCTTGCCGCAGCGCCCGCCTGTACGGCGTCCAGCGCAAGAGCATCCACTGCGTCGCCCACCCAGCAGAACGCTGCATAGTAGGCCGCCAGAAAGAGCAGCGTACCCACCACCGTAACAAGGCTTTTGTGGCGGGCGCGGCGGTTGAGCAGTGCCACCGCCCAGCCCAGCAGAACGGCCAGCACCATGGAGACCCCCGCCAGTGCCAACGCCACCGGCAGCGCCGCCAGCAGGGCTCCGCCGGGGCGGGGTACCACCAGCGCATAGCAGACCACCGAGGGTACCCACGCCAGCAGCAGATAAATCAGCCCGGTCAGGTACACCCCGCCGCAGCGTACCGCAAAAATAGCGCCCGGCGGGATGGGCAGCGCCAGCAGCTGCTGGTTATCCCGGCAGCGGAACAAATGCCCGTAGCTGGTAAAGGCGCTGGCCAGCACACTGACCGTCAGCGCCGAAAGCTCCATCAGCACAAAATAGAGCCAGTTCAGCTCCTGCGGCACCAGCGTCACTGCCAGCGGCAACGCCATTGAGCCAAAACTGAGCATGACCAGCAGGATCAGCACCGTAAACAGCAGTGCGTAGCCAAGGGCTTCTACCCGGGAGCGCCGCTTGCCCGTTTTGCTGCTGCGTACAAAGGCCGCACCCAGTTCCAAAAGCTGTTTTTTGAGCAATGCACGGATCATAGCGCTTCCCCCGTATCCTCCAGCTCCAGAAAGACCTCTTCCAGCGTGTCATCGCCGCGCACCTGCTCCATGGCACCCTCGCGCACCAGCTGACCTTTGCGCAGAATGGCTACCCGGTCGCAGAGTTTTTCGGCTACCTCCAGCACATGGGTGGAGAAGAAGATCGCCCCGCCCTGCGCACAGAAGGCTTTCATCTGGGTCTTGAGTTGATGGGAGGCCAGCGGGTCCAGCCCGACAAAAGGCTCGTCCATTAAAATCAGCTTCGGCTCGTGCAGCAGCGCCGCAATGATGGCAAGCTTCTGCTTCATGCCGTGGGAGTATGCCCCAATGGACTGTGCCAAGTCCTGCGTCAAGCCAAAGGCATCGCCGTACTGCCGGATGCGCTGCGCCCGCTGTGCCGCGCTTACGCCAAAAATGTCTGCAATAAAATCAAGGTACTGGATGCCGGCCATATAGTCGTACAGCTGCGGGTCGTCCGGCAGGTAGGCCAAGCGGCGCTTGCATTCCAGCGGGTCGTCCCGCACCGAGATGCCGTCCACATAAATTTCGCCGGCATCGAATTGCTGGATGCCGCAGCAGCATTTTAAGGTAGTGGTCTTGCCCGCGCCGTTGTGGCCGATAAAGGCGCACAGTTCCCCCGGGCGGATATGCAGACAAAGGTCCTGCACGGCGGGCTTTCCGCCGTAGGTTTTGGTCAGATGCTCTATTTTTAACATGGGCTGCCTCCTTGCTTTCGGTTTCGAGCCAAGTATACACCTTCCGGCGGGGGGAAGGTCAAGCATTTCTCCGTTTTTTCTTGCGTTTTGTATGGGGCTGTGCTATACTTTTTGACGAACTGAACAGAAAACAGCAGGTGCGTTCCGTCACTTTGCCCCACCGGGCGGCGGCAGGAACGTTAAAAGGGAAGCGGGTGCAGATCCCGCACGATCTCGTCACTG
>OGIG01001038.1_pt1 | contig 18632 bp, 29 predicted proteins | sample 1571601 | NCBI WGS metagenome assembly OGIG01 (sample SAMEA2581953, study PRJEB24529) | metagenome | biome: Human gut stool | place: China | collected 2011 | reverse complement strand
TAATATACATATTAGAACATTTAGAAACGATTTATTTCTAAACGTTATATAGCTGCGACAGTTGGGAGGAAATATGCAAATAATTAGTAAAAAAATAGAAGAAATAAAAGAGTATGAAAATAATCCAAGAAATAATGACAATGCGGTTGAATATGTTGCAAGATCTATTAAAGACTTTGGTTTTAAAATACCGATTATTGTTGATAAAAACAATGTAATAGTTGCTGGTCATACTCGATATAAGGCAGCTAAAGAATTAAATTTAACCGAGGTCCCCTGCATAGTTGCTGATGATTTAACAGATGAGCAAATCAAAGCATTTAGATTAGTGGATAATAAGTCTGCTGAATTAGCAGAGTGGAATTTAGAATTATTAAATATCGAATTAGAAAATATACACGATATAGATATGAACTTATACAATTTTGAACTATCAGAATTGTTGGATAATGTGATCGAAGATGATTACGAAATAGAATTGCCAGAAGAACCTAAAACAAAACATGGTGATATATACAAATTAGGGAATCATTATTTAATGTGCGGTGATAGTACGAAAGAATCAGATGTAGCAAAATTAATGAATAATAACAAAGCAGATCTATTTCTTACTGATCCACCATATAATGTTGCTTTAGGAAATCATGACACACCAGAAACCGCAAGACAAAGGCATAGAAGAACTGATGGATTAATTATAATGAATGATAAAATGTCAGACAATGACTTCTTGGACTTCTTAACAAAATGCTTTTCTATAGCTAAAGATAATATGAAAGATGGAGCATCGTTCTATATATGGCATGCTGATAATGAAAGTTTAACTTTTAGACAAGCATTGAAAAATAGTGGTTTAGAGTTAAGACAGACATTAATATGGAATAAGAATGCAATTACTTTAGGCAGGCAAGATTATCAATGGAAACATGAACCATGCTTATATGGGTGGAAAGATGGAGCATCACATAGTTGGTTTTCCGATAGATCACAACCTACAGTATTAGATTTTAAGAAACCATCTAAAAGTGAAAATCATCCTACAATGAAACCTATTGAATTATTTGCTTATCAAATAAAAAATAGTAGCAAAGCGAATGACATAATTTTGGATACTTTCGGAGGTAGTGGGACAAGCATTATAGCTTGTGAACAATTAAATAGAATCTGTTTCACAATGGAATTAGATCCTAGATACTGTGATGTTATTGTTGATCGCTGGGAAACATTTACTAATCAAAAAGCAGAATTAATTAGTGGTGATCAGTAATGAATGAAGAAGTTAAGATAAAAAAGGATGTATTTGAGAAATTATGTGCATTACAGTGCAATATAAGAGAAATTGCAGGAACATTCGGTTGTACTGTAGGTCAATTAAAAATATGGTGTAAGCAAGTATATAATGCAGATCTTGAACAAGTTTATAATGCCAAAGCAACAAAAGGAAAAATCTCTTTAAGGAGTTTGCAGTTTAGATTGGCAGAGAAAAGTCCAACAATGGCAATATATCTAGGGAAAGTATATTTAAATCAGGATGATAAGAATGGAGGTAAACAATGATTAATGATAAAGAATATATAAAATGGTTAGAAACAACTGCAGAGCTAATAAACAAATATAATTTAAAAGATTTAATAATTAAGAATAAAGAAATGCATCCTTTCGATAAAGTAGAGAATAAGATTATCTCAAAGGATATGTTACATGTCAAAGTAATAGATATCCATGAAATTATAGTTGATAATTCTACTTACGATATTTTGGAATAATAGCAAAAAATAAACAAAAAAATAGTAAAAAGTATCAAGTATAAAAAATAAGGCATAAACCCTTATAAATACTAGCAAAAATCAAGTTTATATAGGTGCAATATAATATTGTGGTTATCTTGCATCGAATAATAGAGAAAAGAGGTAGAAAAATGTTAAATACAAAATTAGAATTAACAGATAGTCTGCAAGATGTAATAACAAAACTATCAGAGGGAAATCCAGGAGCAATAAATTTTCTTTTTGAAATAATAAAACATCAGGGAAATAATCCAATCGAATCGTTTGGCGAATTCTTAACAATTGATAGCATGCATTTATATGGAAGTCATTTATATATGTTGTGGAACGATTGTTGCAATAGAGATGTGGAAAAAAGTTTGAAAATAATTAAAGGTTATCGTTTAGGTAATATAAAAGATAATGATATAAAAGAAAGAATAATAAATGTTGGTTATGGAATGTCATTTGATGATTTGTTAGAAAGAGGTAATATATAATGAATCAAAGAGAAAGTGCAAGAGAATATTTTAAAAAATGCAATTTATCTTATAGTGATATCAATATGAATGATCTTTATATATTGATTAAGATCTTAAATAAGAAAATGTTTGAAACAGATAATTATTTAATTATGATTAAAGAACCTCATTTAAAAGGAAATAGTAGAAATATAATTTTTAAAAATAATAAATTAATATTCGCTGCATTACGAGTAAAAGGTGACTATTTTGATGATAGAGAGGCGATTACTTTTAATCAAGATGAATTTATCGGCTTTTGTGGTTGGGCAGATGATAACAATACTAAACCAATTACAGATGGATTTATAGAATGGTGTGATTATTTAAAATTAAAAAGGGTGGATGAAGTAATATGATGCCTAAATGTACTTTGAGTCAATCTACAATATTTATAAAAGATGATGCATCAGGTGAAATGTTAGAATTGGGTAATATTGAAAAATTAGAGCTTGAAGAGATTCAAATTGAACATGAATCAGCGGCCTATGGTGCAAAATATATTAGTTATCCTCCAGAAGTAACGGCCACTTATAGATTAAAAACTATTTCAAGAAAAAAATTTATTAAATTATTGATGGCAAGAAGAATACAAAGAAATGCTGCTAATGAACTTGCTAAATATTTTTTAAATAAAAGAGGTTATTACTCTTATATAGATCTATTTTTATTAGATGGAGGTGTTTTATGAAATATATAATTTATGAGTATATTGCACAATATATGTTTCAACCAGCCAGATACGAACGACACGAACTAAAGACAGATAAAGAACTTAAAGAATTCTTATTCAAACATCAAAGTAATCTGAAAAATATAGAGATATTTAATAAATCAAACAAATGTAAAATTAATTTTGAAGTATATATAAAATAGTTAAAAGAAAGTAGGTGTAATCGATGACAAAAGATGAAATAAAAGTCAAATTAGATGAATGGATTAATCAGCAACGATTAGATGAGTATGCAAAGAAAACTTTAACCGATTATCGACATGGAGTTGATTTATTTATTAATTGGATAAAAGATGATCCTTTTGCTATTGATAAGAATCTTATGTTAGATTATAAAGATTATTTAGAAGTAACTTTTGCATTAAATTCAAGAAATAAGTATATTGTTGAGATCAATAAATTTTTAAAATATTGCGGATATAAAGATTGCACCTTAAAAAAGTTTAAAACACAAAGAAAAACATCGATAGATGATCCTATATGGGAGCAAGAGCATAAAAGAATGCTACGATGGGCCAAAAAGTTAGATATGGAAGATATGTATTTTATATTAGAAATATTTGCTTATACTGGCTGCAGAGTAGATGAATTAAAATTCTTTACTGTAGAAAGTTTAGATAGTAATTATATAAAGAAAGTTTATAACAAAGGTAAAGAAAGAACAATTATTTTAAGAAATGATCTAAAAAGAGCTTTAAAAGATTACTGCAAGAGAATGGGAATAACTACAGGGTATATATTTATTAGTACCTCACCTAAAGCTAAACCAGGTGCTATGTGGGATAACAGTACAATCTGGAGGCGATTAAAAAGAATTGCTAAAGCTGCTAAAATTAATCCTGCTAAAATTCATCCACATGCATGGCGACATTTATTTGCTAAAAAGGCCAAAGAGGCAGGCATAGACCTAGATGAGCTACAGGATATTTTAGGTCATGCTGATATAAAAACAACAGCAATTTATACACAGACATCTAATAGAGAAAAGAAAGCTAAAATCGAAAAAATAAAATATGGAAAGGGGCAAGAATATGAATAGCATACAACAAAATTTAAAGATAAATTATAAACATGATTATAGTGGAATGTCATGTATGACAGTCTTTGATGGATTCGGGCAAATGTTAAATCAGATTAACGATGAAGAGGCCGAATATATTTATAATTCATTAGTTGGAAATCCAGATAGATGCTTAAAAGAATTAAGAAAAGAAAATAAAGATTTATTTATGGATGCATTAAAATCACGAAGAAAATTAAATCCAATAATAAAAAGATTTGAAAATAAAAATCAGATTATTGTTATAACTGAAATAGGAACAATAACTTATTCAAAATTAAGATTGACCATGTTTTGGTTAACACATAGTAATGATGATTTTTATATGACTTTTGGTTTTAGTTGGGTACCAGATTCCAAATTGCAAGATGCTGCTAGAAATGAATTAAATAAAAACATGATTGTTGGTATCGATTTTGCAAAAGAAGAATCTTATCATACAGAAGTAAGAAAAATGATCTTTCCTAAAGAAATTGATTTAAATAAGATAGATGAGATTCATGATTTAACACAATTTACGACAGAAATGTTTCAGAAAGGTTTTAGAAATTAATTATGAGTATAGTATTAGTTAAATGTATAAATTATAAAGAATTAGAGGATCTAACAAAATCTTTATTGAGAGCTTTTAAGATGATGGGTGCTCCTGTTAGATATAACAAAAGAAAAAATGAGATAGTTGTTGATGAAACAAAATTTAGATTTGTAACTGTACATCAAAATATCGATGGTATTAGATTTGATCGTGTTATGAATGCTTACGATTTTTACAAGGATGGTGATAAAAATGGCAAAAAAGCAAGAATTTGATTTTAATTATATTCCACCGCTATTGGAAAAGAAAATATGGATATCAGAAGAGGAATATCACGAATTGTTAATAACGAAAGGAAAGTATGAAGAATTAAAAGCAATAACTGATAAAATCTTTTCTTTACTAACACCAAATGAGATTAAAAATATAGTGAAATTTGATCATCTACTTAAAAAGAAAGATATTGATAAGATATGACTATTATATTAGCAATATTAGTTGCATTATCCTGGATAATATTATTATCTGTTAAATCTAAAAAACCAGAAGATCCCTTAATTCAATTAAGAGAAGAATTAGAATTCGTAGATTTAGATCCTAACGAAATAAATGATATTTTAGAGAAATATAAAAGCAGTTATTCTTATACTTGTTATGAATTAAAAAAAGCATATTATGAACTAGGACAAGCTATCAAAAATTCCTTTAAAAAATAGTAAAAAGTATCAAACATAAAAAATAAGGTATAAACCCTTATAAATACTAGCAAAAATCAAGTTTATATAGGTGCAATATAACATTGTGATTATCTTGCATCGAATAATAGAGAAAAGGAGGACCAGATATGGATATAAAAAAAGGAACAAAACTAAAGATTTATCATAAAAGACATGGAGTTTTTTTAGGAATAGCAGAGAGAGATTTTAACACCGAAAAAGATGAGTTTTATCCTATTACACTAGATCAAGAAGATTTATATGGTGCAAATACACATTGGCAAAAATGGGATAGTGTGCCTTGTAGGAATACATTATGCAAAATAGAAATAATAGAAGAGGTTGATTATGAAAATATTAAAAAATAGTGAATATCAAGAATTATTGGATTATAAGAATAAGTATGATGATTTAACAGGCAGAAATTGGTATATATTATCTGGTGGAAGATCAATTCATGCCAGATTAATGCAATTATCAAAAGAAACATTGATTAATATGTTGTTAGAAATGCGACAAGATCTAAAAAAAGCATATAAGAAATTAAAAAAATCTAATATTTGTATTTTAGAACCATCAGAAGATCATGACTATGAAAAGATGGTAAATAATACTATTGATTATGTGAAAGATTGTTTAGAGCATTTATGTACAGTCGATGAAATAGAAATATTGAATAAATTAGGTTATAATAAAGATACAGAAGAATAATTAAAAATTAATGAAAGGAGCTAACTAAAGACATCCCTTTAGTATTGTAAAATCTACCATAAAAGAATAATAAGGAAAGGGTGTCGCAATGAACGAAGAAAAAAAGTATAGTATTAGAGATAAAAAGAGATTTTTAAACCAATTTTTTTGGATTTCAAAAGAAATGGAAAATATCGAAGAAAAACTGAAAAAATTAACGATAAAAATTCAGGGGATTAGAACAAGTGATTTTTCGGCCATGCCAAAAGGTGGTCAACCGCAAGATATAGTAGATCTACTTGCACAAAAGGAAAAATATCAAAATCAACTTGCTAAAAAAATGGCAAAAATGGAAAATATAAGGTCACAGATAGAATCTTCAATAGACACCCTAGAAGATTCAAGATTAAGACTAATTTTGCAATATAAATATTTGGAAGATTATTCATATAAGGAAATTGCAGTAGATTTAAAAAAATCAGAAAGGCATATTAGAAGATTACATGATATCGCTATTCGCTTAATGGAAATTGTTAAAAAATAGGTGTTTTTAAAAATGCTTATTTTTTTTGATTGTAAAAATGGCCACTTTTGGCCACTTTTGGCCGCTTTTGGCCTTTTTTGGCCACTTTTGGCCAGAAATGTCACAAAATTATGTGTTATTATGGTATTGTCATAAAAGACATTAAGAGTTCGCCCCTTACTTTTATGATAGTGATTAAGACATCAGAAATGGTGTCTTTTTCTAATGATTTTTTAGGAGGCGATTATATGGTAATGAAAATATGCCGAAAATGTGGAAGTCTTATTCCATATCCTTATACTTATTGTACAAAGTGTCAGAATGAATATAACAAAGATCGAGAACAGCAGCTAAAAGAATCAAAAAAGAAATATGATGCCAATTACAACAAATATAAGCGAAATAAGGAACATACCAGGTTCTATAACTCTGATGAATGGAAGTTACTTAAAGAAAAGTATCTACAGGATCAACAATATCGATGTGAAAAATGTGAGGAATTACACAAGAAAGATCCTAAACATAAGCGAAGAGTTGCTGTAGAAGTACATCATATTAAGTGGTTATCTACTCCAGAGGGATGGGAAAGGCGACTAGACTACACTAATCTGATGGCTCTATGTCATGCACACCACGATGAGATGCATGGTAGATTCCAGAAGAAAAAGAAAAGAAGTATATAAATTAGCTGCTGCTATTTTATATAAAGTAAGTAAATAAATTTATTTACTAATTAAAGTTAGGAGGTGGACCAAATGAGATTAGTTATTATTACAAAGAGATATGATAGTTCTGTAATCAATCAAAAGGTACAACCTACACCATTAGATGCAGAGGGTAATCCAATGTATGCAATCTATCTATCAGATGAGAGAGCACAAACTTTAATTGATGCTGGTGTTGCAGAAGAATATGTAACAGAAGATCTAATAGTAGATGATTCTAATGATGATGTTGTAACTGATCCTGATACTAATGAGGGTGCTACTAATACTGATAGCAATCCAGAAGATTCAGATGCAGATGATAATGTTGATGGCGATGCTAACAATGAAGATCCTAATGCAGATGATTCTAACGATGATGAATCAGAAGAACAAACAACAGATACTAAATCTAAAAGTAATTCAAAGAAGAATAAATCAAGTAAATAATCTTGGCCATTTAACCGCACCTTATTAGACCGCATTTAAAGGCCTTATAAGAAGAGTTTGCTTTATCACGATCAATGATACTATTTATCTTTTTATTAAGCATTATTTTTTATGTATGCTAGGTATAAAGTGGGTAGGGGTGGTCGAAAAAGTATTTAGGTTTTATAGGATATCGGTGCAAGGTGAGTATTTTGTAGCAAAAACTCCCCACGAGAAATTAAGGAGGTGTCGCATGGCTGGTCAAAAACAACCTATAGATTTAGTTATGGCTAAAGGGAAAAAGCACTTAACTAAAGAAGAAATTAACACAAGAAAAAGTCAAGAAATTAGTGTGCCTTTTGTTGACATCCAAGCACCATCATATCTTCCTAAAAAATTACAGGAAGAATTTGATGAGATTGCGGCTAAATTAAAATCCTTAAATATAATGACAGAACTTGATGAGGACTGTCTTGCTAGATATCTTTTATCTAAAAGAAATTACTTAAAGATAACAAGAAAACTAAATAGCATCATTACAAAAAAGGATGTTAAAGTATCAGAAATAGATGGTTTAATATCTATCCAAGATAAGTTATTTAAACAATGTCGTTCGGCCGCTGGTGATTTAGGTTTGTCAATATCTAGTAGATGTAAACTAATAGTGCCTGTTGATCCTACACCACCAAAAAAGAATAAGTTCGATAAGTTTAGTAACAATTTAGATGATTGATAGAGTTACAGAATATGCTAGGGCAGTAGTCGCAGGCAAAGTAATTGCGGGAACACCGCATATACAAGCATGTCAAAGACATTTAAGAGATTTAGAAAGACAAAACACAGAAGAATTTCCCTATCATTGGGATATAAAAAGGGCGAATAGAATTCTTGAATATGCAGAAATGTTAACTATTGCAGAGGGTGAAGAACCTATCCAGGTTAAATTAAGAGGATTTCAAGATTTTGATTTAGGGTGTCGTTTTGGATGGTTAAATCAAAAAAATAAAAGGCGATTCAGAAGATCTTATATATCAAAAGCAAGGCAAAATGGAAAAAGTTTTGAAAATGGTATTATAGGAACTTATGTTGCAGGTTTTGGCGGTTACAATTATGGTAAATTATTTACTGTTGCCACTAAAAAAAGACAAGCTAAAATTGCTTGGGAAGAAATGGCAAAATTTATTCAGGCCGATGAAGATTTATCGGAAAAATTTAAGGTTTATGATTATAAATCCTTAATTCGAGCTTTAGAAACACAGTGTACCATTGAGGCACTTTCTCGTGAGGGTGGATTAGATGATGGTTTTAGAGGTATCTTTATTTCAGTTGATGAAATTCACCAACATAAAGATAATAAAATCTATAAGGCATTATACAATGGAACTCGTGCATTAGATGAAACTTTAGTATCTATGATCACCACTCGTGGCGATAAATTAAATTCATTTTGTTATGAGATGGATAGTTATTGTTTAGATATTCTAAATGGGACAGCTACTGCAGAAGATTTTTTCGTTGATATATATACTTTAGACAAGGGCGATAATCTATTCGATCCTAAAAATTTTATAAAAGCGAATCCATTTTTAGCAAGTAATGAAGAGGGATTAAATCAATTAATTATTGAGGCCCAAACTGCTAAAGATATGGGTGGTAGCGAATTAAGAGATTTTATGACTAAAAGTCTTAATATGTGGGTTAGAAATGCTGATGATCAGTATATAGATCCAGATAAATTAAAAAAATGTGCTAAAAATAAAAAGTTAGATTCAATGAGAGGAAAAGAATGTTATATCGGACTCGATCTATCGGGAGGTGGCGACTTAACTACTTTATCATTAGAATTTCCTTTAGATGATGGCCATTTTTATACATATTCACATTCATTTATGCCTAAAGGTAGATTAGAGGAACACATCGAAACCGACACTGCTCCATATGATATCTGGGCAAATAAAAATTTGATCACTGTAACAGGTGGACAAATGGATTTCAAAAATGATTATAAGTTTATAGTTAAACATTTGAAAGACATTATAAGTGAGTATGAATTACAACCACAGGCATGTGGATATGATCCACACAATGCCGATGGTTTTTTAGCAGATTTAGAAGAATTGGGATGTCCATTAATAATGGTCACACAATCTGCTAGATTTCTAAACGATGCTACAGTTGATATGAGATTAAATATTAAATCCGAAAAATTCGAGTACGATCAAGAAAACGAATTGTTGGCTTGGTCGTTTTCTAATGCAGCAGTCGTTGAAAACTCATTCGGTGAAATTAAAATTGATAAGAAAGTTGGAGCGAAAACAAAGAGAATAGATCCAATTGATGCATGTATTAATGCACATGTTGCTTATCAAAAATGTAATGACATCGAAAACCAAGATTTAGAGAAAAATATGGAAGATTATTTATCCTTAATGGGTTGGGATAAATAGAAAGGAGGTAGATTTTATGTTTAGTAATTTCAAAAAGATTATAAAGACACTTACAACATCTAGTACAGAAAAAGAAACGATTACTTTGGAACAATTAGTAGATTTTCTAAACCTTAATGGGGTTAGTGAAAAAGAATTGTCCGAGGCAACATATTTTGCTTGTTTGAAAATATTAAGTGAATCATTAGGAAAGCTACCATTAAAACTGGTATCTACATCTGATAAAAATGGTGTTATCGAACAAAAAGATCATCCATTTTATGCAAAATTAAGATTTAGACCGAATCGATTTACTACTTCTACAGATTTCTTTGCTGCAGTTGAAATGAATCGTAATCATTATGGTAATGCTTATGTATGGATAACTAATAAGAAAAAACAAGAAGATCAAGAATTAATTTTACTACCGAGCGATAGTGTAGAAGTTTGGTACGATGATGGAAAAATTTTGTCTGATATACCAGATGTTTATTACATATATAGAGTTGGTACTCATAGATATGTATTTTCTAGTGAAGAAATTTTACATTTTAAAACTTCCAGTTCCTTTGATGGAATTAAAGGTTTAAGTGTAAGAGAGCAATTAAAAGCAACTATTACTGGCGGTCAAAAATCGCAAGAAATGGTTAACAAGTTAATTGAGAGTGGTTTTACTGCAAAAGCAGTTCTTCAATATACAGGAAATTTAAATGAAGAAAGTGCAAAAAAGTTTACTGCTAATCTAGAAAAATATGCTACTGGCGAGGTGGATGCATTAAAATCTATTATTCCTATACCACTAGGATCAAAATTAGATCCATTAAATATTAAACTTGGTGATAATGAGTTTATGGAAATTAAAAAATATAATGCTTTACAAATTGCAAGTGCTTTTGGTATAAAACCAAATCAAATAAATGACTATTCAAAAAGTAGTTATGCAAGTGCAGAGGCACAACAACTAGCATTCTATGTTGATACTCTTTTATTCATATTAAAACAGTATGAGGAAGAATTAACATATAAGCTCTTAACTACTGATGAAATTAAAAGAGGTTTAAAATTCAAATTTAATGTATCAGTTATTTTAAGAGCTGATCTAAAAACTCAAATTGAGAGTTTATCAAAAGGTGTTGCCAATTTTATATATACTCCGAACGAGGCTAGAGCTTATTTAGATTTAGAGGCCAAAGCAGGCGGAGATAAGTTAATTGGTAATGGTGCAATGATTCCCGCTGAATTAGTAGGAACACAGTACCAACAAAAAAGTGCTAATGGAGGAGGTGATACTGATGGACAAGAATAAGCAGCTAATTCAAAAATCTGGTGCTGTTGAAAGTCAAGAGTTAACAGATGAAGAATTAGAAAAAATCAATAAATTTGCTCTTAAAACATTATCTAAAGAAGATATATATACTTTTAAATTAAGAATCTGTGACAATGAAATAGATCGAGATTTTGAAGTATTTCCATTATCAACTTTAGAAAAGTTAAAGGAATTATTTATTGGAAAAACTATTATTAAGGATCATTCATCTAGAGCAGATAACCAAGTTGCTAGAATCTATGATACTGAATTGATTACAGAAAGCGGTCGTACAAAAACTGCAGAACCTTATACAAGTTTAGTTGCTCATTGTTATATGGTAAAAACTAAAAGCAATGAAGATTTAATTACTGAAATTGATGCAGGGATAAAAAAAGAGGTATCAGTTGGATGTGCTATCGGTGAGGTGGTATGTTCTATTTGTGGTACAGATAATAGGAAAAGATGGTGTGAACACTGGAATGGCAAAGAATATGATGGAAATATGTGCTATTTTGAACTAAAAAGTCCAACTGATGCATATGAGGTATCTTTTGTAGCAGTTCCAGCACAACCAAAAGCAGGAACAACCAAAAATTATGGACCTGATCAAGAAGATCAGAAAAATGAAGAGGTTATTACTGAAAACAACAAAGAAAATACAGAAACAGATCAAGAAGAAACAAAAAATAATAATTTCAATGAACAAGACTTAATTTCATTAAAAATGAAAACAATTAAGTCTTTTATTTTCGCAAAAAAAAATTTAGATAAGAAAGAGGGAATGTAAAATGAATAAGAAAATGCGAGAAATTTTAAAAAGTATTGAAGAAAAAACGATAATTGCAAAAAATTATCAAACTGAAAAGGATTTTGACAAAGCTAATGAAGTATTAGATGAAATCGAAAATCTACAAAAAGAATATGAAGTAGAGGCAAAATTATTAGCTGTTGCTAAAGAAGAAGTAACAGAAGAAAAAGTTGCTGAAGTTAAAGAAGAAAAGAAAGCTGATGGATTCGCAGCAGTTACTAAAATGGTAACTGGTAGAAGAATGGCCGATGAAGAAAAGGCATTAATTGTTGAATCTGATTCAACTGCAGAGAATGCACATGGTACTAATTATTTATTGCCAGAAGATGTTCAACTTGCTATTCGTGAATTAAGAAGAAATTATATGTCTGCAAAAGATTTAGGATTAGTAAATGTTGTTCCAACAACTGCACTATCTGGATCTACTAATTTTGAGACAGATGATGATGGTTTACTTTCTGATTTTGAAGATGGTAATGCTGTAACAGAAGAAGATGGACCAAAATTTGAGAAAAAACCATTTGCTATTAAGTTTAAAGGAAAATTAATTTATATCTCTAATATTCTAGCAGGTAATGAAAAAGCAGGTTTAATGAATTATTTAAATAAATGGTTTGTTAAAAAAGCGGTTAGAACTGAAAATGTAGATATCTTTACTACTTTAGCAAAGGGAAAAACTGCTAAAGCAATTACTGGATTAAATGCATTGAAAGAACATATTAACAAAGACATTGATCCATCATGTGCAATGACAGGAGTAATTATTACGAATCAAACTGGTTTTGCAGAAATGGATAAACAAAAAGATAGAAATGGTAGAGGTATGCTAGAAATTGATCCTACTAATAAATCTCGTAAGGTATTCCAAAATATGCCTATTTATGTATTCTCTGATAAAGAATTAAAAAATGTAAATGGAAAAGCCCCAATGTTCGTTGGTGCAACAGATGCAGGATGTGATTTTATGGATAAAGATGGATTAGAATTTGCTACTTCTGAACATTATGCATTTAATAAAAATCAAACTACTTTGAGAGTTTTAGAGGGATATGACACAGTACAAACTGATGTTAATGCATATTCTTATATCTCTTATACTGGTGTTGATTGTGAAGAAACATCAGCAACATCAAGTTCAACTGATCAAACTGTATAGTTAGGAGGATAGATTATGTCCGCAGTAGCAGAGGTAAAAAAAACTTTAGCACAATTCTTGACTGCTGATAATGTTAAAGAAGAATTAGGAATTGATACTGCAGATTCCGCAATTAATAGTAGATTAAATCGTTATATAAAAGTAGCCGATGCTTACTTAAAAGGGGCAATAAGTGAAAACTATCCACCCTATGATGAAAGAGCTATTGAACTAGCTCTTTTAATCATTGAGGATCTATATGACAGAAATTCTACTACAGTAAAAGAAAATAGTACCATAGAAAAGCTAAAAGCCGATTTTATATTGCAATTGAAAGTTGAGGATATGGATGATCTTAAATCAAAAGATTCAGATTCAAAAGCTCAATGAAGATAATGATTCCTATAGTGATTATTATTCTTGTCATGCACAAGTTAATAAAACTGGAGGGAATGAATATCTAATTGCAGGTGCTGTATCAACTAAAAATAAATTTACATTTATAGTTAGATATTGTGAAGAATTAAAAAAACTTCAATTTGATACACAATCTTATAGAATCATTTTTAATGGTATTATTTTTAACATTCTAGATGCTGATGATTTCATGCAAAGGCATAAAACTATAAAGATTATTGGTGAGAGCATTAATGGCCAATAGCATCAAAATAGGTGACCTAGAGAAAGCAATCAATGAGGAGCTAACGATATATTGTGATGATGTTACAGAAAAGGTAAAAAAAATAAGTGATAATGTGATGAAAACTTTAGTAAAGAATACTAAAAAAGATGCCAATAAAAGGACAGGTACTTATGCTAAAGCAATTACATCTAAAAGAACACTAGAAACTAAAAGATCTAGAGTTAATACCTGGTATGTAAAAGATCCAGAATATCGTAAATCCCATTTGTTAGAAAAAGGTCATGCAACAAGAAATGGCGGAAGAACTCGAGCTTTTCCTTTTATTAGTAAGAATGAACAAATAGCAGTTAAAGATTATGAAAATCAAGTAGAGGAGGCAATTAAAAATGGATCTTAAAGAAATTCTAAAAAAAGGTACTAATCTACCTACTGCAGAAAATCATTTTATAAAACCTCCTAAACTTCCTTATTTAATTTTTAATCAAGATAAAGATGTGAGAGGAGTTTCAAAAGATAATCTTATTATTGATAGTGATGTTTCTGTAGAACTCTACACATCAAAAATAGATCAAGAATTAGAAAAGAAAGTAAAAAAAGTCATTATAGATGACATATTAAGTGTTTCTAATAACGATGATGAAATAGAAATTAGTCAAAATAGGGAATATATAGAATCTGAACAGATGTATATGACCATTTATGATTTTAATTTAATAGAAAAAGGAGGAATTTAATCATGGGTAAAAGAACAAAGGAAACAATTACTTTAGGTAGTGGTAAATTATATTCTGTTGAATATACAGGCACAATTCCAAGTAATACTGATCTTGAAAAAGAAAGTAATATTTTAGGTTATATCCAAAAAGGTGCATCATTGGATTACAAACCAGAATTCTATGAGGCAGAAGATGATCTAGGAATTGTTAAAAAACAAATTTTAACAAAGGAAGAGGTAACATTTAAAAGTGGAATCTTAACTTGGAATGCTGAAACTTTAAAGAAATTAGTAGCAACAGGAAGAATTACAGAGGATGCAGAAAAAGGCATGAGAACTATTAAAATCGGTGGTATTAACAATAACGATGGTAAACAATATATTTTCCACTTTGTTCATGAAGATAAAAAAGATGGAAATGTAAGAATTACTATTGTAGGACAAAATACTGCAGGTTTCTCTTTAGCATTCGCAAAAGATGCTGAAACAGTTATTGATGCTGAAATTAAAGCACTTCCAAATGACAACGAAGGCACTTTAATTATATTCCAAGAAGAATATACACCAGCTACTAATAGCGAAAACGATCAAACAGTTTAATTAAAAAGTAAGGGAGGAATGAAATATGTTTGATATGACACAATACATACCTAGATATTTTAAAACAAAACTAAAAAATGGAAAGATTTTAGAAGTCGAACCGCCAAAATTAAAGGTGTTAAAGAAGATCTTAAAATTAAGTGGTGTTAAGGATGATATGTCAGAGAAAGATTTCGATAACATTATCCTTGCTACATCAATGGCCTTAAGTAAAAATAAACAAAATTACAAGGTAACAACAGAGTGGTTAGAAGATAATCACAACATTGATGAATTACAAGATCTACTTATTAATTATTTTGGATGGGTCGATGAAATACAAAACTCAAAAAACTAACTGCCCCATATTATCCTAAACAGGATGATGAAGATGTGGGGTATAAATTAGTTAGTCATAGAGAAAAAGTAGTATCTAAATACTGCGGTATCTCTATTTTAGAGGTCGAGAATCTAGATTTAGTAGAGTATTTATTTTATTATAGGGAAGCTGTTATTTATAATTGTATGCAAACAGAAGATGGAATCGAATACTTGCAAAATGCTTATAGATTGCAACAAACCGAACCAGACAGAAAGAAATTAAGAGATAAATATAAAAGCGGGCGACCTGAATAAAAGAGGTTGCCCTCTTTTTTAGTTTTAAAAGAAAGGCGGTGATAAAATGGCACAGAAAATAAAAGGAATTACTATTGAAATAGGTGGCGATACAACCAAACTTGATAAAGCACTAGGGGAGGTAAATAGTAAAACTAGACAATTACAATCAGAATTAAAAGGTGTAAATAGTCTTTTAAAAATGGATCCTAAAAATGTAACTTTGTTAAAGCAAAAGCAAGATCTATTAAATCAGAGTATTGCTAATACTAAAGAGAAATTAAATACATTAAAAACTGCTCAAATACAAGTGCAAGAGCAATTCGATAAGGGCCAAATTACAGAAGAACAATATCGTGATTTTCAAAGGGAAATTGTTGCGACAGAAAATAAATTAAAATCTCTAACTGCAGAATTAAAAAATTTCGGATCTGTTGGAGCTCAACAAATAGCGGTAGTCGGTCAAAAGATGCAAGATGTAGGAGGTAAGATCGAATCAGCAGGTAAAAAACTTTCTTTGTTTAGTGCTGGATCTACTGTAGCATTAACTGCAGTATCTAAAGGTGCAATAGATTTTGAAACAGCATTTACTGGTGTTACGAAAACTGTAGATGGTACTGATGAACAGCTTGCAAAAATAAAACAGGGCCTTTTAGATCTATCAAAGGCAACATCTAGTAGTTCAACAGACATTGCTGCAGTAGCAGAGGCTGCTGGGCAATTAGGTGTAAAAACTGAAAACATTTTAGCATTTACAGAAACCATGGTTAGATTAGGCGATTCAACAAATATGTCTGCAGATGAGGCAGCAACAGCAATCGCTCAATTATACAATATTATGGGTTCTGATATAAACACTGTAGATCAATTTGGTGCTGCTATTGTTGCATTAGGTAATAATGCTGCAACAACAGAGGCAGACATAGTTAATATGGCATCAAGAATAGCATCATCTGGAACACAAGTCGGATTAACAGAACAAGAAGTGTTGGCATTATCTACGACACTTGCAAGTGTTGGTTTAGAAGCCGAGGGTGGAGGATCTGCTATCTCTGCTGTTATAACTAAAATTGATAAAGATGTTGCTTTAAATACTGATAGTTTGAAAACATGGGCAGATGTTGCAGGAATGTCTGTTAAAGATTTTAAGACTCTTTGGGAAAATGATGCAATGTCAGCAATTCAAAAAGTTGTTGGTGGGATGGGCGATGCCAAAGCAGGCGGTGAAAACTTAAATATCATATTAGATGAACTTGGAGTTACATCTTTAAGACAAACAGATACAATGAAAAGATTATCTGGTGCATCCGAATTGATGGCCGATATGGTTAATATAAGTAATAATGCCTGGGAAGAAAATTCTGCTTTAACTAATGAATCATCTAAACGATATGAAACTACTGCAGCTAAAATAACTCAAATGAAAAATACAGTCACCGAGCTTTGTGTTAAGTTGGGTGATATTTTATTGCCTATTTTAAATAAGATTATATCTGCAATATCAAAATTCACAAACTGGTTAACGAATTTAAATCCAGCAGCACAAAAAATTGTATTAGTAGTCTTGGCCATTGTATCTGCACTCGGACCATTCCTGATCATATTAGCGAAACTTATATCATCAGTTGGTACTATTATGACAATTGTTCCTAAATTAGTTGCAATTATAAAAACGGTTAGGACAGCATTTGCAGCTTTTAATGCGACATTACTTGCGAATCCAATTGTATTAATTGTAGCAGCAATTGCAGCACTCATTGCAGGGTTTGTTCTATTGTGGAATAAATGTGAATGGTTTAGAAACTTTTGGATTGGTTTATGGGAAAATGTAAAAAATGTATGCAAAGCTGTAATTGATGGAATTGTAGGATTTTTTACTGGAATCATAGACTTCATAAAAAATAATTGGCAGGGATTACTTTTATTTATTGTTAATCCTTTTGCGGGAGCATTTAAATTACTTTACGATAATTGTGAGGGATTTAGAAACTTTGTAGATGGAATTATTCAAAAAGTAAAAGAAATATTTGCTAGTATTGTTTCATTTATCAGTACAAATGTTATAGAACCAATTAAACAATTCTTTGCTCCAATCGTAGCATGGTTTACTAATCTTTTTATGAGTATTTATACTAGTTTAGTAAGTATTATAAATGTAATCTGGGGTATTATCCAAGGATTATGGGAAATGATTGTTGCATTATTCACTGCAGCGATTAATTGGATCAATGAATCAATTATTACACCAATTAAGACAGCATTCACTGCAGCGATTGAGGCAATTAAAACAGCAATTCAAGTTGCATGGGAATTTATCAAAAATATATTTATTACTATTGCAACATGGGTAAACGATAATGTTTTAGTACCGATTATGAATTTATTAACATCAGTATGGTCATGGATTCAAAACAATATTATTATGCCAATAAAAAATGCTTTTACTGCTGCATGGAATACATTAAAAACTGGTGCTGTTAATGCTTGGGAGGGAATAAAGAATGTATTCTCATCTGTGGCATCATTCTTTGGTAATATATTCTCTACTGCATGGCAAAAAGTTAGAAATGTCTTTTCTGCAGGTGGTAAGATCTTCGCTGGTATCAAAGATTCAATTGCTAGTGTATTTACGACAGTTGTTAATAGAATTATTGGGGGAATCAACACAGTAGTAGCTGTACCTTTTAATGCGATAAATAAGGCCTTAAATAAGATTAGAAATATT
>OGIG01001033.1_pt1 | contig 18768 bp, 20 predicted proteins | sample 1571601 | NCBI WGS metagenome assembly OGIG01 (sample SAMEA2581953, study PRJEB24529) | metagenome | biome: Human gut stool | place: China | collected 2011 | reverse complement strand
TCGTGGCTATCCAAATACAGATGATTAAATTTCTCTCTCATAAGCACACCTCCACATCTTTAGCTTCATTATAAGTTTCGGAAAAATAATATACAAATCTATAACTGGGAGATTTTGATAAAAACTCATTCCTATCATAAATTTCTTCCATCTAAATACTGGATTGCGGTTGAAATTAAAGACAGGCAACGTTTATAAAAATATTCATAATGTCTTTTATCCTGAATATCCGTTTTTGTTGTTTCATGGTGTCGAATTCTAAAATTATTGCCAAGTATGGTAAGCTCATGAAATTCCTTTTCAAATAATTCTAAAAACGGCTGTTGATTATTACCCATATCCATTATAATCTTATTAACTGATTTCTTCTTATCTACAGTCGATGAGCAGTAATATGTCTTTAGTCTCTCAAATGCATCCCAAAGTTTCTCCACTGCAATTTGCAAATTGTTTTCATCATAATATTTTGAAGCCTCTTGTAATAACTCTTTCAGTCCTACTTCTTGAACAGACACTAATGAATTTTTATTTATCTGGGTATCAAACGTATTCATTAGCTTTCCCTTGGAAAGCTGAAACGGTATCTCATTCAGTTTTAATATAGCATTAATCTGTGGTTCAAAGTCATCTGAGATACTATGTTTCGCAAAAAACTCTATTGCGTCCAACACGCAAAATGGAGAATTAGAAAGTATGAATGCTTGCAAATCAGCAGTTTCAACATATTCTTTTTTATCATTATAACACTTTGGCACATAAAATTGCCTTATTTCATTGAAAACATCCTCAGCTACTGTTGTATTATAATTCCATCCCGTTTCGTCAGTCGCTTGATATACGATATTATATCGCTCCAGAAACTGATAAATTTGATTTCTCGCTTTCCGCTTTATGGACAATACTATCTTTTTTGCTTTTATGTCCTTTGCATTTCGTTGAGAATATGGAATAAACAACGTATCATCTTCTTGCTGATATATTCTCCATCCATAAACATCACGATTGGATATTTTCTCAGCAGGGTAAATCTCATAACCGTCATTTTGTAATAGCTTGTTAGTTGCCACTAAAAATTCTTTCCAATATCCCTTATCATATCGAACAGCAGGGTGAAATACTTCGCAAAGAAATTTTAAATATACTTCATCGCTACCATCTTGTAAATTGAATCTTTTGTCTTCAAAAACCCAGCAGTATGGATAATCATCATTATTCACTGTATGTTGCCAAATATCCTGTTCTGCATTTGCAAATCTTGAATCAAAACTTGGCATTCTCTCCAAATCATATAATCTTTTAAGAAAATCTATTTCTTCAAGGCGACCATAATAATTATAAGTAACGGTTCGGGTTTGAAAAAATTCGTCTATCTCTAATCCATTCTGAAATAAATCTAAAATATCTCGCTTTGTTATTTCTGTAATACGGTTCACTCCATTTTCCTCCTTTCAAGCATATTCAGCACTTATATATTGCTTCCCAAATATTTTAAAGAAAAGCGTACCACTATTTTTAATGATACGCTCACCATTATTAAATCACTTCAAAATGCTTCAACGCATCCTTTATCGCTTCCACTTTCTCCGCTGTCGGATGCTTCCTCGGCTGTTTCAATTCTTCTACCGCATTAGGAGCATCATACATTGGCAAGCCTAAATCTCTCTTTACCTCTGCGATATATGCGGTATGTACTTTGAAGCCGTATTTAGCTTCTATGTACTCCTTTATCATTTTGTAGGTCACTCGCTCTTTGGGCTTGTAGCTTTCTGCTCTTTGAGCAATATCATCAAGCGGAACTTTTCCCTCACCCTCACCAAACTCAACTTTTACGTTGATATGTCCGTCTGGCTTTTTGTGGGAAAGCAGTACAACCGTCTCCACATGGCACGATACATCCTGATTGATGTCAGTTTTTGAGAACCGATCCAAACTAATATGGACTGTAACAAAATATCTCCGTTTGTTTGCGGAAACATATCAACATATTCTGTAACAAAAAAAAGTATTGATACAATTCGCTATCCATATCACAGTCTGAACCTCGCCTGTTCACGGAAAAAGTTCAACTTTTTTATTCGTTTCTACTATTATAGTGATTCCAACATAAAAGTCAAATTTTGCGTGAAACCGCCATCGCCTCAACCTTGTCTGTTCTTCGTACAGAGAACATGTCAAAGGCTATTTTTCGCCCCGACTGATGGCTCAGCTTCCATGCACTCGACCTTGGTAAGCTAAAAATTTAATGGCGATATTGCTATTTCTTCGCATTCTCTTCCAGTTCCAGCATGTACTTATCAAAATCAGACATAAACAATCTGTCCTGAATGACTCGATACTTTTCAAATTCGGTCTCAGCATGAAGCTTTGCAATTTCAGCTGACACTTTCCCTGCATCCTGCAAAATACCATAATCAAACATTTCAATAAAACTATTAAGCCTTTTTTCCCAGTCCTGCATCGTGAGAGGAATATGCCTTAATGTCATATTCTCAGCAAAATCTAAGTATGCAGTAACCATACGATTCAGCTGTTTCATTTCATCCTGACTCAAATAATTCTTGGCAACCGTAACATCGCTCTTCTTAATTTTTCCTTCAGGAGCATCTGCCCAAGTAGTTAATCCCATATGCTCTCTTGTATGGTCAGCTCTTTCTACAATCAGTTCAGCCGCCGTATGGCCATGAACTGCGTAATGCATTTTATTCTGAACTGTTGCGTAGAATCTCCTGGTAGTTGCAGAATTCTTATCGTAATCAATGGCTGTGGCATACAGGTCAGTTATTTTCTGATAGAACTTTCTTTCGCTTGCTCGAATTTCACGAATTCGCTCTAACTGCTCATCAAAATACTTTTCTGTCAAATAAGTTCCGCGTTTCAGGCGCTCGTCATCCATAACCCATCCTTTGATGGTGTAGTCTTTGGCAATCTGGTTTACCCATTTACGGAACTGTACCGCACGCTCAGAATTTACCTTAAATCCTACTGCAATGACCATCTCTAAGGAATAGTGATTTGTGCTGTAGCTTTTTCCGTCGGCGGCAGTTATTCGAAATTTTCGAATAACTGAATTCTCTTGTAACTCACTGTCCTCAAAGATTTTCTTAATATGATAATTTATAGTGTTAGTGCCGACATCGTACAATGTAGCCATCATTTTCTGTGTCAGCCATATATTCTCATCCTCATAGCGCATCTCTACACTGTCCTGCTGATCGCCAACAGAGGCAACATAGGTTAAGTATTCCGCTGCGCTTGAACGGATAGTTATCTCATCTTTTTTCTTTGCCAAATCTAGTCCCCCTTTTATTTCCCGTACTTTTATTTCCATTATCCAACAAACAGTCACATGTTGTTTTCCGCAAATACTCCATATTTACATAAACATGATAATCTCCATCACCACTACCTGCTCCTATTCTCTCACAGGTTCTATCTTCATTCAAAACATCGGATTAACAAATTAAATTTCATATAGATATAATTTGCTATCTTCAGAATGTCTAACAATCAATGATGCGTGAAGTACATTGTATCTCTATCTCCCCCACTTCATCATATCATAATTAAGCCATTTGTTTAGTATAGAGAACCCACTTTGAAAAGTCTCCGAACATTTATGTTTTTCATCAACACAGAAACTAGGATGATATTCTTCATTTTTTAAAAGTTTCAAATTACTTCCATAGAATAACTTATTATAAATATCAATAATTTCTTCATCGTTACAATCTCCTACAAACTCTTCATTCAGTGATCTTGACAAATCACTAAATAAATGCCATGTATCTATCAAAGTTCGACAATTTTGTGATATTTCTACATTATTTATTGCCTCGGTAATTTTAGATAGATCAAAAACCGTTATTCCTTTTTCAAAAATAATCTGTTCCTTATTCGCAAATATATTTGCTTCTTCGACACTCAAAAAAATAACAGCCGTTGATTAAAAAGTAAGAAACCATCTTCATCATTGCTATACCATATCAAAAAATAAGTTAATCCATTATAAATGATTTTTGTCAAATAATATTTCGTCATAACTTTGCTCCTATTTGGGGGTATTAGTAAAGGCTCTGTCGCCATATTTTTTTCAAGTTACTATTCCATATATCGATTTATCCTTCTTTTTCGGAAAAATGTTCCTAATCATTCCAAATCCTCTTTTGTTGGCAGTCTGAGGATTTCTCTTCCATCTGTGCATTTGCGCGGAACCTCCGATATTCCAAGTTCCCTCAATCTCTTCTGAAGTGCCACCTCAAAGGCTTCATCAAATCCATATTCTTCCCCTATTAACAATACGTCATCTGAAGATATATCTATGGAACATAGATATTCGCCAAATCTCTTCTCCATAGAGGCTGCCTTATTAAGAATCGCCAAATATAAGGGTACGATGAGAACTCCAATCACAAGATAAAGCGTTATGCCCACCGCCGGATTCCCGATAATATATCTTTTGAACCAACAGTCCGGCATTGAAAAAATACCATATAAAATGAATGAAAGTCCCACCAAAGAGTAAGTTACCAGCATCACCCAAAGCATTGGCAAACAGAAAACTCTTTTAATTTCCTTTGCTTTCTTCAACCTGCAAAGTTCTTTCTTATCTATCTCAATCATATTTTCTTGCATTATGTTACTTCCTTCCATTTTATTTATTTCGTGGTTTAATACATTCAGATAATTTGTTCATCTTCTTAGTTCCTTGCATCCAACAAACTTTATTTGGATACTATACTAAGGAGTAATAATTTTTATTTACCACTTTTAATCCTGACCCAATATTTCCGTCATATCATCCATTATAACATCCTTAAATTTCTTATTTTGCAAAATACAATTCTCTAGAACATCATTTAAATCAGCATACCACCCAATCAACTCAAATGATTCTGCTAACGGATACCCCGTTTGTTCACAGTGCATTATCATAACATCGTATCGTCCTACTCGTCCATCATCTAAGATTACTTTATTGTTCTCATCCATAGGTTCTCTACACATTCTATAATAGGTATCTTTATACTTGAACTCTATCCCCATATATTTAGGCCTTTCCAAATTATCTGAAGGAATAGATTTTCCACTTTCGTACTCGTAAATAAAATCTTCTAAACAACTATATTCATTTATTCTCATGACAATCCAAATCTCCTTTTTATTTTTTTGACAAGCTTCTCCTCTTCAGCAGATAACGGAATACCACTATCGCTATGATCCAAATTAAGATGTTTATGTGGCATCAATCCATGGTGCGGATGTAATAAATCTATACTAACCGCTTGTTTATGGTCATCACCATAAAATGTAAGATGTTTTAATTTCCCATCCTGCACTACAGCATATATTCGATTAGCTGTATGCGAAAATTCTGGAGCCTTAACAGACCCCTTATCTCTAACGATAACCTTCACCCCATCAATTTCACCTAATAATCAATATAAATATCGATTATAACATTCTTGATTTCACCGTATATTGAATCACTTCTATACATCCTTCTTAGCTCCTAAAATCAGTGCAATCAGTTGATTTTTTTCTTCTGCCGATAGCTCATTACCCTTTCTGGCAATAGCTGTTGCTATAGAATTATATGCTGACTCACTTTTCTCATCTTCATCTAAAAGATATTCTGTTTCAACATGAAGTGCCTTCGCTATATTTACAACAATATCCATTCTTGGTCTCTGTGAACTATGCAAATATCTTGATATTGAACTTTCAGTTATTCCTGATAACTGTGATAATTGCTTCTGATTAATGTTTCTCTCATTCATTAATTGGCTAACTTTTTCTCTCCATGTCATATTTCATTTACCTTCCTTCTTGAACTTAATCTCAATATACACCACATCAATTTCATTGTCAATATATTAAATTGCATTTTTGCAATTATTTTATATTTTCATTTTTCATACCACTTAACCATAATGTATCCACAACTATACCCTTTAACAATAGTGTTTCTACAACCTCCCCCCCCCATATCAAAAGTGTAGTCACAGCGTTCCGTAGCTTCTGTATCCGTAACAATCAAGTAGTAGCCTAATTCCGGTACTTTGAATTGTTTTCTCTGATCTCTCGTTTTTCTATTACCTGTTCTGTCTTTTTTCGCCATACTCAATCCTCCTCTTTATGAGGTAATAAGCCTGTTCCCTTAGACACTTCTATAAGGGCATCTTTGAAGATGTCCAATGCCTTAAGCATAGGAATTGCACCATATTTTCCAATCAAATAATTCTTTTCATAGTTTTCATCCTTACGGATACGAGAACCATCCTCATCCACAAAGTCAGCCAATGAGTAAAGTGTGGATACACCTCTTTCATCCTTTTCCACAAACCAAATTTCGTCACGGCACAACAACTGGTTCGATATCTGCCATGTATCATGGGTTGTAAATACAATCTGAGCGTGGTTGGTGTTGATTTCCGGATTCAAGAATGTAAGCAAGAAATTTCTTACAAGTAACGGATGCAAACGGGCATTTAATCCATCAATGAAAAACACGCTGCCCTTCTCCAACACCTCGGACAATTAAAATTCTTGCCTGTCTGCTGGTCTGTGAAAATCTTTTCCAGCTCCAAACCATTCTGCTCGCAGTATGCTGTAATCTCCTTGATACCTCTGTCTAAATGCTGCTCTCTTGTACTTGTTCTGTGATAACCATATCTCTTCATTATTATTTGCTCCTTTCCTAGTCTTAAAATGCTTACATAAAAAATGAGACCTCCCATAATGGAAAGTCTCTACTTTTTGGCACTGATTTTATGCCCTTATTATTCAGTTTCTAAATGTACACTTTTTGACACAGCCTCAACCCCTTGGAGCAGTGTCACTATTTTTAAATTTTGAACCTATTCAAATTAAGTTAACAGTTCAACTTCATTCCTACCAATTTATGTAATTTCTTGTAAATCTTATAAGCAGTTCTATAGTCCTCCGAGATTAGGCATTGAATAACATTATCAGCATCTAGAATATATACTTCTATTCTATCAATACCAGAATTAAATGCTTTTTTTATCCTGTGATTTCCATTAATCACAAATGGTTGAACAAACATATCACTCACCAAAACAATGATAGGGTTATCTTCCTTGCTCTTTCGTAAAGTATCATTCATTTTTATATACTTTATATCCATATCCGATTCAACTCGACAACACTCACAAATTGCTTGCGTGTCTACACTTTGTGATTCTATAGAATTCTGTACTATAAACTCATAAACTCGATTTACATTATATTCTAAACAATCCGAATTCCAGACTTCTTCATTTAATACTAAATCTGTTTGTTCCGATTCATCTAATAAAAATTGCATATCACATAAAGCTTGTACTAGTTTCAATATTTTCCGTTTCTTGAAAAAAGGAAGCTTTTGTTTATGTATTGCTGACACAATATCATTTTTATATTGTTTTTTTCTTTCTATATCATTAACATAATTTTCATGCTCATAACACATTGTTAATAAATATCTCTGCATACCAATCTCCACAAACTAAATCAACTTAAAATGTTTCAACGCATCCTTAATATACTCCACCTTTTCCTGCGGACATTGCTTCACTTCTGGATTCTCTTTCTTGGACTTATTATAATTCTCGCCCATATCCAGACCACACATCCGCTTAATCTGTGCAATGTAAGAAGTATGCACATTCACACCATACTTGTTCTTCACATATTCCTTAATCTTCGGATATGTAGCCTTTTCCTTTGGTGTGTAATTACTCTCCTCATCAGGCTTCATTGTAACCTCAATCCTAGGTGTATCTTTTTTGAGGGATAATTTGACAACCGTCTCCACATGCACCGTATTCACAAACTGATCCACAGCACATGCCTTTACTACCCTATATCCTCTCTCCTGCAGAGTCACAAGGTCTCTTGCAAGGGAGGTTGGCTTACAGCTTATATACACAAGCTCGTCAACGCCGTAGGCAATGATCTTCTCCAGTGCCTTTGGATTTATTCCGTCACGAGGTGGATCAAGGACAATTATATCCGGCTTATCGGTTATGGAATCTATGACCTTAAGCACATCCCCTGCTATAAACTCGCAGTTATCAAGGCCGTTCAGTTCGGCATTTGCCCTGGCTGCGTCCACTGCCTCAGAGACTATTTCAACACCCACAACCTTCCTTGCTACAGCAGACAACATCTGGGCGATGGTTCCGGTTCCGCTGTAGAGGTCAAATATCACCTTGTCTCTGGTGTCCCCCACATACTCCCTTGCTTTGCTGTAGAGTCGTTCCGCACTGGCAGTATTTGTCTGGAAGAATGAGAATGGGGAAATCTTAAACTTAAGTCCCAGCAATTCTTCGTAAATAAACTCTGTTCCATACAGCACGTCTAACTTTTCACATATTACTGCATCTGCCATTGAGTCATTTGTGGTATGGAGTATGCCAGCAATCTTTCCTGAAAGGCTGCCGGATTTCTCAAGTCGAAGAAGTCCTGCCACATATTCGTCAAGATCCATTGCTTCTATATTCTGTGAACTTGTCACAAGATTAATGAGCAGTTCCTTTGAAGTGTATGACTGCCTTATGACAAGATGCCTGAGCAGACCTGTGTGCTGTATCTTCCTGTAATATGGAAGTTCATTATCCTTACAGAACTTCACAGTGTAATCTACGATTGCATTGTAATCCGGACTGACGATATCGCAGTCAACCATCTGAACTATGTCATACATGCTGTTCTTCTTGTGCAGTCCAAGGGCAAGGGGGCCATCCTTATATTCATCTCCAAATGAATATTCCATCTTATTTCTATATCCGGATGTAACAGGAGAACCAATTATCCCTTCCCATTTGTATGGATCTTCTTCTGTATTTATCACCCCATCTAAAAGCTTCTTCACCATATCTGCTTTCAACTTCAACTGATTCTCATAGCTCATGGTCTGATAGTTGCAGCCTCCACACTGACCGAAATGTGAGCACACCGGTTTACTATCTTCAAGAGGTGACGGCTTGAGGACTTCCAAGGTTCTTGCTTCTGCCCGGCCGCTCTTTAATTTTATTACCTGTGCACTTACCTCCTGTCCGGGAAGTGCCCCTTTTATTGTAACCTTTCTATCGCCACACATGAAGCTTCCCTTGTTTGGGAAATCATATTCTGCGATTGTTCCTGTTATTATGTCACGCTTCTTCAATCCTGTATCCTCCATATACTGTAATCCCGACTCATATTTCCATTACATTAATTTAAGTCATAATCCAAGTCACAACCTGTATCTATCTCCAACAAAGGGGCAGCTTACTGGGCTGCCCCTTACTTTCCACTAAATAGACTCTCCTTAAGAGAATCCATCGGTGTAGGATCTGTACTCTCTCTTTAAAAGAACCAATCAGTGTAGGATCTGTACTCTCTCTTTAATGAGTTTTCTGCGAAGAATGGTGTGCCGTTCTGGTCGAATTCCAGAAGGATGAATTTACCCTCTGCACCGTCCCGCGGAAGTGCCAGCGAGCCGGGATTTACAATGTATATTCCATTGCGGTTCTCCACCTTCTGCACATGGGTATGTCCGTACAGTACGATGTCATAGCCGTTCCTCACCGCAAACTCATAGAGATCGTCAGTTCCAAAGCCCACCTTATGCAAATGTCCGTGGGTTATGAATACCTTCTTTCCCTCGATCTCGAGCTCTTCCTCCCGTGGAAGTCCACACATAAAATCATTATTTCCTGCGATCATGTGGATCTCGCAATCGAACATTTCCTCCACATAATCAAGATCTCCGGCAATGTCTCCAAGATGGATCACCATGTCCACCTCACCCACCTTCTCAGCAACCTTTACAATGCTGCTTCGTCTTCCATGAGTATCACTAATTATCAGAATTTTCATCGATTACTTCCTTTATCAATCTAAGTGCATTTCCTCTGTGGCTTATCTCGTTCTTCTCCTCAGGTGACAGCTCTGCTGTTGACACACCTCTGTCCGGCAGGAAGAAGATAGGATCATATCCAAATCCATTCTCGCCACGCTCTTCATATCCTATTATTCCCTCTATGGTTCCGCGTCTTGTTATTGTCCTGCCATCCGGAAATGCTGCCGCAATGGCACATACGAACCTGGCTGTCCTCTCGCTGTCAGGAACTCCCTCAAGCTTGTCTATGATAGCCTTGTTCTTAATTCTGTAGGATGTATCCTCCCCCATAAATCTTGCTGAATATATTCCCGGTGCCTTGTCCAGATAGTCAACCTCAAGGCCGGAATCGTCTGCCAGTACAAGGCAATTTGCCACATTTCTGATAGCCTCAGCCTTGATTATGGCATTCTCTTCAAATGTCTTTCCATCCTCAACTATATCTATGTCTATTCCCGCTTCCTTCATGGACTGTATCTCATATCCACAATCCGCAAGGATCATGCGGATCTCTTTCATCTTATTTTCATTCCCTGTTGCAAATATTAGCTTCTTCATACGCTTCTCCTTCTTACGCCAACACAAATCTCATCCATTATGTGATTCATCACACGATATCATAAATTCCGACTGCAACGCCATTTTTACACCTATCACACATTCTCATAAATGTCACCTGCAACGCCATTTTTCATACCCATCACAGGTGCTGTCTGCAATGTCAATTTATGACATGTCGTCTTCACCTATATAGCCATTGCCAAAGTCTCTTCATGTCATGATCTTCTCGGTGGCTTCGGTCCCATAAACTGATAGAAATAGGACTTTATCATTCCGTTGTATATCTTCCTGTTCTTGTCGGCTTTTCTGCCTATATATTTCTCAGCGTCCTTGTAAGAGGTGATCAGGAACATGGACCAGCTATCCAGATTTCTATAGGCTTCACCAATGGTTCTGTACAACTCCGGAAGGGCTTCCTTCTCCTCAAGTCTCTCACCGTAAGGTGGATTGGTCATTACAAAGCCATACTTCTTAGGATTGCTGAGATCCTTAACATCCCTCTGCTGAAAATGAATATGCTTGTCCACGCCTGCACATCTGGCATTCTCCATGGCACACTTCACTATGTCGCCGTCCAGATCGTAGCCCTGGATATTCATCTTCACGTCATTATCTATCATGTCATGAGCCTCGTCTATGGTCTCATACCACATCCTTTTATTTCCGATCTTCACCCACTCCGCTGCGGTGAAGTCCCTGTCCATTCCCGGTGCGATATTTGCCCCGATCATGGCAGCCTCTATTGGAAATGTTCCGCTTCCGCAGAAAGGATCCACCAGCACTCTGTCCTTGTGCCACGGTGTCAGCATAATAAGAGCAGCCGCCAGAGTCTCTGAGATCGGTGCCTTACCTACCAGCCTTCTGTAGCCTCTCTTGTGAAGAGATATTCCCGAGGTGTCGATTGCCAGGGTAACTATGTCCTTGAAGATAAATACGCGGACAGGATATGACGCCCCTTCCTCTGTGAACCAGTTCACATGGTAGGTCTGCTTCATCCTCTCAACCATTGCTTTCTTCACAATGGACTGGATATCTGACGGTGAAAATAATGCACTCTTGTTGGAGGTTGCCTTTGAAACCCAGAACTTCGCGTCCCTGGTAAGTATATTCTCCCAAGGTATCGCCTTCGTCCCCTCAAAGAGCTCGTCAAATGTGGTTGCCTTGAAGCTTCCACACTTAAGCATGATCCTCTCTGCGGTCCTTATGAATACATTTGCCCGGGCTATTGCTTCCACATCTCCTGCAAATGTAATACGCCCGTCCTCCACAGACACGATCTCGTATCCAAGCTCCAATATTTCCTTCTTCAGTACTGACTCCAGACCAAAATGGCAGGGAGCAATAAGCTCCACTCTGTCTAAATTATCTATCATCCCGTATTTACTCCTGATCAAGTTCTAAAATAAAACCTTAAATCCAGGCTCCACACCTTCCCTACACCGGAGAATATATTACAGAGCCCGGATTCTTAATTTATCTGTTTATCAATGTCATATCACAAGATCTTATACATACCGAACACCTCATATATGACATTTCTATATTTTATACTTTCCTCTTTAAACCATTGTCATTACAGCTCTGCAATTTATACTTTGCATTTTAAGATCATTGCAGTAATAATTTTGGCATAATTACTTTACGATCTGCTGAGCGCTCCCTTGTACTGCTTCAATCCGCCCACGGCATTAACAACATCATAGCCGTCATCAAATAACCGCTTGGCAGCCACAGCACTGCTTCCTCCATGCATACAATACACCAGCAGGGTCTTGCTTTTCGGCAGCCTGTAATTCTTTGACTTTATTGTATCTAAAGGAACATTCAGGGCAAGAGGTATATGCCCCGAATCAAATTCCTCTTTGGTCCGAACATCAATTATGATACCACCTGTATTCATGGCCTCTGAAATGATGTTCCTTATGGGAATATTTCTGAATCTCATAACATCAAGAACCTCTCAGTCAACGTGATCTCCTATTATACGGGGTGCATGATATTATAATATTCCCGGAAAAATGTAATGTGTCTACATCTTAAACCCAAACACTCTGCGATTTTAATGTGTTCACATCGCAAGTCAAAGTATCCGTGTTTCCTGTGATTTTAATAAACTTAAATAAGCTGTGAAAGTCTCTCCTCTACCTGGGTCTTCATCTCTGTATACTTTGCAAGCTTAGCTCTCTCTTCCTCAACCTTTGCTGCAGGTGCCTTGTCAACAAACTTAGGATTTGCAAGCATGCCTGAAGCTCTCTTTATCTCGCCCTCAAGCCTCTTAACCTCGCCCTTGAGTCTCTCGATCTCCTTGTCGATATCAACAAGCTCTGCAAGAGGAATGTAAAGCACTGCATCATGGATAACTGTTGATACAGCATTTGCATCTATTCCTGTCTTATCCTCCTGAACATATACAGCATTAGCATATCCAAGGGTTGCGAAGAAGTTCTTTGAAGCCTCGAACCTGTCTCTTATCTCCGACTTTTCTGACACTACATAAACCGAGGCCTTCTTGCTTGGTGGTACATTCATTCCTGTACGGAGATTTCTGATGGCACGGACTGCTGCCTTGATGGTATCAACAGCTTCCTCGTCTGCCTTGAAGCTCCACTCTTCCTTGTACTCAGGCCACTTGGAGATCATGATAGACTCCTCCTCATCCTGAATGTTACAGAAGATCTCCTCTGTGATAAATGGCATGTATGGGTGCAGAAGCTTCAACGCATTTATAAGGACTGTCTTGAGCGTCCAGAGAGCTGCTGCCTTTGTGGTGTCATCATCATTGTAGAGTCTTGGCTTAACCATCTCTATATACCAGTCACAGAATTCCTCCCAGATGAAGTCGTATACCTTCTGAACAGCAATACCGAGCTCGTACTTGTCAAGGTTTTCTGTTACAGCTACCGCAAGGTCATTTACCTTTGAAAGTATCCATCTGTCTGCAATGGTAAGGTCGCTTAACTTAACCTGTGAGAAGTCTGCCTTCTCCATATTCATCATTATGAAACGAGTTGCGTTCCATATCTTATTTGCAAAGTTTCTTGAGTTCTCAACACGCTCCCAGTAGAAACGCATATCATTTCCGGGTGCATTACCTGTGATAAGTGTGAGACGGAGTGCGTCTGCACCGTACTTGTCGATAACCTCAAGAGGGTCGATACCATTTCCAAGGGATTTACTCATCTTACGTCCCTGATCATCACGGACAAGGCCGTGGATAAGCACATGCTTGAATGGGCTCTTTCCTGTCTGCTCCAGTGCTGAGAATACCATACGGATTACCCAGAAGAAGATGATGTCATATCCTGTTACAAGCACACTTGTAGGATAGAAGTAATCATACTCAGGAGTCTTGTCAGGCCAGCCGAGAGTTGAAAATGGCCATAATGCTGATGAGAACCATGTATCAAGGGTATCCTCATCCTGTGTTATATTTGCACTTCCGCACTTGCTGCACTTGCAAGGTGTCTGTCTGCTTACTGTTGTTGCACCACAGTCTGCACAGTACCATGCAGGTATTCTGTGTCCCCACCAGAGCTGTCTTGATATACACCAGTCTCTGATGTTCTCCAGCCAGTGGATATATGTCTTGTCAAACTGCTCAGGTACAAATGAAAGCTCATCTGTCTTAACTACCTTGAGGGCAGCCTCACCCATTTCCTTCATACGTACGAACCACTGAGGCTTGATCATTGGCTCAACAGTTGTCTTACATCTGTCATGAGTACCTACGTTATGGCTGTGCGGAACAACCTTAACCAGAAGTCCCAGAGCGTCAAGGTCTGCAACCATCTGCTTTCTTGCCTCATAACGATCCATTCCGGCATATCTGCCTCCCAGCTCGTTAATGGTGGCATCATCATTCAAGATATTTATCTCTTCAAGATTATGACGCTTTCCTACCTCGAAGTCGTTAGGGTCGTGGGCAGGTGTAATCTTAACACAGCCTGTTCCGAACTCCTTGTCAACATACGGATCCGCAATAACAGGGATCTGTCTGTCGGTAAGAGGAAGCTCCAACATCTTTCCTACTATATCCTTATATCTCTCATCATCAGGATTTACAGCTACGGCTGTATCACCGAGAAGTGTCTCTGGACGGGTTGTAGCAATCTCTACGAATCTTCCCGGCTCTCCAACTACAGGATAGTTGATATGCCAGAAATGTCCTTCCTGCTCCTCATGTATAACCTCAGCGTCTGAGATAGATGTCTTACATACAGGACACCAGTTTATGATCCTTGAACCCTTGTAGATATAGCCCTTCTCATAGAGATTACAGAACACCTCTGTAACGGCCTTTGAGCAGCCCTCATCCATGGTAAATCTCTCACGATCCCAGTCGGCGGATGAACCCATCTTCTTAAGCTGGCTGACGATACGGTTGCCGTACTCTTCCTTCCATGCCCAGGCATGCTTCAAGAATGCCTCACGTCCGATCTCCTTCTTATCTATTCCCTCGGCCTTAAGCTTCTCTGTAACCTTAACCTCTGTTGCTATTGCGGCATGATCGGTTCCCGGCTGCCACAATGCTGAGTATCCCTGCATTCTCTTAAATCTGATGAGGATATCCTGCATTGTATTGTCAAGAGCGTGTCCCATGTGAAGCTGTCCTGTTACATTTGGAGGTGGCATTACTATTGTAAATGGCTTCTTACTCCTGTCTACCTCTGCATGGAAATACTTCTTCTCTTCCCATTTCCTGTACAGTCTGTCTTCAATCTCCGCCGGATTGTAGGTTTTTTCTAGTTCTTTCATAATCTGCATCCTTTCTATCTAATGGCACGGCTCACGAAGTTATGGCGTGCTTTTCTTTATAATAATGTCTGTGACACCTTCTTTAATATTTACGCATATTGCATTATAAATCTATATCTGCAAATTGTCACTATGCCAGCTGTTTTCTGAAATCGTCCTTAAGCTCCGTAAGAACGCTGTCCACTCGTCTGTCATAGTCGGAAATATTTCCATGAAGCTTATTATACACCGCCTTCTGGACTTTATTATATATGGTCATCTCTGCCACATCATCCTTGCAGTCAGCGATCTCCATCATAACATCATCGAAGAAGCTCTCCGGCATACCATGTCTCTTGATCTCCCTCTTTAATGTGGCAGAATCCACAGTAACGGCTGTCACATAAAGATATTCTATCAGTGACTCCTCATTGTGGTTAAGCTTATATGCCTTAAGGAAGCACTGTCTCGCCTCCTCCCTCTGGAGATTTCCGGACAACACCACAGCCTTGTTGTGATATACATTTCCGAGGAACACCTCCGTGCCCTGGGACTCAGGAAAATTCTTTATTATCTCATCATACATAGCTCCGGCTTTTATGTAATGCTTATAGCGATAATAGCCGTCAGCCTTAGCCTTTAAAAGCTCGTACTTTGAATATCCCCTTATCTTCTGGCACTCCTTCATGAAGGCACGTATCTCGTCTGTTCCATAATAATTGCCGGCGGTGATTATTTCAATAAGAATATCCTGGGTAAATGCTTCTTTCTCCATGAGACTTTCAAGCCTTCCCGCAAGCTCCGGCATATCCAGTTCCTTCCTTATCCACATGGCAAGCCGTTCCGTTACATCATCCCTGCCGATCAGCACCATGTTGTTGTATATATAGTAACACAGCTCTTCATAGGAATAGACCGACACCTTAGTGTTTAGGAACATATAAGGATCATCTGCAGTTTTAGTCTTGCATACTATTATCTTCCCCATGCAAATCGAATTCCTTCCTGTATATCTTGTTCGTGGTAGGATAGAGCATACCAAAGCCCTCATCCCTTATTATCATGGCTCCGCTTTCGCTGTCATAAAACTCCACCTCAAGTGATATCTTTGTAGTCTTCGGCGGTCTCTTAGGCAGACCTGCAATCTGCATACTCTGGACCGTCTTATCTCCTGTCAGCATATTTCTGAATACTATATCAAGTCTGTCTGTATCGTCTAAGAAAATGCTGATCTTATTTCTTGTATTGAACCATTCCCTGCCTGCTTCCGAGATGATATACAGGGAATTGGCATTGTCCATAAGGTTGATACCCACGTCATACATCACTACCGTATCTGAACAGATGATGTAATTGTCCAGCACATCTCTCTTCTCATGTACTGCAAATGCTCTGTAGCAGGCGCCCTTCACGTACATGTTCTGTCCGGCAAATACTCTTCTGCCCTGGCACAGGAAATTGGTGGATCTCTCCATCCAGTCACCATCAAAGCCCACACCTGTAAGGTATACAGAAGAAATGTTCTCCAGTGTGACAGTCTCCTTAACCACCTCTAAAAAGAGATCGTCAAGATCCTCCCTGTCAGCAGCCTGACCATCCCCGGACATCTTGTCTGAGAAATCAGCCTCGCTTATCTCTATCCTGTACGGAGATCTGTTTCTCTGCTGGCTTAGGCTGTAGTAGAACAATCCTTTTTTACTGTAGTCAAATAATGCCACGCTGTTGTTTCTAAGTACCTCAGGCTGATGGAATATATAATACACAGCACTTCTCTCGTGTCCCTGTATCTCAAACTGTTCCTCATCAAGCTTAAGTTCTATCCTCAGTTTCCTTAAAGCATCTATTATATAAGGATCTGTGTCTGCAACTGTGACCACCAGCTTCTCAATGGTATATTCATCAAAGCTCTTTAAGAACTCCTCCAGATGGAGCCTTGCCATCTTGACAAATAAATCCCTGGCCCTGTATTTCTTGTCATTTATCCATACATCGTCATTCAACATGACGCGGTTGTATATATCATCCACCAGCATACCTGAGCCGTCTATGCCCCGTCTCACCGCCTGGCTTCCCACATACCATTTCCTGTCGGCCTCCCCCTCTGTCTGTTCGGTCTTTGTTGCCACATACAGGGTATTAGGCAGGAGGTAGGAAGCTTCATCTGCAGTATCACTTACAGATTCAGGTTCTCTCTTCTGTATATTGTAATAACTAAGCTGTGTATGATCCGGCTCTATATCCATGCCGAGATACAATGAAAATTCCGCCATTTATCTATCTCCTGCAAATTTCTGTTTGCTAAAATATCTGTACCATGCTACCCTTATGGACTCGTGACATTGCCTACAATATGATCAGGTTCTCCTCGAAGAAATGTATATTGTTAAGATATGTCTCCATGGCCTCCATAAGGGCCTGGTCATCTCTTGTTTCCTGACTTATGAGCATGTGGTTTATAAGCTCAAATCTGTTGCTGCTTCCCTTGTCGAGTGGCTTATTCTTTAATGCTTCACTCTCCACTATGGAGCTTCTGCCGCTCTCATCACAATCTATTGAATATACGAGATTTTCCCCATGGAATACAACCACTTCCTTAACATACACTCCCGGTATTATCTCGTTCATCCTTTCGGATTTGTACTTCGCCATATTAACGCTTTCATTTCCGAAGCTGTAGCTGATCCATACCGACATGTCCTTCTCACCCTTGAATATTATGTAGGTCTTGAAGTCTGTGTCTCCCGGCAGCGTTACGAAGCTTACAAAGGCACGGAAAAACGGGAGTATCTTTCCCGCACTCACAAATGCCTTCACATTCTTTCTGATCCATTCCTTCTGCTCCCTGTTGTAATGTCCTCCGCAATTGCTGAAGAAATACAGCAGTGCCATTCTGGATATCTCGTCTGTAATATTCATTTTCTCTATCTCACAGTACAGGCACTCCATGACATTCGCAGGAATCTTCTGTTCCTTTATAAGGTACTGGTGGGCACAATACCTGAGGAAGGCCTTTATGACCATGCCTCTGCTCCTGCCCTTGTAGTACACATCAAATATATCATATATGGATTCCGTATATCCATTTGCGAACATACTCTGGGCAAGGATATTCTCTGCCAGCATATCTATATCTCTGTAGGTATTGCTTACGCTCTTGAAGAGATCTGCCATGTCCGTGGTGGAACCGTTGAAATTATTTCCAAGGAAAGAAAGAATGTTCTTCGTTGCGTAGCCTCTCTTGTAGAGATATACGCACATGGATATCAGCTCCCTGGTATCCTCGTACTTCTTGCTGCCTATGCCATACTCCGCAAGCTTCACCAACGGCTCGGCTGCCACATCCATATAGCCGAACCTCATCACCATGTCAAATGCCATGTCCATAAGTTCAAGCTCTACCATATACTCTGTAAGCTCTGTGGAGTCATAAGGCTTAACATAGTCAAGATCCAGCTTAAGCATGTATTTCGCAAGTATCTCACCATCATAATTCTCATGATAGTAGCTGATCATCTGTCTTACAGCCTGCTGCCTGATCTTGTCTGAAAGCTCAGGACAGGCAATTATGTTTCTGGCAATATTTATAT